>Ga0209536_100010529_pt1 | contig 13631 bp, 7 predicted proteins | sample DeeMarSeWOR28_12_FD_187461 | JGI IMG/M metagenome (GOLD analysis project Ga0209536, IMG submission 187461) | Marine sediment microbial communities from White Oak River estuary, North Carolina - WOR-2-8_12 (SPAdes) (version 2) | ecosystem: Environmental > Aquatic > Marine > Intertidal zone >...
ATTCAGCCAGGGAGTAGAAAAACATCAAATGCGGCTTCACGGGATTGAGGACCTGGGTACCCTTAAATACGACCTGGACAAATTTATCTTGAACGAACTACACCAGGCAGGGATTCCTTTACTCTTATCTACCGATGCCGGGACCGCCACAATGGGTATCGTGCCAGGCTTTTCGATTCACGATGAGCTGCGCATATTGATAGAGAATGGATTCACACCCTACGAAGCCATTGCCACAGGAACTGTCAACGCATCCAAGGTTGTCGAAGCGATGACTGGTGAGGATGCTTTTGGAACCATAGAAGTCGGTAAAAGAGCGGATCTAATTCTGGTGAATGGAAATCCTCTTGAAGATGTAAGAAATATCAAGAATATTCAGGGTGTCATGGCAGCTGGTAGATGGTATTCAGATCAAACCTTGCAGAATATGATCGAAGTGAGCGACCCTGCGCTCGTCGCGTACTGGGCACTCGATGAGACCGAAGGCATTGTTGCATACGACAGTTCTCGTGATAACGACGCTGCTATCATCGGTGATCCAGTCTGGCAGCCGGAGGGCGGCATGTCGGCGGGGGCGCTAAAATTCGATGGAATCGATGATTACATGAGCACGGAGTTCTTGTTGGATCCATCAGAAGGTGATTTCAGTGTATTCGCGTGGGTCATAGGCGGTGCGCCCGGCCAGGCGATCATCTCTCAGGAGAGAGGTGCAATCTGGTTAATGGCTGATTCCGTTGATGGCCTGTTGAGAACAGACCTCAAGAAGTCGGAGACTATCGGCCGCGGAGCCAGCCCAGCGGGACCTCCGCTAATTTCTCCAGCGGTTGTGACCGATGGCTATTGGCATCGGGTGGGCTTCGTCAGAGACGGCGACAACAGGATTCTCTGCGTGGATGATGTAGAGGTTGCCCGCGACACGGCCGAGACCCTGGCATCCGACGATGGAGGTCTGTACGTTGGAGCTGGAAGTAACCTGGAACATGGCACCTTCTTCTCGGGTCTGATCGACGACGTTCGCATCTACAATCGCGCGGTGAGGCCACATGTACTATCTGAACAGTAGGTGAACAAGAGCTGGCAACCTGAGAGAGTTACCGGCCCTTTTTGGCAGCGTGCACTGAAAACTACGCGCGCCCGATAGTTCTTTCCAGAACGCCTCTTTGGCCCAAAAATTCACTTGCATATGGCACCCTGAAGCAAGTCTGCTCAGCGGTGCGCTGGAACTCGACGGTATAGATGATTATGTTAGTATCGATCCTATCTTGAATCCGGCGTATGGGCAACTCAGCGTTTTTGCCTCGATCAAAGGTAGTACACCCGGACAGTGCTTATCTCCCAGTCGGGCATTACATAAATGCAGGTAGAATCCTTGATCCGAAATCACCTGGTCTGACTGTCTGGTCCTAAACTCGAACTCCAAACTCGACCTCGGAGGAAATTTGCCCTGATGCGTTTTGTCCGTCGATACTCAGTTTAGATCCTTTCAAAGCGGTTGGCCGGGGAGTACTAAACAAAACGAGCCCTCATAGTTTTTTGGCCCTTCAGTTCTCCAAGTTCATTTTCTTCAACATTTCGGTGTATCTTGGGTCGGGCCGAATACTGTCAAGTACTGGAAGTACCTTGAGCATGCTGAGCCACTGATCCTGTTCGTCATACGCTCTGTTGAGCAATTCGAAGCCCTCATCGCTTTTTTCCAATACAAAGTGGAGACAAGCTAAATTGAAAGGCGAGAGATACTTTTGTCCTGATTGGTTCTGCACGTTGTCCAGCACCTTTTTGGCTTTAGCTTTGTTGCCCATTTTCATGTACGCAAAGGCAATCGCGGGTTCTGCCAGCCCAACTCCTCTTTCGATCTCTTTCTCCTTTTGAAACGCTTTTAATGCTTCCTCATATTTTGACATTTTCAGATAGGCGCAACCCATATGATAGTGAGCAAACAATGTGGATGGATCCATTTCAAGGGTTCTCTTCGATACCTCGATGGCACGATCGAGCTGACCGGCATAATAACAGGCCGCTCCTAAATCCCTGTTGATCGCGACAGAGACAGGATCCAATTCAAAGGCTTGCTCCATCTGTTTCAATGCGTCATGAAACCGCGCCGTAAACAGCAAAGCATATGAGTACCATTGGTGAGCGCTGGCGTAGCCTGGATTATATTCAAGGGCTCGTTTATACTCCTGTTCGGCGCCAATCCAATCCCGTTCATACCACGTTTTGATTAATCCTAATGAAGCGTGCGCCTCAGGGAGTGTCTGATCAATTTGTAACGCTCTCATCAACGCTTCCTTTGCTTTTACAAGGGTATGCTTCGACGATAAGGGATTGTACATCGGAAGAGATGCATAGCACAAAGCGAGTCCGGCGTGAGACAAGGCGAAATCTGCATCTCGTTCTTTCGCTTGATTGAAATACTCGATAGCCTTCTTTAGATTCGCCCCTCCTCGTTTATTCAAGAAGAAAAGCCCCCTGAGGTATAATTGATACGCTTCGATTTCTACATCTTTTCGCCTGGCTAATCGGGCTTCTTCTCTGCCCAGCAGCCTGGGTTTCAAATTCTCGACTATAGCAGAAGCTATTTCATCTTGAATAACAAAAACATCCCCCCCGCCCCTATCATAACGTTCCGACCATAGTTGATGACCGTATTCCGTATTAATGAGCTGGGCGGTGATCCTCAACCTGTTTCCCGCTCTACGAACACTTCCTCCTAAAACCGTCTCTACGTTCAATTCCCTACCTATGTCCCGGATTCCCACATCCGTATTCTTGTATGAAAAGGCGGATGTTCGAGCGATGACACGCAAGTCCCTGATCTGGGTTAACGCATTGATGAGTTCCTCGGCCATCCCATCGCAGAAGTACTCCTGGTCTTTATCGGCGCTCATATCCATAAAAGGCAGAACAGCAATGGACGGCGATCTTCGATATGGACTCGGGCAGCTCATGGAACCCCGTGTTATTGATCTCAATTCACTGATAACCGCCCCTATATTCTGATACCTTTCGAGAGGTTCTTTCTGCATCATTTTTGTGAGAATCTGGTTTAATAGTGTGGGCAGTCCTTCCCGTGATCTTCCCAAATATGAAGGCTTCTTATATAAAATCGAATGAATGATGGCTTGTAAGGTATCGCCCTGGAAAGGAAGCTCTCCGGTAATCATTTCGTACATAACAACACCTAACGACCAGATATCTGTCCTGTGATCCACGGGTTCACCCCGAGCCTGCTCAGGACTCATATAGGCGGGCGTGCCGACCAATCTTGCAGGCTGTATTACAGCGGTCTGCTGGTCTAACGCCTCGTCGCCGACTACTTTGGCTAAGCCAAAGTCCAGGACTTTCACATTGCCCTGCGGTGTAATCTTGATATTGCCGGGCTTAAGGTCACGATGGATTACACCGTGTTCGTGAGCCACAGCAATGGCTCCGGCAATCTGTTCGCCGATGGACAACGTTTCCTCCAATTCCAAGCGCCCACTCGCAATTCGCTCAGCCAGAGTTTGGCCAGGAACATATTCGAGAATCAGATACCCGGCACCTTCATCCTGCTCTATCATATCATGGATGACGGCGATGTTCGGGTGATTCAACGAGGCTAATAGTTCGGCCTCACGTCTGAAACGGGCCCAAGCAGTCGGGTTGCCCGACAGAGCAGCAGGCATGCTCTTGATGGCAACAGAGCGCTTGAGCTTGATGTCACGGGCCAGATAGACGATTCCCATGCCCCCTTGGCCAATCATCTCTATTATTTCAAAGTTCCCGATTTTCTGACCCACAAGGTGGTCTTCGGCAACTGAACCTTCAAAGTCGCTCTCATCGGCCTGGACAAGGGAATCGAATAAGGCATCGATTCTTTGGATTTTCCGTATGCTCTTTCTAATCTGGTCTTCAAATGCCGGGAATTGTTTCACAAATTCATCAACATCGGGTTCTTCACCCCACAAACGTGAATCGACGAATTGCTCCAGAGCTTCTTCAAAGGCACGCTCATGATTGTCGTCAATAGGCCCGGCCATCAGTCACTTTCAAAGACACTGGTCAAAGCTATTATCGCACGAGAAACAAGCTTTCGCACGGCATCGTTGCTCTTGCCGAGTCTTTTTGATATTTCCTTGTAAGAAAGTCCCTCGATCTTAGTGAGGATAATCGCTTCTCTGTACTCGGGTTTTAATTCATCCATCGCTCTCTCGAGTTTATCTAAATCTTCCTTTCTGGACATAATTACGCTCGGTGTCGTCGCATCTATAGGGCCATTAATTCCGACAAATGCACTTCCTGTTGTCGGGTCATAGTTATCAAGTCGAACTTCTTTACGAATATCACGCTTATCAGCGTGTAGTCTTTTTAGACTACGGCGAAGCTCGTTCTCAGATATCTTGGATAACCATCTTACGAAATCTCCTTCGCTTTTGTAGATGAAGTCATTTAATCCGCCCAAGGCATTGAGAAGAGTGTCCTGTACTAAGTCCATCGATTCCAGCTTCGAGCGAAGCTCTTTGCCCATACGAAGCCGAATCATCCAACGCACTCGCGGTCCGTAGACTTTGCACAGATGGTTTAATGCAGATTCATCACCACCCTTGGCCAGAGCAACCAAATGCTGAGTTTTATCAGTAAGGCTCTGTTTCAATTATCCTGATCTCCACAGAAACAATCTCGCACGAATGCTACTCATTTTTGACAGAAACTTACAGAAAAAACGTCCGTTTGCTCATATTTTGGTATTTATAATAATAGGCTCTGTTCTTTGGCAAAGAAACTACTATGAGCAAAGGTGACCATACTATGTGACGTGAGAATATTAACGATTTTTTGAAAGATCAGTAAGATGAAACAACCAATTACACTCTTTTTAGCGTCGGCAGGGATCTTGGCCTCAGCGAATCTGGCAACAGCAGAAACCTGGACCCAAAAGGCGGACATGCCAACGGCTACGAGCTTACATTCCGCCAGCGTGGTGGACGGAAAGATCTATGTCATAGGGGGCACAGACAATCTCTATAAGTGGACCTCTTATTGGTCAACGGTGTTTGCGTACGACCCCCGGACGGACACGTGGGCGCGCAAGGCCGATATGCCGACGGCAAGAGCCCGTTTGTCTGCCAGTGTGGTGGACGGCAAGATCTATGCCATAGGGGGCTCTCCCCATGGGGATGCAGAAGTTGCGGCCGTGGAAGTGTATGATCCCACCACGGATACCTGGACGAAGAAGGCCGATATGCCCAGGGCCAGGAACTGGCTTTCCAGCAGCGTGGTGAATGGAAAGATCTATGTCATAGGTGGTAAAATATATCCCAGTAAAACCATGGTTTCAACTGTGGAAGAGTATGAGCCAGCGACAGATACTTGGACGAGGAAGGCCGATATGCCCACGGCAAGGGGCATGCATTCCGCCAGCATAGTCGACGGCAAGATCTATGTCATTGGGGGTGTAACAGGGGATTTGGGACCATGGATTTCGACGACGGAAGTGTATGATCCGGTGACGGATACCTGGACCAAGAAAGCTGACATGCCCACGGCAAAGACTGCCCATTCCTCCAGCGCATTGGCTGGGAAGGTCTACGTAATTGGAGGTGCAAATGACTGGGGATCTTGTTTATCGATGGTAGAAGTCTACGATCCGGCAACAGACACGTGGGCCAAGGGACTCGATATGCCAACGGCAAGGGGCTGTCATTCTACGACTGTGGTAAATGGTAAGATACATGTAATCGGGGGGACACTGAATCCTTCGTCCTGGATGCCGGTTTCAACGGTGGAAGTATATGATCCCGGCCTTGTTGCCCCACCTCCAGACTTCAATGGTGACGGCCTTGTGGACATAAAAGACCTCCTCACAATAATTGAATCTTGGGGACAAGACAATCCACTGGCTGACATAGCGCCTCCTTTCGGTGACGGGGTGATAGATGTCCTCGACTTGGAGCTTTTGATGAGCTACTGGGAACAACCCGTTGATGATCCTGCGCTGGTTGCTCACTGGGCCTTGGACGAGGCGGAGGGCATGGTCGTCACTGATAGTGCCGGCGACAACAACGGATATGCTCTGGGCGATCCCATCTGGCTACCAGATGGCGGCCAGGTGAACGGCGCCCTCGAGTTCGACGGGATAGATGATTTCATCTCCGCCCCTGCCCCTCTGAGCCCGACGGATGGGCCGTTCGGCGTCTTCGTCTGGGTCAAAGGTGGCGCTGCCGGCCAGGCAATCATCTCCGAGCCGGCTGGATCGAATTGGCTGAGTCTCGATCCGCTGAGCGGTCATTTGATGACGGAACTCAAAGGCAACGGCCGCGGTAGCACGTCCCTGTTGGCCGAGACAACCATCACTGATGGCAACTGGCACAGAATAGGCCTTGTTTGGGATGGTTTATACAGAACTCTCGTCGTTGACAGCGCCGTAGTGGCCGAGGACACACAGAACCGGTTGGAGAGCCGAGCAGGCAGCCTCTACATCGGAACCGGCAAAGGCATGGTCGCCGGGACTTACTTTTCCGGCCTGATCGACGACGTTCGCATCTACAATCGCGCGGTGACACCCTAGCCACGAAATCCCACTTCAAACAAGGTCAAGGCATGGTCAGATCGTGGAGCCGCCGGCTCTTGGGGCACCGGAAGCTTGATCATACAAGGAGAGCAGAAGATCGTTGCTGGGATTGCTGGGAAAATCAGACCCGGCTACCCAGGAATTGCAGATCGGCTCTTAGAAGGGTATTTGAAGCATCCATGCCACGACCTATCAGACACGCTTCGCAGCTTTGCGTCAAATACATGAGACCACCTCGTGCATGTGGCTCGTTTTGCACCCTGTGGTGATGTAAACACTTGAGGTGAGCAACGCTCAACCCACTCCCGGACTTCCAGAGCAAACCGTGACAAGTTAGGTTTTGACGTCATCGTCATGATCCCGGCTTTGAATCAAAGCGGGCGGATCCAGATGCTTCGAAAGCGGACTGGGTTGTTGTGGGCCGACAGGCTCAGCGGAAGCTTCTCGGGTATCGGCTTGTCGTATTTTGGCAATATTCTGTGGCCTGTTGGCCCATAGATTCTCTGGTTGTGGTGGACGAGGATGCCGTTATGAAGGACGGTGACATAAGCCGGCTTTTCGAGCTCACCATCCTTGAAAACGGGCGCGAAGAAGATGATGTCGAAAGTCTGCCACTGCCCAGGTTCCCGGCAGGCATTGACCTTCGGCGGCGTCTGCCCGTAGACCGAGGCGGCCTGGCCATCAGGATAGAGAGGCGTCGTGTATGTGTCGAATATCTGAATCTCGAACAGGCTCATGAGTCTGACGCCGTTGTTGCCTCGGTCGAACATCTGGCCCTGCGGCGGGTCCGGCGTCTGCCATTCGACGTGCAGCTGGCAATCGCCGAAGGCCTGCCTTGTGGTCAATTCCCCCGATACGGCGATCAGCTCGCCGCTCTCGATCTTCCAGTCAGAGGACTTCCATTGTGAGAGCGAGGTACCGTCGAAGAGTACGACGGCATCGGACGCAGCGCCAGTCGCCTTTTCGGCCGCAGGGCCCGGCTTGACTTTCGGGGGAGCCGGCCGGTCCGGATCGTGCACGTGGTAGCCGCACCATGGAAGGATAGGCGTATCCTTGTAACCGATGATACCCGAGCCGTCTTTGGCCTCGACGAGCTTCGAGCGTATTTGACTCGATGCGATTTGCACGGCGCTGACGGCACATACTATTGCGGTTATTAGCACTGTTGCTGCTCGATAACGACACATGACATTGTTCCTCCAATGATCAGTTTACCAATTCAATGTCCGACACAGTCCCACCGAAGCAAATCAGGCGTTTTGTGGACTCCAAAAAATAATGCCGTTTGACGGTCTATGTCACTCATCCACAGCTTCTGTCCCCGTCAGTTTTCCTCGCCACTTTTCCACCTGTTAATACGTCCATTTAGGTATTGCAGAGAATCAAGAACGGTGGGCACCGACAAGAAAGACTACCATTCGACACGGCTCAGAACCCTTGTTTCGCCATGCATGGCGGGTGCCGTTCTGCACGACTGTATCGCCAGCTTTGAGGTGTACCTCCACGCCGTCGTCTAACTCAAGCCAAACCTCACCGGATACGACATACTCAAAATCAATGGTGTCCGTGGTGTGCATGCCCGGATTGTCAGATTCTGCGTTGGCTTGAGATACCACGCCTGGCAGTTTCTCTTCCAATTCTTGTCCTACAACTTCCCAGTCGATATCTTCGGCCTGTGCGGTTGAAAGTGGTGCCATTGTGAACATAGCAAACCTGAAGCCCCCAACTGGTGGGAACCACAGTCGAGCCGGCCGAGGGCTGCCATCGTCGGGAAAAGTCGGTGCTTCATCTGCACCCCACAGCTTGTGGAACTCAGCACCAGGAAGTGAACCAACCGTTACTCCATCTACTTTGGTGTCGCTCGCGACGATTGCCTTGCCGTCCAGTGTATGGCCCGTGACAACGCGGCGTGTTTTCGTACTCTTCGTATCAGCTGGGGCTGCAACAATTGCCGTATTCTGCCCTTCAATCTCTGCCGTTGCTTTGGATGCATCCTTCTTGTCCTTCAAGGCAAATCCCGCAGATACGAAGACCGTGCTCAACGCCAAAGCTATCCAGATCTTATGTAGGAACATCTTTGTTCTCCTTCTGTCATGTTGCAGCCGAACGTTTTGTTGGGCCCGGCGTCCCAATCATCCGGCCGGATTCAGTGATTGTACTTTGCCGGTCTTAAGATCCACCTATGACTGATAGAACAAGCTCTCCTCTTGATGCACCTTTTGGTGAGGACTCATAATTGTAACCTATCCAAGGCACACACTCTTCTTTAGTCAATTTCGGCTATGACTTCTTCGGAATCAGCCGTACCCCATACCTTGACCGTACCATCCGTACTGCCCGATACAATTCTCCAACCGTCCGAACTGAAAGCTACCGATAGAATCCGGCCTTCATGTCCCCGAAGAGTTAACAGTTCACCGCCACTTTCGGTATCCCAAACCTTGACCGTCATATCCCCACTACCCGAGACAATCCGCCGGCCGCAAGGACTGAATGCTGCTGCCAAAACTACAGTCTCATGTCCCCGAAGGGTCATCAGTTCGCTGCTACTGTCGGCATCCCAGATCTTGAGTGTACAATCCCAACTACCCGATACAATTCTCCGGCCGTCCGAACTGAAAGTTGCCGAATGGACTCCATCCTTATGCCCCCTTAGAGTGATCAGATTGCCGCCGTTTTCGGCATCCCATACCTTGACCGTTCCATCCCAACTACTCGAGACAACCCGCCTACCGTCAAGACTGACAGCTACCGAACTAACGTATCCTCCATGCCCCTGAAAAGTCATCCGTTCGCTGCCACTGTCGACATCCCAGACCTTCAGGTTTCTATCCCCACTGCCTGAGACAATCCGCTTGCCGTCAGGACTGAATGCTACCGAATTAACTCCTCCCTCATGCCCGCGAAGAGTCATCAATTCGCTGCCGTTGTTTGCATCCCACACCTTGAGAGTATTATCCCCACCGATAATAGTATTATCCCAACCGCCACTGCCAGAGACAATTCGCCTGCCGTCCTGACTGAACGTTACCGAACTAACAACGCCCTCATGTCCACGAAGGGTCATCAGTTCGCAGCCGCTGTTTGCATCCCACACCTTCAGGGTTTTATCAACACCTCCCGAGACAATCCGACTGTCATCAGGACTGAACGCTACCGAACTAACGACTCCCTCATGTCCCCGAAGGGTCATCACCTCAGTGTCACCGTTGGTATCCCACACCTTGAGCGTGTTATCCCCACTTCCCGAAACAAGAAGACTCTCATCAGGACAAAATGCAACTGAGCGAACATATCCCTCATGTCCACGAAAGACCATCAATTCGCTGCCACTGTCGACATCCCACACCTTCAAAGTATTATCCATGCTGCCAGAGACAATCCGCCTGCCGTCACGACTGAATGCTACCGAGCAGACTCTATCCTCGTGTCCCCGAAGAGTCATCAGTTCGCTGGCATTGTCGGCATCCCAGATCTTGACCGTATGGTCAGAACTGCCCGAGACAATTCGACTGCAGTCAGGACTGAAACCTACTGACAGAACTTCTTCTTCATGCCCCTTTAGAGTCATCAGTTCGTTACCTTTGTTGGCGTCCCACACCTTGAGGGTATTATCCACAGGATTAAACCAATTGCCGCCCCCCGAGACAATAAGCCCGCCGTCAGGACTGACAGCTACGGCATTTACTCCTTGCTCATGTCCCCGAAGAGTCATCAATTCGTTGCCGTTGCCAGTATCCCACACTCTGATAGTCGTATCTTCACTTCCCGAGACAATCCGCCTGCCGTCAGGACTGATCGCTACCGACCTAACTGAAGCTTCATGTCCCTTTAGAGTCATCAGTTCGCTGCCGTTGTTTGCATCCCAGACCTTGAGCGTATTGTCAAGACTACCTGAGACAATCCGTCCACCGTCGGGACTGAACGCAACCGCGAAAACCCTATCCTCATGCCCGCGAAGAGTCATCAGTGCGCTGCCGTTATGTACATCCCAGACTTTGAGCGTATTATCCCAACTGCCTGAGACAATCCGCCCACCGTCAGGACTGACCGCTATCGAAAAGACCGGACCTCTATGTCCGCGAAGAGTCATTCGAGCCTGGTCTGATATACGCCACAGATAATACCATTCCCATCCGCGCAAATCGTTGGGGCAAGCTGTCAAAAGCTTGTGGACAAGGATCATGTTATTCTCTAAACAGTATTTTTCAGCCAGATTGATTCGGTTCACATACAAGGAACGGCGATACTCCTCAGCTTGTTGCTCTGCAAGACTTCGCTGCTTGTCTGCCTCATCCCGCTGCTCTTGTGCAACTTCTTCAGCTCGCTCAGCCTGGGTACGCGCAATGGTCTCTTTTTCTCGCGCCTGCTCAGCTTCATCGCGAGCACGAGCCTGTCCAATAGCAAAAATCGTTGAAACAACAATCCCAGCTAGTAGAACTATGAGTACTGCTGCAATGCCTGTTACCAATGCTCGGTTCCTGTGGACGAACTTTCTAAGCCGATACACAGATCTTGGTGGAACGGCAATGAGTGGATTTCCATTGAGGTAATTCTCGACATCGTCTGCAAGCTCTGCCACTGAACGATACCGCTCTGACCGTTCTTTGCGCATAGCCTTGAGGGGAATCCACTCTAGTTCCATATGCAGGCGTCTGCTTAGCGTCCCAATCTCAGTACGCCGACTTTCAGCAACCTTCGTTGCCTCCTCACCCAGGCTTGAAAGCCGGTTGCTCGGCGTCCTAGGATCGGTTTCCCGAATTGTTCTGCGGGCTTGCTCGATCCCACCTTTGCGGAGAATTTCAGACTCGAACGGTAAAACACCTATCAGCAACACATAGAGCAACACACCTAATGAATAGACATCGGAACGGGTATCAATGTCTTCACTGCTCATATCCACTTGTTCAGGACTCATATACTCCGGGGTTCCAAGCAACTGACTATCCTCAGTAACCACTTTCTGGTCGATTAGTGGCCTGCCGATCGCTTTGGCGACGCCGAAGTCAATGATCTTTGGTATGGTCTGATCATCTTCTGCCGAAACCAGAATGTTCGAAGGTTTAATATCACGGTGGATAATTCCTTTCTGATGAGCATGCTGTACAGCTTGACAGATTTGTATAAACAAACTAAGCCGATCCTCTATCGAGAGTTTGTGCTGGTCACAATACTCGGTGATAGGTAAGCCTTTGACATACTCCATGACAAAGTACGGTCGGCCGAGTTGTGTCGTCCCTGCATCATGAACATGAGCGATATTGGGGTGGTCTAGAAGAGCCAAAGCCTGACGTTCCGCCTCGAAGCGGGCAATGACCCGTTTAGAATCCATGCCGGGCTTGATAATCTTCAGAGCCACCTGCCGTCGGACTGGTTGGATCTGCTGGGCCAGGTAAACGAGGCCCATGCCTCCCTCGCCCAGGATACGCAGGAGCTTATAACGGCCAATTCGCCCGCCCGGATGCTCGATATTTGGTCCCGAGGGCCCCTCCTCGCTGTCTTCCAGTCCCAGCAAGATCAGCTTGTCGATATACTGCGGCTCGGCGCCAAATGTAAAACCTTCTTCACACACAGTTATGCTCCATCGTAGTGGAGACCTTGACCTCTCTTATATATCCGCAGAATCACCAAGCATGCTGCGCACCGAATTCCCATGTCTGCACAATATCTCGCATCTCCTCGTCGGCCTCGGCATCAGAGCTGACCATACTGCGAAGACGCTTTCTGAGTAGGCGCTGGAACCGACGTTTGACCGTGATGACCATGTTTGAGGCGGTTTTCTCAGAGGCAATATTGTAGCGCTGGCAAAGCTCTCTGAGCGACGGTGGTTCACGACCTTCAAGGGTTGGACACAAGAGGTGGTCACGAAAGGCGTGCCAGTGCGTCTCCTGGCCGGTGGAAATGCAATCATCCTTAACGTCCGCCAGTGTCTGATCGAGAATTGCCGACTTCCAGGCGTAGAGAAAGCACTCTTCCGGGCTCCACTGCGACCCGCTCTGTGGCAGTATAGGCTGATCGGTGATTTCCAGCGAGACGAGCTTGTCCGGTGGGATGTTCGCCTGAATAGACTGTCTGCGCTTGGTGTCAATCACGTATTGTTTCAGCGCATGTAGTAAAAATGCCCGAAAACGGCCCTTCGATGGGTCGGCCTTCTGGATCAGCCGGCGACCCAGCACGATTTCGTGAAAAAAGCCTTGGGTTAGATCTTTGGCCTGCTCGTTTTCACAGCCTGTGCGGCGGAGATAGAGGTAGACGGGCTTCCAGTATCGCTCCAACAGTAGACCGATCATTGCTCGCTCGGGAGTCTTCTGCTTCTGGATGTCCTCGATCAAGGACCAATGCGTCGTCAAAAAGGTCTCTGCCGTCCCACCCATATCTGTCTGATCTCGGAGGGCCATGGCTGTTTACTCCCCGGTACACATCGCTGTTCCCCCTGATCTCCATTATACCGCTGTTCGCTCCCTGAACGGGATATTTTTCCGTGAAAAATCGAGGTCGTGCGCAGCCTAACCCGATTCACTGCGGATTCCCTTATGAAGATCGTGTCAAACAGCGTCGGTTGCGCCGGAATATGTGGCGCTCAGTTATATTTTGAAAGGAAAGCACGATGGCACGGCAAACCAACCCACCGTTTTGGTAGATTCGTTAGGGGATTTGTGAAAAAATGGTTACAGAGGATATGATTTCGGACAACGAGGAAACGCCCTGAACACTCAAACAAACGCAATAAGGAGCATTATCCAGGGCAGCGGGTCCTTTGGCCTGAGTTAAGCTGTGTATCGTTTGTGCTGTGAAGATATTCGCCATTCCCTGCTGGGGTCCGCCTCGTGCTTGGTGCGAGCCAGGGGCAAATTCTGAAAGGATAATAAGATGAAAAAGGCAATTACACTGATATCGATTTTAACCCTGGGTGTCGCCGTGCAGGTCGCAAACGCCGATTTTACTTTCGGTGAACCCACGAACCTGGGGCCGGAGATCAATGGTCCCGGCGAGGATTGTGCAGCCTGCCTATCGCCCAATGGTCTGGAACTCTATTTTCACCGCGGGGCGGGGGCGTCAGACGGTGAGATTTTTGTATCTC
>Ga0209536_100010530_pt1 | contig 13631 bp, 13 predicted proteins | sample DeeMarSeWOR28_12_FD_187461 | JGI IMG/M metagenome (GOLD analysis project Ga0209536, IMG submission 187461) | Marine sediment microbial communities from White Oak River estuary, North Carolina - WOR-2-8_12 (SPAdes) (version 2) | ecosystem: Environmental > Aquatic > Marine > Intertidal zone >...
TTTATCAGACCGGTAACACCTCCGCAGAGCACGGCCTGCTCACCAAAGAGGTCGGTCTCGGTTTCCTCGTCAAAGGTGGTCTCAATCACGCCGGCCCGACTGCAGCCGATACCCTTGGCATAGGCCAGAGCAATGCTCTTGGCGTTACCGGTGGCATCCTGATGCACAGCCATTATCGCCGGTGGCCCCACTTCTTCTGTGTAGAGCTGTCTCAGCATGTGACCGGGGCATTTGGGTGCAATCATGATGACATCGACGTCCGACGGCGGCACGACCTGCCCGTAATGGATACTGAACCCGTGCGAGAACAGCAGGGTATTGCCGGAGACCAGCCCCGGTAAAATAGACTCAGAATATATCTTACCATGATATTCATCTTCGGCTAGCATCGTGATGATATCGGCTTCTCTGGCCAGTTCGGTAGCGCTGGTTACCTTGAAGCCGGCTTCTTTGGCGTTTTTCCAACCCGGACTGCCCTCGAGTTCAGCCACTATTACCTGGCAGCCGCTGTCTCTCAGGTTCTGGGCTTGGGCGTGTCCCTGGCTGCCATAGCCAATAATACCAATTACTTTCCCATCGAGCGACTTCAGGTCGCAATCGTTATCATAATAAATCTTTGCCATTCCCTTTGTCTTCCCTTCACCCGCTATGAACTGGCCTGCCCTGTCTTTGTCAGCAGTATCGGATTAGAAACTGCCTGGAGAACGCTTTCGGTGACACTGCCGAAGACGAGCCGGCTCAGTCCGGAGCGCCCGTGTGTTGTCATGACAATTATGCTGAAAGGGTTCTTGCTAGCATAATCTATGATTTCATCAGCAGCTTTCCCCACGAGCACTGCCGATTGTGTCTTGATACCATTATCTTCAAACTGCTTGGCTATTTTATCCAGATATTCAGCGGCAGACTGTTTACTAAGGGCCATTTCCTGTTCCATGAACTCTCCCCAGTTGAGGGGAACTCCAGAGAGCTCCGGAGAATAGTAGGACGGTGCTATCGGGGGGTCGCAGGCTCTGATAAAGTTCACGGTCACCGGCTCCGTAGCACGTTGCCTGGCCAGTGATTCAGCATGTGGAAGCGCCGATTCTGCCGTTTCCGAACCGTCCAGCGGTACCAGTATTGTCTTTGAGGGCCACTCGTCATACGGGACAGCATCTTCAACACCGGCGCGGATGAATAATACCGGCACCTTCGAGGCTCGAAGTACCTTATCAGCAACACTTCCCATACGCCAGCGCCGAATTCCGGAGCGTCCGTGACTGGCCATCAGGATCAGGTCAACTGCCTTTTCTTCGGCAAAACGAAGAATCTCTTCGGCATAGTAGCCATCGGCCAGTTCAGCCCGTACCTTTACTTTCCTTTCGTCCGGTGGTATATCCAGTGCATTCTGAATGTCCTTGACCTGGCGTTTGATTTTATCGGCGGCGCGCTCAATATAAGCACGGTGGACGGGTACGAAATCACGCCCCATCGGGCCGTACACCTGCAACAGGATTACCTCTAGATTGAGTCTGGCAGCTAGTTCCTTGGCGAAAGGCAGGACTACTTCTGCCAGCTCTGAACCATCAAGCAGAACCAACATTCTCTGGTACACGTTACGCCTCCAATGATGAATTCGCTTTTACATTACAGTATGTACGGTTTGAAATCAATTTATATATTATTAGTATTTTCGCCACCCTGAATTCCACCTATTCTTGTAGAATGTGCATTACTTCCGGTCTCGTCCTGCGGACGTTGCCTTTTCTCCATTCATCAGACTGGAGCCTCCTCTGGTCATGGCGATACGCCCTGTCCGGGACATCTCTTTGATGCCGAAACCACGGAGCAGGTTCAGCAGTGAATCTATCTTGTCTTCATCCCCGGTGACCTCGATTGTCACCGAATTGGCAGCAACATCGACGATATCCGCCCGGAATATGTCCACAATCTGTATTATTTCACTCCTGGTGGTTGAATTGGCCTTCACCTTGATGAGAGCCAGTTCCCGGGCAACGATATCATCCCCGGTGATATCAGACACCTTCATGGTAACCACCAGTTTGTCCAGCTGTTTTCTAAGCTGGTCAATCATGGTGTTCGTGCCGTCGACGACGATGGTCATACGTGACAGGCGTGGTGTCTCGGTATGTCCTACGGCGATACTCTCGATATTAAATCCGCGTCGGCGACATAGGCTCGCCATACGGTTGAGTACTCCGGGTCTGTCCTCAACAAGGGCAATCAGCGTATGCTTGTTTCCGCTCATGATTTTACTACCCCCTTCTTTATCTCTTCATCTTCCAGTAACTCTACCAGGCTGCCACCGAGTGTAACCATGGGATAGACGTTCTCTTCCGGCTCGATTCGGAAATCAATCAAGAACGGCCCTTTCTCTTTCATGGCCTGCTCAATAGCCAGAACTACATCATCTCTGTGCTTTACCATTGCTCCCGGCATACCGTAGGCTTCGGCGACCTTAACGAAGTCAGGACCACTCAACGGTGTTGCCACATAGCGTTTGCCGAAGAAAAGGTCTTGCCATTGTCGTACCATTCCCAGATAGCCATTGTTGAAGATGGCAATCTTAACAGGTAGCCTTTCCTGCTGAATGGTGGCCAGTTCCTGTATCGTCATCTGGAAGCTGCCATCGCCGTCCAGACACCAGACAGTCTCCTTGGGACGGCCCATTTGAGCACCTATCGAAGCTGGTAATCCGTATCCCATCGTGCCGAGGCCGCCGGAGGTGATTAGGGAGTTGGGACGGTCATACTGGTAATGCTGCGCCGCCCACATCTGGTGCTGGCCGACACCGGTCACAATGGTGGCTTCACCCTTGGTTACCTCGTAGATTTGCCTGACAACATATTGCGGGAGTACGGACTCGGAATCGCGGATATTGAGTGCAGGATGCTCCCGGCGCCATTCATCCAATCGCGCTATCCAGTCGACGTGCTGGTTTGATTCTACCAGCTTGTTTAACTGCGAGAGTACGTTCTTGACGTCACCGACAATCGGTACGTCCACTTTGACGTTCTTACCAATCTCTGCCGGGTCGATGTCGATGTGGACGACTCGGGCGTGCGGGTTGAAGGCGCTGATCTTGGCAGTAGCCCGGTCGTCGAACCGCATGCCGATTGCGATTATTGTATCGGCGGCATCGGTGGCCAGATTAGCGTAAGCCATGCCGTGCATTCCCAGCATGCCGTAATTGAGGACATGGCTTTCGGGGATAGCGCTGATACCCAGCAGGGTTGTTATTACCGGTATTTGCGCTTTTTCGGCCAGTTCTTTCAGCTCGGCGTATGCTTCCGAGATAATGATACCTCTGCCGGCAAGGATGACGGGCTCCTTGGATTCATTTATCAGTTTGGCTGCCCTCTTTATCTGTGCAGGATGTCCCTTGAGTGTCGGTTTGTAACTGGGCAGGTCGAATTCCTTCGGGTAGTGGTACTCCACTTGCTCCATGAAAACATCACCGGGGACATCAATCAGCACCGGTCCCGGCCTTCCGGTACGTGCCAGATAGAATGCCTCTCTGACAATACGTGGCAGGGAAGCAGTATCCAGCACCAGATAGTTATGCTTGGTAATCGGCAGGGTAATACCGGTAATGTCGACCTCCTGGAAGGCGTCCTTACCGATATCCGAGCGGTTTACCTGGCCGGTTATAGCTACCATCGGTACCGAGTCGAGAAAAGCATCAGCGATGCCGGTCACCAAATTGGTGGCCCCGGGTCCTGAGGTAGCGATGCAAACGCCGACCTTTCCGGTAGCACGGGCGTAACCTTCGGCAGCGTGGGCAGCACCCTGCTCATGCCGTGTCAAGACGTGGTGAATCTGGGGGTATTGAGGCATGGTGTCGAAGAGGGGGATAACCTTCCCTCCCTGGATGCCGAAAGTAATCTCGACTCCTTCTTTTACTAGTCCATCCAGCATAATCTGGGCGCCAGTCATTTTCATGTCGAATCTCCTTCTAGCTAAACACAGCTCCGGTACTGGCCGAAGTCACCTTTTCTATGTAACGGCTTAAATAGCCCGTTTTTACTCTTGGTTCGAACTCACCGAGGCCGGCCAGACGTTTGGTAATCTCATCGTCACTGAGTTCAACCTCCAGCTGGCAGTTCGGAATATCTATCTTTATAATGTCGCCGTTCTGCAGGGCGGCAATCGGTCCGCGGCTGGCTGCTTCCGGGGAAACATGGCCGATGGCGGCGCCGCGTGAACCGCCGGAGAAGCGCCCGTCAGTAACGAGGGCCACACCCTTGTCCATACCCATACCGCTCAGCAGGGAGGTAGGTGTCAGCATCTCTCTCATGCCCGGTCCGCCTTTGGGCCCTTCGTTACGGATAATGACTACATCCCCCGCCTTTATCTGTTTACCCATGATGGCGATGGTGGCCTCTTCTTCGGAGTCGAAAACCCGGGCAGGACCCCGGTGGACCATCATCTCAGGGGCAACCGCTGCCTTCTTAACAACAGCGCCGTCGGGGGCCAGATTGCCGAAGAGAATGGCCAGACCGCCGGTGGGTGAGTAGGCATTGTCCCTTGTATGTATGACATCTCTATCGAGTACCTGGCTGTCCTTGATATTTTCCCCGATAGTTTTACCGGTTACTGTGGGCGCTTTCAGATTCAAGAGGTCGGAGACCTCTTTCATCACCGCGGAGATACCTCCCGCCCGGTCCAGGTCTTCAATACGGTTATCACCGGCAGGGCTGAGCAGGCAGATATGTGGCGTACTCTGACAGATATCGTTCACTTTGGTCAAGGGAAAAGAGAAACCTCCCTCATGAGCGATGGCCATCAGGTGCAACACTGAGTTGCTACTGCCACCCAGGGCCATATCAACCGTCAGGGTATTATCTATCGCGGTCGGAGTGACAATATCCCGGGGTCGGGTATTGCTGGCCAGGAGTTGCATAACCTGTTCGCCGGCTTTCCTTGCCAGTGCTTTTCGTCGGGAGTCGACAGCCGGTATGGTGCCGTTGCCGGGCAGTCCCAGTCCTAGTACTTCGATGAGACAGTTCATCGTATTGGCCGTAAACATGCCGGCACAACTCCCACAGCCGGGACAGGCAATTTCTTCCAGTTGGGCCAGTTCTTCTTCGCTCATTTCACCGGTAGTGACCTTGCCCGTGGCCTCGAATAGTGAAATAAGATCTAATTTGCGGCCACTGTCGCGTCCGGCCAGCATCGGGCCGCCGCTGATGAAGATAGACGGTACGTTGAGCCTCATGGCGGCCATAAGCATACCGGGTACCACCTTATCGCAATTGGGAATGAAGACGAGGGCATCAAAGGCATGGGCCTCGGCGACCGTTTCCGCAGAGTCGGCAATCAATTCCCGGCTGGGCAGACTGTATTTCATGCCGGCATGGCCCATGGCGATGCCGTCACAGACGGCGATGGTGTTTACCTCGAAGGGGACACCTCCACCTGCTGATACCCCCATCTTGACCGCTTCGGCGATACTCCGCAGATGAATGTGACCGGGTACGACCTCACTGAAGCTGTTTATAATGCCCACGAAGGGCTTGTCAAGGTCGCTCCGGCCGACGCCGACCGCGTGCAATAGCGCCCGGTGTCCTGCCCTCTCTATCCCCTTCTTGACTCCATCACTCTTCATTACTCTATGCCTGCCTTTGCCGTATTTATGATTAAAAAAAAGGCCGTCCCGTGGGACGGCCCCGTGTGCAGGACGAACCCACTCACCGGAAAGAGCCGATAACGATAAGTACCAGTGTAGTATTTTGCGTGCTCATGTTATGAAAATAACACAATTTATTTTTATTGTCAACTGTTATGTTTGTGAATCTGGAAACTAGCACTCCATCTCTGTAATCTTATCAACGCGCCGCTGGTGTCGGCCGCCCTCAAAGTCGGCAGTAAGGAAGGTATTGACAATCTCTGGTGCCGATTCCATTCCATCCTCTTCGGAAAGACATAGAATGTTGGCGTTGTTGTGCTGTCGCGCCCGGCTGGCACTAAACGTATTGTGGCACAGGGCGGCCCTGATACCACGGACCTTGTTGGCGGCTATGCTCATACCAATGCCGGTACCGCATATCAGGATGCCATAATCATACTGGCCACCGGCGACGGCTTCCCCCACCTCTCTGGCAATATCCGGGTAGTCTACTGCCTCGTCGCTGTTGGTGCTGAAGTCTTTATAATCGTGTTTCGCTTCGGCAAGCAGTTTTATCACCAGTTGCTTCAGATTCCGTCCGCGGTGGTCACATCCAACGGCAATACGCACTCTCAATCTCCTTTTCTGATGCTTTACTAACAGGCGTTTTCTATCTCTTCACGGGATATGGCGCCTTCCCGCGTTACAACCGGTACCTCTCCGGTGACATCCACGACGGTTGATGCAGTGCCGGGGCAGGGCTGGTCATCATCAATAATCATGTCCACTTTATCACCGAGCTGGTCGCATACCTCGGCGGCGGTCAGTGGACTGGGCTTACCACTGACATTAGCGCTGGTGCCTACCAGCGGCGTCCCGATACCCTCAATCAGGGTCAGGGGGATAGGGTGGGCCGGTATCCTGACGGCCACAGTTGCTCCTCCGGCGGTGATGATGTCTGGGACGGACGGGGAGACGGGGAGGACGATGGTCAGTGCCCCCGGTAAAAACTGGCTGATTAGTTTCAGGGCAACCGCGGGTACTGTTTCGGCAAGCTCCTCTATCTGTGAAAAATTGGCTACCAGCAGAGGCAGGGCCATATCAATGGGTCGTTGCTTTACCTGGTAGATGCGTTCCACCGCTTGCCGCATATTCATGCAGGCCCCCAGGCCGTAGACAGTATCGGTGGGGTAGGCCACTATGCCTCCTTGCCGGAGGATAGTGATGCCCTTTTCTACCTGATTATTGAGGTCTAAAGGAAGCTCTTTCAACACCTGTTAGATATCCAGCCAGCGTTTTTCCTATCTGACGGAAGTATAACATAATACTGTCAGAAAGCAGAAGAAAGGGGGGTCTTAGAGGGCTACGCCCTCTATAATATGTGTTCGCCTTCCCCTCTGGGGAAGGGGACTAAGGCCCGTCTGCCTTAGTCCCGGAGGGACGGCGAGCAGAGGATGGGCCAGCACTACCTAACAGGTGGTGTGAGGTAAAAGAGAGAATATTCAAGTGTCCTTCGTTGCATGAACGGGCCCACATCATTGACAATAGACATAATCTGTGCTATCTTACCTATCATGAAAAGACAATGTCTCATACTCGCACTTAGCATTCATAGTCCATAACCGGTGGGCAGGTTCGTTACCGCTTGGCCGTCCCACTGGGACGGCTTTTTCTATTATGAAAAACCAGGACAAAGTCAGGAAGGGAAAATGGCAGCGAAGTACATACCACAAGAAGTCGAGAAAAAATGGCAGGAGAAATGGGCGGAGACAGGGATTTACCGGGTCACCGAGGACAGCCCTAAGCCCAAGTATTACGCCCTTACCATGTTCCCCTATACCTCAGGCGACCTCCATATCGGACACTGGTATACAATGGCCCCCTCGGATGTCCAGGCCCGCCTGAAGCGGATGCAGGGCTATAATGTCCTCCACCCAATGGGATTTGACGCCTTCGGGTTGCCTGCTGAAAACGCGGCTATCAATCAGGGAATCCATCCGTATACGTGGACAATGGACAATATTGATACCATGCGCCAGCAGCTCAAGAGCCTGGGGGCTATTTACGACTGGGACCGGGAGGTTATCACCTGCCAGCCCGACTATTACAAGTGGACGCAATGGTTCTTCCTTAAACTTTATGAACACGACCTGGCGTATCGTCAGAAAGCACCGGTCAACTGGTGTCCCAACTGCCAGACAGTGCTCGCCAACGAGCAGGTAATTGACGGTTTGTGCGAACGTTGTGATACGCCAGTTATCCACCGTGACCTTGAGCAGTGGTTCTTCCGCATCACGAAATACGCCGATGAACTCAAGGAGCACGAAGGTATTGACTGGCCGGAGCGGATAAAGATAATGCAGCGAAACTGGATTGGCCGGAGCACCGGCACCGAGATTTCCTTCGCTCTTGACCATCCCGGCGTGGAGGAAAAAGAAATCAGGGTCTTCACCACCCGTCCCGACACCACCTTTGGCGTGACCTTCATGGTGCTGGCACCGGAACACCCGCTAGTACCTAAACTTACCACACCGGAGAGGAAAGCCGAGGTCGAAGCCTATATCGAACGGTCACGACGACAGACCGAGATTGAACGGTTGTCCACCGAGAAGGAAAAGGATGGGGTATTTCTCGGCTCATACGTGATCAATTGGCTTAACGGAGAAAAGGTACCCATCTGGATAGCCGACTATGTACTCCTCAGCTATGGTACTGGCGCGGTGATGGCGGTACCTGCTCACGATGAGCGTGATTTCGCCTTCGCCAAGAAGTACAATATACCGATACCGGTTGTTATTGCCCCGGATGGCTGGCAGGGAGACGAACTCGAAGAAGCCTACATTGAACCAGGAACACTGGTGAACTCGGAACAGTTCAACGGTCTGCCAAGTCAGCAGGGGATAGAGGCCATCTCCGATTTCCTTGAACAGAAAGACTGGGGCAAGCGAACCGTCAGCTACCGTCTGCGTGACTGGCTGATTTCCCGGCAACGCTACTGGGGGGCACCGATACCAATGGTCTACTGTGACAAATGCGGCATTGTGCCCATCCCTGAGAAAGACCTGCCTGTGTTACTGCCTGAGGATGCCGAGTTCAAACCCACCGGTGAGTCGCCGCTAGCCTACAACGAGGGATTCGTTAACACCACGTGTCCGAAATGCTCCGGACCGGCTAAACGAGAAACCGATACCATGGACACCTTCATGTGCTCTTCCTGGTATTTCCTGCGTTACTGCAGCCCACACTACGAGCAGGCCGCTTTCGACCCGGAAAAGTCAAAGTACTGGTTACCGGTTGACCTGTACACCGGTGGCCCAGAACACGCTGTGATGCATCTCCTTTACGTACGGTTCTTTATCAAGGCTATCAGAGACATGGGGTTGGTGGACTTCGGTGAGCCGTTCACGCGCCTGTACAACCAGGGCATAATCACCTTAGGTCACCAAAGGATGAGCAAGTCCCGCGGCAACGTAGTCAATCCCGACGATTATATATCCGAGCTGGGCGCGGATACTGTACGTGTCTACTTTATGTTCCTCGGTCCCTGGGAGCAGGGAGGTGAGTGGGACGACAGCGGCATCAGCGGCGTCAGGCGTTGGCTAAACCGGGTGTGGAACCTGGTACTGGATGAGTACACTCCTAAAGCAGAGGATGATTGGGTACGTGCTGAGTTACAGCGAACTACCCACCAGACCATTCGCAAGGTGACCGACGATATCGAAAGACTGCGCTTCAACACCATGATTGCCGCGTTGATGGAGTTCACCAATTACCTCACCAGAATCAAGGAGGCAGGTAGCGTTAGCCAGGCCGACTGGAAAGAGGCTATTGAAAAATTGCTCTTGCTCCTGGCACCATCCACTCCTCACATTGCCGAAGAGTTATGGGAACAGACCGGACACGACTACAGCATCCACAACCACGACTGGCCACAGTGGGACGAGGAGCTGGCCAGGGATGAAGAAGTCACACTGGTGGTGCAGGTCAACGGCAGGCTGCGCGACCGAATAGCCGTCCCCGTTACCATCACCGAAGACGAAGCCCGGCAACTGGCCCTAGAGAGTCCTAAAGCTAAGCCTCACATAGAGGGCAAACAACTGGTCAGGGCGATATACGTCCCTCAGAAGCTGGTTAATCTGGTGGTAAAGTGAACATCACAATTCGTGATTATGAGATAAAAGACTATGATGTCTGTCGTTCTCTCTGGATAGAACTGACACAGCATCATCGTGACATATATGAAGATCCATCCATCGGTGGTGACGACCCCGGTCATGGATTTGATGAATACCTTGAACATCCCCGACTACAGGGTACCTGGGTGGCTGAGCTTGGAGGACAGGTGGTGGCCCTTGGCGGTTTACTCTGCCATTCTGAGGAAGGAGAGGTAGAACCCGTGGTAGTATCCCAGCCCTATCGTGATAAAGGTATCGGCACTAGGCTCGTTGAGCACGTCGTTGAGCAAGCCAGGGTAAAAGGAGTTCGCTTTCTGTACATCCGACCAGTCGCCCGCAACGAGAGGGCCATTTCGCTATACATCAGGCTGGGTTTCAGTACGGTGGGAGCTGTTGATCTTCTCCAGGACCTCTCTTCATCGTACGACAGGAAGTGGAAACCAGGGATAAAAATCTTCGACAATGAACTACGTTATTAACATTAGGATATATCACTATGGAAAACTCTGAGAATAATACACCCGTTGAGATAGGCGCCTTCTTCGACGACAAAGCCAGTACCTATGACGACCATCAGAGAGCGAATATCGCCCATTTTGGCAGCAGACACATGACTGTTGCCGGCGCCATCGAAGAGACGGGCCGGGAGCTAAGAATCCTCGACCTCGGATGTGGCACGGGAATCGAGCTGGAGATGATACTGGCCAGAGTGCCGAATGCCCGCATAACCTGCATCGACATATCGGGCGGGATGCTTGAGGAGCTAAGGCGTAAATACACCGATTCACTGGAACAACTGGAGGTGATTCAGGGCTCGCTTCTGGATATACCTTTTGGGGAAGGACATTACGAGTACGTAGTGTCGGTACTGGTAATGCACCATTTCACATACTCGCAGAAGCTCAACCTTTACCGGAGAGTAAGAAAGGCACTTCATTCGGGGGGGATGTACCTTGAGGGTGACTATTACCTGCTACCCGAAGAGGAGAAACAACACCTGGAAAAATATCAGCAGTTGCTTAATACCGGCGCTATTTCACCCGATATAGGGTATCTTATAGATATCCCGTTCTCGGTTGCCAGACAGAGAGAGGTACTGCTGGAGGCCGGTTTCTCAAAAGTAGAGGTGCTTTATGAGGGCACAAACGCTGCGGTATTTTCTGCTTGTTGACACGGTTGCTATCAAAAGGTAATTTTAAGAGGCTTCGCCCTGAAGGGTTCTCCCTGAAGACGATACAGAGGAGAGAAATTGACAGAATCGTTAAAAATAACTTTCATCGGTGGGGGGAATATGGGGGAGGCAATACTCTCGGCGATGCTGGGTAAGCACCTGACGACCGTCCAGTCCGTTACCGTTAGCGACATCAGTCGGGAGCGCCGTCAATACCTCGAGAAGCAATACAACATTACCACGACCGATGATAATCGGCAGGCGGTAGCCGATACCGATGTCCTTATCCTCGCCGTCAAGCCGCAGAACCTCACAGAGGTAATGGCCGAACTAAAGGGACTGTTCAGGCCGGAACAACTGGTGTTATCTATTATTGCTGGGATCAGACTCGATACTATCAGTCATGGATTGGGGCACCGGGCAGTTGTCCGGGCAATGCCGAATACACCCGCCCAGATTGGCCAGGGAATGACCGTCTGGACAGCCACCGATGAGGTCACGGAGCAGCAAAAGGAATGGGCAGGGTCTATTCTCAGCGTCATGGGGCACGAAATCAATGTCAGCAGTGAAGATGAGATAGACATGGCTACCGCCGTCAGTGGCAGCGGGCCGGCCTATCTCTTTCTCTTTGTTGAGGCGCTGGTCGATGCCGCTGTACAACTGGGTCTCTCGCAGGATACGGCCCGGGAACTGGTACTGACAACGGTACTCGGTTCGGGTTACCTTATTGAGGAATCGGGCAGAGAGCCTGCCGAACTACGAAGGATGGTCGCTTCCCCTGGCGGCACCACTGCTGAGGCCTTAAAGGAGCTTGAGCAGGGGAAATTCGCTGAGCTTCTCATGCGGGCAGTAAGGGCCGCCTATGAGAGGGCCAAGCAACTGGGTGGCTAGTACGCTACCAGTACAGACACAGCCATGTGGGGGTTTACTAAAAACCCCCACCGATCTGCAACACAAATTTAAGTTCTACCCGTGGTGGTCGTTAAAAAATAGACGGTATTTCAGCCCGATTAAGTGTTTTCCACTCACTCTGAAGAGTATTACTACTGTCTCGGATGGTCAGGATCAGGGACACAAGCATCTACTGGACAAATCTCAGCACACTTGGAACTGTCATGGAAGCCAACGCACTCGGTGCACTTGCCGGAGTCGACGACATAGATTGTCTCACCCTCGCTGATTGCCTGGTTGGGACACTCTGGCTCGCAAGCGCCACAGCTAATGCATTCGTCCGTTATCTTATATGCCATGAAAAATGCCTCCTTTTATTTGGGGAAGTCCCCCTGAGTATTTTACTGGCCAACGCCAAGTTTTTTTCTTAAAGCCGAAGCTACAAATTCTGGGACCAGGCTATGGATATCGCCCCCCAGACCGGCTACCTCCTTAAGCAAACTGGAACTAAGGAACTGGTATTGTAGACCGGTCATCAGGCAGACCAGTTCCAGGTCGGGGTAAAGCTTCTTGTTCATTAACGACATCTCAAATTCCCGCTCGAAGTCGGTAACCATTCTCAAACCACGCACCAGGACTTTTGCCCCCATTTCCAGGGCAAAAGTAACAGTAAGGCCACCGAATGAGGTCACCTCAATATTGGGAATATCTTTTACCGCAAGTGTTGTTAACTCCACTCTCTCTTCTGTAGAAAAAAGGATACGCTTGTCCGGTGTATCATATATCCCAATAACCAGTTTTTCAAAAAGTTTGGCTGCCCTCATTGCAATGTCAATATGTCCATTCGTCACCGGGTCGAAGCTGCCAGGGTAAACTGCGATTGTCAAGCTCTTTCCCCCCTTCGATATATTGAGATACAACTATCACCATGACGGTGTTCTTTTAAAAGACTTAATAAACCATAGTTAGAACCGAGAGCTAGCCTGGGAGAATGCGTCACCACTACAACTGTGTCCGACCCCACCAGTTTTGAACTTGCCAACTGCTCTACCACATTACCTATTGACAAATCGGCGTAGGGAGGGTCCATCAGTATGATACTATACTCCTTATCAAGGAAGGAAATAGCTCTGGTGACACTACAGCAATAGACATGCGCGTTTGCACCGAGCTTCGTCTTTTCCAGGTTCTGTTTGATTATACCACAACAACGCCTCTCACGGTCAACAAAATCAACCCAACCGGCACCACGACTCAGCGCCTCAATCCCGAGAGCACCGCTACCGGAATACAGGTCAAGCACCTGTGACCAGCTCACAGCATTGTTCTCCAGAATTGAAAAAATCGCTCCCCTGACTAGGTCTGTCGCCGGACGAACATAGACACCCTTTGGAACTTTGAGGAGATGCCCTTTGGCTTTACCCGTAATCACTCGCACCTGAAAATACCCCGCTGATAATAATCAATACTATAAGTGGACGTCAACTCCCGTTACACTCGATGAGCGCCAGCAACCTTTTGTGAGCATCCTCGAATAATGGTTTTCCGTGCCCGAAGCAGAGAATTTCGGGGGTCAGCTCAGCCATCTTCTTCACCGAATCGATGGCTTCTGGCATATCGGTACTCACCATCTTCGCCGGTAAAAGGAGCTTTTTACGGCGTCTTTGCAGGGCATCCATAGTAGGGAATATGACGGTTGATTAATATCCCTGAATAGCCGTTCTCAATCTATCCCTCCTGGTCAATCGCCCGCTTGGCATCCAAGATCTATCGATCAATTTTTCCGATG
>Ga0209536_100010531_pt1 | contig 13630 bp, 12 predicted proteins | sample DeeMarSeWOR28_12_FD_187461 | JGI IMG/M metagenome (GOLD analysis project Ga0209536, IMG submission 187461) | Marine sediment microbial communities from White Oak River estuary, North Carolina - WOR-2-8_12 (SPAdes) (version 2) | ecosystem: Environmental > Aquatic > Marine > Intertidal zone >...
TGGGTTTAGAACGTCGTGAGACAGTTCGGTCTGTATCCGCCGTGGGTGTTGGAGACTTGAGGGGAGCTCTCCCTAGTACGAGAGGACCGGGAGGGACTGACCTCTGGTGTACCTGTTGTCCCGCCCGGGGCAGCGCAGGGTAGCCAGGTCCGGAAGGGATAACCGCTGAAAGCATCTAAGTGGGAAGCCCACCCCAAGACGAGGTCTCCCAGAGCATAAGCTCTCTTAAGGTCCCCAGGAGACTACTGGGTAGATAGGCGGCAGGTGTAAGCGCAGAGATGCGTTGAGCCGAGCCGTACTAATCGACCGTGAGGCTCAATTCCCTCTATGAATTGTGCGCACACACGCATTTATCGCTCACTCATCTGTGCTTCATATTGGGTATGAAAGGCAGAGAAGTGATTGGTCGGTAGTAATTGGTGACTAGTGTCGTAGAAGGCACGAACCGACCGATGACTGACTACCAATCACTAATCACTAGCCCTTTCCGGTGGCCATAGCGAGGGAGAAACACCCGATCCCATCCCGAACTCGGCAGTTAAGCCCCTCTGCGCCGATGGTACTGCGGGCGGAAGCTCGTGGGAGAGTAGGTCGCTGCCGGAGCTAATCGAAACGCCGCGTCTTCTTACGGAGACGCGGCGTTTTCTCTTCTTGGCCGAACCCGTCCTTCGCTATTAGATATTCGCCTTCAATATCCTATATTCACCAATCGCTCCATCTTCGAATTTCTTATATCGATGTTGGGTGTTGGCTGTTCGTCTCCAATCGACTGACATGAACAAAGAATCACAACCGTTCCGCTGCGGTTTCGTCGCTCTCGCCGGTAAACCCAATGTCGGCAAATCGACGCTGCTCAACACACTCGTCGGTCAGCACCTCAGCATCGTCTCATCCAAGGCCCAGACCACGCGCGAGCGCGTGGCGGGCATTCTCAGCGGCGAAGGCTATCAGATCCTCTTCATCGATGCCCCGGGGCTCATCCAGCCCAAATACGCCTTACAGGAAGCCATGAGCCTGGCGGCCGGCACGGCGATCGACGACGCCGATGTCCTCGTCTTCATCGCCGATGCCACACGCCCCGACACGCGGCCAGATGAGGAACTGACAAGAGAGATGGGAGCGCACGACTTGCCGGTCATCGTCGCACTCAACAAGATCGATCGCGTCGATGATGAGACGGGTCAGCGGCTCCTCGCTGAGATTCGAGATGCGGGTTACGAGGCACTCGCGCTTTCTGCGCTGAAAGGCCACGGAACCGAGGCCCTCCTATCCATGCTCGTATCGCGTTTGCCCGATTCTCCTCCGCTGTTCCCCCTGGACGAGAGTGCGACTCAGCCCGTGCGGTTTTTCGCGGAGGAGTTGGTGAGGGAAACCTGCATGGATCTGTTCCGTGAGGAGATCCCCTACAGCATCCTCTGTCGCGTTGACGAGTTTCGAGAGAACCAGGACCCCATCTTCATACGCGTGATGATCTACGTCGAGCGAGAGAGCCAGAAGGGCATGGTGATCGGCAAGGGTGGGGAAGCCATCCGGAGAGTGGGTGAGATTTCACGTAAGAAGATCGAGGAGTTGGTCGATGGGCGCGTGTATCTCGAGCTGCGCGTGAAGGTGATCCCGGGTTGGTCGCGTAAGTACAGCCGCTTGAAGCAGTTGGGGTTTCAGCTTCCATCGAAGTCGAAAGGTGGACATCAGAGCCGCTAAGCCTTAGATAACGGGAAAATAGGGAGGTCCAGATTGCTAGACGAATCCATGCTCGACGTACTGGTTTGCCCCAAGTGTCACGGTGAGTTGGAATACAAAAAGGAGGAACACTCCCTCTTGTGCCACACGTGCCGCTTGCGCTACAATGTTGATGAGGGCATCCCGGTCATGTTGATCGATGAGGCCGAATCGTTCTAATCTAGCTGTCCTCGCCAGCCTGCTGGCTTATCTGGCCATTCCGCCGCACGCGGGGGCTCAGGATAGGATAATGCCGGGAGGTGGAGACGAGTTGACTGGTCAGCGTACTGGCTCTGCCCAGTCCGCTGAAGGAGCCGCCTTTCTGCTCTTGCCCGTGGGGGCGCGAGCCGTGGGTATGGGCGGTGCGGTCACCGGTATGCAAGGGAGTGGAGATCTCTTGCTGTGGAATCCGGCCGGCGTCGCCAGCATGCAGAACGTCAATCTCTTTTTCAATCACAGCGAAACGGTTTTCGATACGCAGAGCGAGGTGATATCCGCGCTCTTTTCTTTTTCATCCATCGGCAACCTGGGCATCACCTATTACCTGGTCGATTACGGCGACCTTCCCAGCACGGGGAATGACGGTTCGGTGCAGGGGAACATCAACTACCGCAACCAGGAGTTCTTGTTCACCTTTGCCGGGAATGTCGTCGAGTCTTTGAAGTTTGGCGTCAACTACAAACTCGTCCAGATCGTCTTCAACTGTGACGGACTGTGCACGGGACAGCAGTCGTTCACGCGAACGACAAGCGCGTTCGACTTTGGCCTCATCTACGAGTTGGGCGTAGTCCCCATCGCACTGGGTGCCTCGGTGCGGCACCTCGGCTTCCCCCTAAAGGGCCTCACCCAAGAGGATCCATTGCCGACTCGCGTGCGCGTCGGGATGGCGTGGACGATCATTGCTCCGAGCACTACCAACCAGTTGTTCGGGTTGGCGTTGGCCATGGACCTGGAAGATCAGTGGCGCGAGATCGGCAATCCGGATGTAATGCTGGGTTCGGAGTTCGGCGTCGGCGAGATCGTCTTCGTCCGAGCGGGTTACGCCTTTCTTGACTCGGGCTTGGGTGGCCCGTCCCTAGGCTTGGGCGTGACGTACGACTGGTTCTACATCGACTTCAGCCGTGGCTTCGACGACATCACGACGGCTACGGGAGATGAGGCCGTCCAGCTCAGCTTCGGCGTCACGTTCTGAACAACCCACCCTCTGCCGTCCTTCGCACGCCGTACACCGTTCGTTGTTTGCAGCTGACCCAACACCACATCTCGCCGTCTGACTCTCTGGTGCTCAACCCCAAGTGTCCATCAAGATGATCGATGGGAATGCCGTCGTTCGCTATTTGCAGGAGCGAGCCGAACGTCCACTCCGAGCCAAGGACATAGCCCGTGCGCTGGACGTCGAGGCGCGGGAATATGCGGCTTTCAAGCGACTGTTGCGCGAACTCGAGAATGAGGGACGGATCTACCGGGCTCGCAAAGGACGCTACGCCGTACCCAGCCGAATCAACCTGGCGGTCGGGACTCTCCAGGTGACCCGAAGCGGGAAGGGGTTCGTCGTTCCGGACAACGACCAGGCCGACGTATTCATACCGGCGTCTCAGCTGGGTAGCGCCTACGGCGGTGACCGCGTGGTGGCTCGTATCGAGCGGCGCAAACGCGGATGGAATCCCGAGGGATCGATCGTCAAGATCCTGGAGCGGGCACGGAGCCAGGTGGTGGGCGCGTACCGGCGAGCCGGCAAGTACGGCACTCTCGCTCCAGGCGAAAACACGCTTCATCGAGACGTGTTCATCCCCTCGGGAGCGGAAGCTGGAGCCCGGGACGGCGACATCGTGGTGGCCCGGATTGCGGAATGGGGCAGCGAGCATCAGGACCCCGTCGGCGAGGTTACAGAGGTGCTGGGGCGGCCGGGCGAATCAGGTGTGGACATCCTGGCCATCGTCCACACCCACGAATTGCCCGTCGGTTTCCCGCCCGACGTATTGGCTGAAGCGGAGGAGCTCGCTCTGGGCGCCGGCGATGTCCGTCACGCGGACGGGCGTGTGGACTTTCGCGATTGGCTGACGATCACCATCGATCCGGCTGACGCGAAAGATCACGACGATGCTATCTCGATCGAGAGAATCGACGCCGAGCGGTTTCGGGTTGGTGTTCACATCGCCGATGTCTCGCACTACGTGGCTGAACGCTCGGCCATCGACCTGGAAGCTTTCCACCGCGCCACGAGCGTCTACCTGGTCGATCGCGTCTTGCCGATGTTGCCCGAAGTTCTCTCCAACGACCTCTGTTCACTAAAGCCGGGAGAAGATCGACTGACGCTGTCCCTGCTCCTCGAGATGGATTCCGAGGGCGGTGTTCTATCGACGGAGGTGGCGTCCGGGTTGATTCGAAGTCGGCATGCGCTCTCGTACGAACACGCGCAGGAGATCATCGATGGTGCTCGTGATACGGACCCAGACACTCGGGACGCCCTGCGCCAACTTCGGGATCTCGCTGTGAAGCTGCGCGCTCGGCGTCAGGAGCGTGGAGGCCTCGACTTCGATCTTCCCGAAGCTCGCGTGGTCGTGAACGCGGCCGGTGAACCCACGGATATCCAGCGTATGCTGCGGCTAGAGACACACCGGCTGATCGAAGAGTTCATGATTCTGGCGAACGAGTCCGTAGCCCGCCTCGCACGCAAGAAGAAGGTGCCATTCATCTATCGAATTCACGAGCCGCCGGATCGCGACCGCTTCGAGCGGCTCCGCGAGTTTGTCGCGGGCTTTGGGCTCAGCCTGCCGAAGAACGGCCATCGCTCACCACGGTCGCTGCAGAAGCTGCTCAATGCGGTCGAAGGCCGTCCCGAGGAGTCGGTCGTGTCGACGCTCACGTTGCGTAGCATGAAGCAGGCCCGATACAGCGCCGAGTGGAAGGAGCACTTCGGATTAGGCTCGCGTGCCTATACACACTTCACGTCGCCGATCCGCAGATATCCGGACCTGGCCATCCACAGGGTCGTTCGCCGTGCCTTCATTGAAGGCAAGTCGGTGCCCGAGTCCGTCGGCGAGCAGATGGAGGCCATTGCGCTTCGCAGTTCCGCCCGAGAACGCGAAGCGATGGAGGCGGAGCGAGATTCGGTGGAGTTGAAGAAGATCGAGTACATGGAGCGGCACCTCGGGGACCATTTCGAGGGGACGATCGCTGGCGTGACGTCCTATGGCATGTTCGTGCTGCTGGACGATGTGCTGGCGGAGGGCCTCATTCACGTTAGCCAGTTGAACGATGATTATTATCATTTCGTAGAAGCCGAGCATTCGCTCGTGGGCGAAGTTCGAAAACGACGCTTTCGTCTCGGCGACCGGCTGAGAGTGCAGGTCGTCTCGGTCGATCGAGAGGCCCGAGAGCTGGATCTGGCCTTGGTCGAGCAAATGGAGGGTCGAGCAAATTGACGCTCGCTCGAGGGGGCAGTAACTTGAGTCGGAACATAGTCATTTCCACTACTTATTTCGCCTAGATGCCGCTACCGCCAGTCATCGTCTTCTATTCCACGGCTGAATCCCAACCCCCGCAGGAACTTTCCGCCCACGTGGAGCAACGGGAGTCCGTGCTGCTGACGGCCCGCACGGCCAGCGATGTGCTGGCGTTGGTCAATCGAGGCCATCCAGCGCTGGTCGTCCTGGATGGGGATGGGGATATCGAGGAAGTCTGCGGGCTGATCTCGAGCCTGAAGTCCGATCCCTTCAGCGCGATAATTCCGTTGATCGTCTGGTCCGACGAAGTGGCCGGCGATGTAATCGGTCGCACACTCGAAGTCGGGGCGGACGACTTTCTCAGGCGCGAGATGGATGAGCGAGAAAAACTGCTGCGACTCGATACGATCGCGCGGCGTGCCGAGCGGGATGTCAGCGTGCATCCCACGACGCGACTTCCCGGTACGGCGATGATCGAGCGCGATATTACGGCTCGTTTATCACGAGGCGAAGACTTCGCCGTTTGCTATGCCGATATCGATAACTTCAAGGAATTCAATGATCGATACGGTTACCAGCAAGGCGACAAGGTGATTCTGCTCAGCAGCAAGATCTTGCGGGATGTCGTGAAGGCGTTCGCGCCATCAGGCTTCATTGGTCACATCGGCGGCGATGACTTCATATTCAATGTGTCGCTCGATATCTTTGAGACATGCTGCCGGGAAATCCTATCGATCTTTGACACGCTGATGCCTTACCAGTACTCGGAAGAGGACCGCAAGGCGGGTTTCTTCTGGGGAAAGGACCGGCGTGGGCAGCTTCACCGGATTTCCCTCATGACGTTGTCGATTGGGGTGGTGACAAATGACCATCAGAAGTTCAACCACACGGCACAGGTCAACGAACTGGCGACGGAAATGAAGGCCTACGCCAAAACCAAACATGGCTCTATCTTCGTGGTAGATCGGCGCCACGGCCAGAGGGGCACGGTGCCGGCAGGATCCAAACTGGAACAACGGAAGACATGAAGGAAAGACCATGAACGTCTCCTGTCCGCAGTGCAAGACAGTCTTTCGCGTCGATCCGGAAAAAGTCCCGGCCGATGGCGTGCGCGCACGTTGTTCGGTCTGCGGCGGCGTGTTCGAAGTCGGGTCCGATGAGGGCGAGGCCCAGCTCGCCGCGGTCGCTGCGGCGGCGGCGCCTGAACCCGTACTGGCCGAGGCGTCCGCCGTAGCCCCCGAGCCGCCTCCCGAACCTGTTGCCGATGTGATCCCTGTAGAAGTTGAACCGGACGCAGGCCTCGCCGAACCCGTTGAGGCCGAGGTCATCGAGTTCCCCACAGCCGGCGAGATCGACATCTCGGTCCCGGACATCCAGCCCGAAGTTGAAGACGAAGCGCAGCCCGAGGCACCGGAACCCATTGAATCGACCCCCGCCCAGGTCGACGAAGCGCCAGCGGCACCGAGCTTCCCGTTTGCGCCTCCCGATCAGGACGCGCGTGCACGTCGGTTGGCCCGGGCTTTGATCTCTGACCTCGCGGCCTATCATCCCGAGCGTCAAGAGAAGGGATTGGCCGAGGGTCGGCTCAAAGAGCTTTTCCAGGATGAGCTGCGAAAATCGTGGCAGGAGTTCGTGGACCAGGTGGGGCTGGAGACGGCGAAGAGCACGCCCTATTTTCGGGACGCCTTGAACGATATCCTGGCTAAAGGCAAGCGCGTGTTCTGAGTCTCGCAGGTCAGGTTGACCGCCGAGCGGTCTCGCAGATATTTGCGCGACCAACCGAAGCACCAGGGGCCGTCTGGCTGGACGGCCCTATCGTTTGTGATTATTGTAGTTAGGTCGTTCAGGAGCAGTAGATTCTAACCAGTGAGGTGTGGACATGGCGGTGGCGACCGAGCTCGGAGTGCTCAAGGAGTTGAGAGAGCGCGTCGAGGAGCTCAGGGGGTATCTTTGACATAGCGGAGAAGCAGGCCCGCATATCCGAGCTGGAAGAGAAGACGTCTTCGCCTGGATTCTGGGAGGATGCGGAAGGTGCGCGGGCCGTGATGCAGCAGCTGAACGAGTTGAAGAGCTGGGTCGAGCCGTGGACGGAGCTCGATCGAAAGGCCGGGGACCTGGCCGAACTCGGCGAGCTGATAGAGGCCGAGGGCGAACCTGGAATGGAGGAAGAATTCCGGGCTGAAGTCGGCCAACTGCAGGGGGAGATCGAAGAGCTCGAGTTCCGCAACATGCTGCGCGGCACCGACGCGGAGCGCGACGCACTTCTCACCATACATCCAGGCGCCGGTGGGACCGACTCGCAGGACTGGGCCGAGATGCTCATGCGCATGTATACGCGCTGGGCCGAATCTCACTCGTTCGAGGCGGCCGTTCTCGATCTGGTGCCCGCCGAAGAGGCCGGCATCAAGTCGGTGACACTCGAAGTGCGTGGTCGCTACGCCTACGGTTACCTGCAAGCCGAAAAAGGCGTGCATCGCCTCGTGCGCATTTCACCGTTCGATCAACAAGCGCGCCGGCACACCTCCTTCGCATCGGTTTTCGTCTATCCCGTCGTCGACGACGCCGTCGAGATCGACGTGAACCCGGAAGAGCTTCGGATCGATACGTACCGAGCCTCGGGCAAGGGCGGCCAGCACGTAAACAAGACGGACTCGGCGGTACGGATCACCCACATCCCGACCAACATTGTGGTCTCCTGTCAGCAAGAGCGCAGTCAGCATCGCAACAAGAACACGGCGATGAAGATGCTGCGAGCCGCGCTCTACGAGCGGGCCATGGAAGAGAGACAAAAGGAGCGCGACAAGCTGGAAGAGGGAAAGACGGAGATCGCCTGGGGAAACCAGATACGCTCTTACGTCTTCCAGCCCTACACGATGGTCAAGGATCATAGAACGAACATCGAGCAAAGCGATGTTCAGCGGGTCATGCAGGGTGATCTGGATCCGTTCATCATCGGCTACCTCAAGAGATATGGGGCTCAAACGGCATGACTGACACGGGTGAGGCGCGACACGTCATCGAGGCGCGCCGCGAAAAACTTCGCAGACTCGCCGAGCTGGGCGTTGAGCCCTATGCCTATGGATATGAGCCGAGCTGCTCGACCGAGAGCGCCATCGGCGACTTCGTGGCCATGGGCGAGGAGACTTCGGTTGAATGCCGCCTGGCTGGAAGGATCCGCTCGCTGCGTCCACACGGCAAGACGACCTTCGCGCATCTCGAGGACCGCACCGGGAAAATCCAAGTCTATTTTCGCAAGGACCAGTTGGGCGATGAGAAGTACGAGCTGGTCCAGGCGCTCGACCTGGGGGACTGGATAGGCGTGTCGGGGGCGCTGTTCAAGACGCGCACGGGTGAGATCACGTTGAAGGCCGGCGAGGTCGAATTGCTGGCCAAGACGGTCCGACCGCTGCCCTACGGCAAGGAGGAAGAGGACGAGTCGGGGGAGGTCGTCGTGCACAGCGGCTTCACCGACGTCGAGAGTCGCTACCGTCAGCGATACGCTGACCTGGCCGTCCACCCGGACGTGCGTGAGCTGTTCATTACACGCTCTCGGGCGGTGCGGGAGATCGGACGGTTCCTGGACGATCGCGGCTTCCTCCACGTAGAGACGCCGATTCTGCAACCGATTTACGGCGGCGCCATGGCGCAGCCCTTCAAAACGTACCATCGGGCGCTCGAAACCGAGCTCTACCTGCGGATCGCCGACGAGCTATACCTCAAGCGCCTCGTCGTGGGCGGTTTGGAGCGAGTGTACGAAATCGGCAAGGTGTTCCGAAACGAGGGGATCGACCGGACACACAATCCCGAGTTCACCATGCTCGAGCTCTATCAGGCCTATGCCGACTACGAAGACATGATGGAGCTGACAGAATCGCTCATAGTCCACGTCATCAACGAGGTGACGTCGTCGACGGCGCTGACCTACCAAGGCCAGGAGCTAGATTTCAACCCACCCTGGCCTCGGCTGGCCTGGTATGAGGCGATGCAGAAACACGGTGCCCTGGACGCCCAAACGCTCGGCGAAGAAGCCTTGAGGTCCGCCGCCCTCGAAGCCGGCGTCGAGGATGCCGATGAAAAAGGCCGTGCGGCGTTGCTCGACGGGCTGTTCAAGGTCCTCGTGGAGGACCATCTGATGGGGCCGGTCATCATCTACGATTACCCGGTCGAGCTGAGCCCCTTGGCCAAGCACAAGCGTGGCGGTGACCGGGCCCTCACGGAGCGCTTCGAGGTGTTTGTGGGTGGGCATGAGCTGGCCAACGCCTTCAGCGAGCTGAACGACCCGTTCGAGCAGAGGGAACGCTTCGAGTCGCAAGTGCGTATGCGAGATGAAGAAGGTTGGCAGGACGCGCACCAGGTCGATGAGGATTATCTCGCCGCTCTCGAGTACGGGCTCCCTCCGACGGGCGGCATGGGAATGGGAATCGACCGCCTGGTCATGATCCTGACCGACCGGGCATCGATCCGAGACGTGATATTGTTCCCCACACTGAGGCCGGAGTAGGAGATGACGTTCGAGCTGTTCCTCGCGTCGCGCTACCTGTCAGCGCGGAGCCAATCGCGCTTTCTCAATCTGATCACCGTCATAGCCATTGGCGGCATATGTGTTGGCGTGATGGCTCTGATCGCGGTCATCGGAGTCATGTCCGGGCTTCAGCGAGCCGTTCGCGAGGGGATTCTGGGCACTAACCCGCACATCATGGTGCTCGCCTACGGCGAAGGGCTGAGGTTGGATGATTGGCAGGCGGCGTTGCCCACGGTGCTCGAAGATCCAGACGTGACCGACGTCGAACCCTTTGTCTATTCCGAGGCGCTGATTTTTCAGAACGTCGACTATCAGCAGGGTGTGGCCCTCCGGGGCATCAGCGCGGAGGCCACCTGGAGGATCGAGGATCAGCTGACGCTGGGCGACTGGGCGTTCCGGGAGACGATCTCAGGCCTCCCCGGCATCGTGCTGGGCTTCCGGCTCGCCGATCGGCTGCTCGTCTATCCCGGTGACACCATAAGCCTCATGTCAGCCCAAGGTGCGGAGCTTACGCCGGCTGGCTTCATCCCGAAGTTCAAGAAGTTCGAAGTCGTGGGCCTGTTCAAGAGCGGCATGTACGAATACGACAACCAGATGGGCTACATCGCTCTGCAGGAGGCTCAGGAGATGCTTGGGCTGGGTGAGGCCGTCACCGGACTGGCGGTGTGGTTGAGGGACGGGTGGACGGCCGATGTCGTGGCCGAGCGGCTCGAGGCCGAACTGGGTTACCCGCACACGTTGCGTGATTGGAAGAGCATGAACGAGGGGCTCTTCAACGCGCTGAAACTCGAGAAGATGGGGATGGGGTTGGTTTTGCTGCTCATCGTCTTGGTCGCAGCGTTCAATATCGTCTCGACGCTGATCATGGTTGTGGCGGACAAGACGCGCGAGATAGGGATACTCCGCTCCATGGGATTGACCTCGAAGCGAGTTCACAAGGTGTTCATCCTGCAAGGGGTCATCATCGGCATCGCCGGGACGCTTCTTGGACTGATCGGCGGATTGCTGTTGAGTTGGGCGATTGACTATTTTGGCCTGCTCACGCTACCCGGAGATGTCTACATCATCAGTCGCATCCCCATCACTCTAAACCCGCTCGACATCGCGATCATCGTGGCTGCCAGCATTTTCATCTCGTTCGCCGCCACCATCTATCCGTCGCGGCAAGCGGCTCGGCTGACGCCCGTGGAGGCGATCCGACATGAGTAGACCGTCCGGCGGTGCCGTCCTCGCGTGTCGAGATCTCTACCGGTCGTTCACCGATAGCGACGGGTCCAAGCTGCCGATTCTGAAGGGTGTAAACCTGGAACTTCGCTTGGGCGAAGTCGTGGCGATCGTCGGAGCCAGCGGGTCCGGAAAGAGCACGCTGCTGCATCTGCTTGGAGGGCTGGATCGCCCCTCCCGCGGCGACGTGATTCTGGAGGGTCAGCGGTTCTCAGGCCTGGACGATCCGGAGCTGGCCGAGATCCGTAACTGCAAGCTGGGCTTCGTTTTCCAGTTTCACCACCTGTTGCGAGAGTTCAACGCGCTTGAGAATATTATGATGCCTTTGTTGATTGGTGATAGCGAAGGCAATGAGGCTCGGGCCCGGGCGGAGGATCTGCTCCGGGAGGTTGGGTTGCAGCAGCGGGGAGGACACAAACCCCCGCAGCTATCGGGTGGAGAGCGGCAGCGCGTGGCGGTGGCCCGAGCGCTAGCCAACGATCCCCTGGTCCTCCTGGCCGATGAGCCCTCCGGAAATCTGGACAATCAGACTGCGGCGGGGCTCCACGATCTCTTCTTCCGATTGCGAGACGAACGCGCGTTCGCGGTCGTGCTCGTGACTCACAACCGGGAGTTGGCTCGGCGAGCCGATCGCGTTCTCTGGTTGCAGGATGGGGTATTGAACCCCTTATCGCCAACGATGGCGGAGCACGAGGCGGTTCCGTAAATGCTGTGCGACAACTGCGGAAAAAACGAAGCTGAGGTTCACCTGACCCAAATCGTCGAGAACGAGATGGCCACGGTGCACCTCTGCCCGGCGTGCGCGGCCGAAAAGGGCTTGGATGAGCCTTCGAAGAAGTTGCCGCTCGATGCTTTCCTGGCCCAGATGGGTCAGGCCGCACTGTCGGATGAGGAAGCGACGATCGCGGGGCCCTGCAGCTACTGCCACACGACCGTCGACGACTTCAGGCAGACCGGCCGCCTGGGCTGCCCGCACTGCTACTCCATCTATGAGACGCAACTACGGGCGATCCTTAGACGCATTCATGGATCGACTCACCACTTGGGTAAGGTGTACGTGCCGCCGGCTTCCACAGAGGCGGACCGGAGCGCGCGTCTCGCCGGCTTGAAGCGCAAACTGCAGCGTGCGGTCGAGGCTGAGGATTTCGAGCGAGCGGCGGTGATCCGCGATCAGATCAGGGAGTTGGAGACGGCAGTCGACGTATGATACGCTTTGATTTGGAATCGATGCCGGACTTCGGGCTGGGTTGGCTGGACGCCAGCGGCCCAAGCCACGACGTGGTCTTGTCGACGCGCGTGCGTATCGCCAGGAATCTTCAGGGCTATCCGTTCTCGGTCCGTGCCAAACCGTCGGATCGCGCTGCGATCCTATCGACCGTACGCGAGGTGCTCCAGCGCTCCGCCCCTCTCGCCGATGGCGTCATAGTCGAGATCGATCAGCTCGGCGAACGGCAACAGCAGATATTGCTAGAACGTCATCTCGTGAGTCGCGAGTTGTTAAAGGAGGAGTCGGCGCCCTCCGCAGCCGCCCTCATCGCTTCTACGTCTGAGCCCGTGGGCTTGATGGTCAACGAAGAAGACCATCTTCGTTTGCAGAGCCTGATGAGCGGTTTCAACCCGCGACAGACTTGGCGCGTCGTGGATGCCCTCGATGAGGAACTGGGCAGCGAGTTGCCCTACGCTTTTCACCATGAGTTCGGCCATCTCACGTCGTGCCCTACCAACTGCGGTACCGGGTTGAGAGCCTCGGTCTTGATCCATCTGCCGGGCTTGGTGCTGACCAAAGAGATCAACAAGGTGCTCCAAGGAATCTCCCAGGTCGGTTTGACTTTCCGCGGCCTCTACGGAGAAGGATCGGAGGTCGTAGGCAACCTGTTTCAGGTTTCGAACCAAACGACCTTGGGGAAGAGCGAGGAGGATCTGATAGACCATCTGCAGAAGATCGTCGCTCAGGTGGTCGATTACGAACAACAGGCTCGCTCGATCCTGTTACGCGATGCGCCCAACGTCATCGAAGACAAAGTGTGGCGCGCCTATGGATTGCTTTGCCACGCTCGCGCGCTGGGCTTCGACGAGATGATGAACCTGCTATCGGGAGTACGATTGGGCCTTTCTCTGAAACTTCTCTCAGGGCCCAGTGTATATGTGCTGAACAGAACAATGGTCTTCGCGCAGAACGCACACCTGGAGGAAGCTCGCGACGGGTCGCTCTCAGCCGGCGAGCTTGACATTCAGCGGGCGAATTACGTGCGTATGGCCCTTACGGAGGCGGAACCGTCCGCGGGGGCATAGATTGTCTAGTCTTAGGGGTGGTGTTGATCCCGGGGTGACGAGGGTGCGATGAACTACAATTTCACCGATCGGGTACGAAAGGTTCTGGCGATGGCCCGGGAAGAGGCCGTTCGCCTGCAGCACGACTACGTCGGTACCGAGCATATCCTGCTGGGGCTGATCCGTGAAGGAGAAGGCGTGGCCGCGGCGGTGCTGATGAACCTAAATGTCGACCTGGATCAGGTGCAGGAGCGTACGGAGGAGCAGGTCCGGAAGGGCAAGGCGGGGGCGACGATGGGCGAGCTCCCGTACACATCGCGGGCTAAGAAAGTACTCGAGTTTGCCGTCGCCGAGGCCCGTGAGATGAGCCACAGCTACGTGGGAACGGAACACCTGCTGCTCGGTTTGCTGCGGGAAGAGAAGGGTGTGGCGGCTCAGGTGCTGGAGT
>Ga0209536_100010532_pt1 | contig 13630 bp, 12 predicted proteins | sample DeeMarSeWOR28_12_FD_187461 | JGI IMG/M metagenome (GOLD analysis project Ga0209536, IMG submission 187461) | Marine sediment microbial communities from White Oak River estuary, North Carolina - WOR-2-8_12 (SPAdes) (version 2) | ecosystem: Environmental > Aquatic > Marine > Intertidal zone >...
CTTGGCCAGCCGGTCTTTCACGCGCCGGGTTTCCCGGGTCGCGCTTTCCTTGCCCCGTACCAACTGGGTTGTCAGGTGGGTAAACAGATCGTTGGCCCAGTGCGCGAGGGCCTCAGACTGATCGTGGTACTGGTGGAAAAATTCGTCATTGTGCAGATGGCTTCCGGCGTCGTTTTCGTCGTGGCACAGTTCATGGCAAACCAGTTGCGCGATCGCGACACAGGCATGCAGTCCTCGTTGTGCAACGCGGTATTCCTTGAGGTAGTCGCGGTTAATCACAATCGTGTCGACGCCGTTGGTCCACCCTTGCGCCACATCGCTGGCACCCAGCAGGAATCGCCGCGAACGCTTCTGGTCGCCTCGCCACATCGGTACATTGTGGCCGCTCTGAAAGGTTGCGCTCAGGGCCTTGATCCACGCCTTTTCCAGCGGGGTATAGGCCGACTCCGGGATGATCAGGAATTCACACTTGTACTGATCACGGAGTTGATCAAAGTCACTCGGCTCCAGTCGATTTAGAAAAAGCGCCAGCTTGTGGCTCGCGCCCTCGCTGTGGGTTTTTAGCAGTTCAACGAATTCCGTGGCGTCGCTGCACTGGAAGAGTTCAAGTGTCTCCAATGCGAGCACGGTCGCCTGACGCGATTGCATCAGCTTGTCGGCGACGCTATCGCCTTCGGGACCAATGGCAATCCGGGTCGAGCCTCGACCGGGAAGCTGACTGATGGACAGCAGCGTACCGTTTGCATCTCGCAAGACCTTCAATCGACTGATCTTGTCGAGTCGTAACTCGCCCGTAACAAACTGCTCAATCAGGTTGGCGCGCGCGGCATCATCAAGCTTGGGGCGCTTGAGGTTTTCCCGGGTAGCTTCGTCGTGGAAGTGTTGGCGAATGCGTCGCCAAGCAACGCAGCTATCCTTGATGGCGTTTCTAGCGAAATTCACGTCGAGTTGTTTCTTCGACAGCACCGTTCCGGCGCGCCCGAACTGGTACGACGACATTTCACAAATGAAGGCGCCCAAGTGGTACACCAGCACCCCGCCAGTATCGCGAAACTTGATATAGGCATCATTGGTTTCCAAGTCCCACCTCTCGTCCTTCGGGTGCTTGCTGATTTGTTTGCCGTTCAGCGTGACCGGAATAGGGTAGTAACGCACCGCCCGCGTGAGGTCGCGTTCCAACTCAAAAATATTAGAGGGGAGTAGCGGATCGTAAAGATCAATCGTGATCGTGCATCCCTTTACGGCGGGGAGGCCATCGGTGAACTCGAACGCGAGACCTTTGTGTTGAACGTCAACGTCGAAGCGGAACGAGTTGGATTCCCACACGTTTCGCCCGAACGAGAACAGCTGTCCCCGGCCCATGCGAAAGCGACCGAATACCGCGTCGCCTTGTTCGTGCGGCGTACCGAAGGTGGCAAAAAAATCATCGACTTCGCGCGCATCCTGAAAGCCGCGTCCATCGTCGACCATGACCACCTGTTTCTCGGTGACGGTGATATCGATGCCGGTCGAACCACTGTCAACCGCGTTCTGACACCCCTCGTTCAGGGCTTTCCATAATGTTCCAGCCTGATCCCGTACGACATGGGCCAGCAAATTGCGATGAATCTTGAATTCACGAGTTTCTGACATGGTGACTCCTTGTTGATGTATCGGTCCCAGGGTCTCACGCGATTTCCAATCTGCCAGCGGCGGTCCCGCGCCTCGGAATCACGCAAAAACGGCAAAAATATTGCGAATTCGGCCGATGAGGACGACTTTTGCCCACCGTTGTTCGGCAGCGGGTATGTCAGACTTTGAGTCTCAAAATAGGCTGGAGAATTGACTATGAGACTGGTGAGACCCCTGTTGCTGGCATGGCTGGCGCTCGTCGTCCCGGCGCACGCCGCCACGGGTGGTGCCGAGGATCCGGAAGCCCTGGCCAAGGCTTTTCAGCAGGCGCATGTGCAGAAGAACTACCAGCAGGCATCACAACTGATCTATTGGGAAGGGGTCGACGCGCAGACGCGGGCCGCGACCGAAAATTACTATTCGATCAAATACAACGAGCGCATCACCGGGTTCTCGATTTCCAATGTCTCGCTGAATGCGACGCCGCGGGGGGAACACAATGGTCAGGCCTATGAACTGAACCTATCGCCGACCCACAAAATCGTGTTCCGGTATCAGGCGCATGAGCACGCCGCCAAAAACACGGTCCGGCGGGGTGCGCCCCAAAAAAATGAACTCATCATGCTGGTCGGAAAGAAAGGCGAACGGTACTACATCGTCATGGCCCGTCCCGTGAAATAACCATGCTCTTCAATTCTCCCGTTTTCCTGTTGATGTTCCTGCCGCTCACGATCGCGGGGTTCTACTGGTGTACGCGTTACCGGGACAGTCGCATCGCGATATTGTGGTTGTTGGCCGCGTCGCTCGTGTTCTACGCCGCATGGGACTGGCGCTACCTGGCCTTGCTTGGCGCCAGTATTGGTGTGAACTACCTGTTCGGACAACGGCTTCGGCGGCAGCCACACCGTGGTCTCCTGGCGGCTGGCGTCGGGTTTAACCTCGCGCTGATTGCTTATTACAAATACGCGGACTTTTTCCTGGCGAACCTCAATACGGCGACCGGGGGATCGATACCGCTGTTGGCGCTGGCGCTGCCGCTCGGCATCAGTTTCTTTACCTTTCAGCAGATCGCCTACCTGGTCGACGCACATCGCGGTGAAGTATCCGACGGCGGGTTCGCCCGCTACGCGCTGTTCGTGGCGTTTTTTCCTCAACTGATCGCCGGGCCAATAGTTCACCACAGCGATGTCATGCCACAGCTGAAACGTATCGTCCGGAACTACCGTGTGGGGTCAAACGTGGTAGCGCAAGGCCTGTTCTTTTTACTGGTCGGACTTTTTAAAAAAGTAGTGATTGCCGATTCACTGGCACCGTGGGTAGACCCGGTGTTTGCTGCTGCCGGAGACGCCACGTTCTTTGAGGCCTGGGTCGGTACGCTTGCCTATTCACTGCAACTGTATTTCGATTTTTCGGCCTACTCCGAGATGGCAATCGGTCTTGGTTTGTTGTTCGGTATCCGCTTGCCGATCAATTTCAACTCACCTTACCAGGCGACTACGATTGCCGATTTCTGGCGGCGCTGGCACATGACACTGGGCCGTTTTCTTCGTGCCTACCTGTATATCCCGATCGGCGGCAACCGGCGTGGTCTCGCGCGAACGCTGGCGGCGCTCACGGTGACGATGTTGCTCGGCGGTTTGTGGCACGGTGCGGGATGGCAGTTTCTGGCGTGGGGAGGTCTTCATGGCCTGTTCCTGGCGACGGCCTATGCGTGGTCCTTGGGCAAGATCAGGTTGCCGTTGCCATTGTCCCGCGGCCTGACTTTGTTGGCGGTTTGTTGGGCATGGGTTCTGTTTCGCGCGGCAAACATCGACGACGCGACAACCTTGTGGGCCACCATGCTCGGTATGAACGGCGTGGAGCTGCCTGTGCTGTTCGCTTCGGTCGCAGACTTTCTGCCGGGGGTGAGCAGCGTCGCCTCGTCGCATTTCACCGGGATCGAGTTCGTCGCAGTAGTCGCGTTGTTCTACTGGGTGCTGACCCAGCCCAATGTAGCGGAACGGGCGGCGACCATTGTTCCGACGCGCCGATGGGCCGGTGCAGTATCGGCCGCGGCCATCGCGGCCATGGTTTACCTCGGCCAGCCCAGCGCCTTTCTCTACTTCGAGTTCTAGGGGAAACAATGGAACTGACACACCCTGTACCAGCTGACAAATGGAACCTGTGGAACCGTGTGGTACTCGCCGTGGTTTTCGTCTGGCTGATCATAACCGTAGCGACCAACGCCATTGTCGATCCGTACTACGTTTTTCGGCTGGTGCCGCTCGGTAAGGGCTACACCCCGAACGAACGAAACGCCAAGCTCGAGTACTTGCTTGCCCATCCTCGATCGCACGATGCGTTTCTTATCGGCTCTTCGCGCATGGGGGTATATAACCCCGCGCAGGCCAGCGCGTTACGACCGGGCCGACACTACTACAACCTGTCCGTGTTTGGTGGTGATGCTGTTGACAGCCTGGTCATGCTTAAAACATTGAAGGCGCAAGGAGTAACGATTCGTGAAGTGGTGATGGGGGTCGATCCCGGGACGTTCCTGCACCCAAGATCGGCAGCGGATCCGTCCTATCGCCACCATCCCGTGGTCACCGGCGAACCGCGCTGGCGATTCCTGGTCGATCACCTGCTGGTATCAAGTTTCTATCACTCGATTTCCAAACTCGAGCATTTCGCGCTGGAGACCACGAGTACGCCGGTACTGAATTTCGACTTCACGACCGGCCAATGGCAGCTCGTCGGTCGGGAGCGCCGTATCCGCGCCGATCCGGCAGGCTACCGTCACGAGGTTTTCGGTTCGCGACCAATACCGCAAGCACACCCGGTACGCTGGCTTGAACCGCGATTCGAGGAATTTCGGGCGTTGGTGTCATGGCTGCACGCAAATCATGTCGAAGTGTATTTTTTCCTGCACCCCCTGAACTGGCGCGAGCGCAAGGCACTAGAACCATCGGCACTCGATGAATTTGTCCGGCGCATCGAAGGGATAGCGGGACCGGTGAAGAACTACCTCGGCAAACCGGAGTGGCGCGATGATAAACACTTCTATGATCCCAAGCATTACCGACCGTACGTGGCCGAGGCCCTGCTGCGTCAACTCTGGTTGGATCCGTCCACCCGGCCCGTTCAGGCCACAACAAGGAGGAAAACCATTGGCTAGGAGATACCTGATATTTCCCGAGTACCGCGCGACCAAGCCGCTGCAACACCCGGGCCGCGCCGGTGTAGCGGCGTTGATAATCGCGGGGATACTGTACATCGTATCCCTCGGAGGGAGCCACCCGAATCTCGGTGTGCTTGCGGTGTTCGCCACAGGCTTTATCAGTACGGCCATCGCCATGTTCACATTGGCAGGCTTCAACATCATGAAAGATCAGCCATGGTGGCCACGCTGGCAACAACGGGTGAGTCGGCTCGTGACAGCCATCAGCCTGGCGGTGATTATGTCGTTACCGGTTGTCTGGTGGAAAACGCTGCGCGCGGAGCATCTGGAGTTCTGGTACCAGTTCGCCACATCGAAATTCGCCAGCATGATCGCGGTCGGACTGTTTGCTCTCGCCGTCGCGGTAGTGCTGTTCGGATCTGGCGCGCGCACGCGACTGGTTACGATCGTGCTGTCAATTACGTATGTCGGCTGGTGGTGGTATGTGCACCAACTGGTCACCGCCTACCAAGGCGTTCAACCCATGGCGGGTCTGTAGATTCCCTGCAGCACATCCGCCACTTAGGAGCACACCATGCAACGTGACATTCAAATGCGGTTTGGTGAAGTTGTCATTCCTCGAAGCCAACTCGAAAACGACCCGGAATTCAAGCAAAAGCTGCTAGCCAAGCACTACAAGTCCTATCCGTTGTGCCTGTGTCGGCCTGGTACCGGTACTCAGATGGTGATTGCCTATCACTCAAAATCGAAGACATACGCGCTGAAACGAAAACAGTACTCCGGTGAGCAGCACGCGGCCGATTGCCCTTCGTCCTACGAGGCCGAACGGCGCGAGCGGAACGAGTCGACTCCGGTACCCGACAGTGCGATCCTGCGCCTGGCAGACGGATCAACCAAGTTCAACCTGTCGACACCCACGACCATGCGGGAACCCACGGTACCTCAGGAAACCAGCCTGGTCACCGGGAACCAGAAAAAGCCGGCGAAGCGCAAGACCCTCGGTCTGCTGGGACTGTTGTCTTTTCTTTACCAGGAAGCCGGGTTCAATAGCTGGTCACCGAACATGTACGGAAAGCGGCGCTACGCCCAACTGTACAAGTACCTGATGCAGAAAGCAGAGGAAATCGTTGTCAAAGGAGATGTCCTGGCCCACCAGTTGTGGATGCCGGAACCTTATAAAAAGGACGACCAGGAGAACATTGAAGCGCGCCGGCAGGATACATTTAACAAACGGCTGTACGGTCCGGACGGGAGACCCCGGCGTATGCTTGTTGTCGGCGTACTGCGAAAGCTGGTTCCGACACCGCACGGTATAGGGATCAAACTCGCGCAAGCGCCCGATAACCTGATTTTCTGGATGAACGATAAGACCGCCGGGTCCTACCAGCGCCAGTTTGGCGGTGGTGAGGATCCCCTGAAGCAGCTGGGCGAAGGGGACTATCTCCTGATAATTATGACCGTTGAGCGCACGGAGAGAGACCACTTCTTTGTGGCGCAGGTGGCGAGCCTGAAAACCACCAGCGCGTATATCCCCTACAGCACCCCTCAGGAGAGAACATTGGCGATCGACCTGGTGGACAAGAGCCGCTATTTCACCCGGCCGATGCACATCGAGGACACGCCAGGCATCCCGAAACCGAACTTCTATCTACACGATGCGGATATTGCCATGCATATCTATGCGGACTCGTCGGATCCGCATGCGGCACAAGCGCTCAAGCAGGACGAGTCGTACTACGAACGCACGGACGAACCGCACTGGGTCTGGCGTCTGGGCGAGGGCGAGGAGGGGGTTAAACACCCGCCACTGCCGGCACCGGCTGACACGAACGCAACCCCCTTGGCAAAACAGGCGTAAACCCGCGCGATAATGGTCACATGGAAAATCGGGTGCAGGGTGCGAAAATGGGCGTTACAATTTTTGATCACGGGCGCTAATCGAGGCGAGTGAACGACATTCAGGGGAACCAAGCATGAGCGCAGTCGCAAGGGATCAAATGGATTACCGCATGGCGCCACAGTCTACCGAAGCCGAGCAGTCGGTGTTGGGCGGGCTCATGATCGATAATAGCCGCTGGGACCAGATTGCGGACATCGTCGCGGCCAATGACTTTTATCGCAAAGAGCATCGGCTGATCTTTAGCGCGATCGCCCGTCTCCTGGCCGAGAATCACCCGGCCGACGTCGTGACCGTGTCCGAGGACCTGGAGAGCCATCACGAACTGGATGCCGTGGGTGGGCTTTCGTACCTCGGGTCACTCGCGAACAACACGCCGAGCGCCGCCAATATCGGTGCCTATGCCCGGATCGTGCGTGAACGGGCTGTGATGCGCCACCTGGTCACCGTCGCCGGCAACATCGCCGAGAGCGTTCACGCCTCCCAGGGACGCGATGCGGCGGAACTGCTCGATCACGCCGAACAGGCGATTCTCGACATCAGCGAAAGCGGGGCGCACCGACGCGGTGGGTTCCAGCCGCTGAAAAGCCTGCTGGCCGGCGCCGTGGACCGCATCGACATGCTGTTTCATTCCGACAGCGCGATCACGGGCATCTCCACCGGGTTTGCCGATCTCGATGAGAAAACCTCGGGACTGCAATCATCAGACCTGATTATCCTGGCCGGCAGACCGTCCATGGGCAAAACGACCCTGGCGATCAATATGGCGGAAAATGCTGCTGTCGGCGAAGGCAAGCACGTTGCGGTGTTCAGCATGGAAATGCCGGGAGAACAATTGGCGATGCGCATGCTGTCTTCCCTTGGCCGCATTAACGGCCACCGGGTTCGCACGGGCAAACTCGACGAGGACGACTGGCCCAGGCTCATGTCGGCCATGACCATGTTGTCTGATGCCCCTATTTTTATCGACGATACCCCCGGGTTAAGTCCAATGGACCTGCGCGCCCGCGCGCGGCGCCTGAAACGCGAACACGGTCTGGATCTGGTGATCATCGACTACATCCAGCTGATGCAGTCGGGGGAGACCGGCGAAAACCGGGCGACGGAAGTCGCCGCCATCTCCCGGGCACTTAAAAACCTCGCCAAGGAACTCAGCGTGCCAGTAATCGCCATGTCCCAGCTCAATCGTTCACTCGAGCAGCGCACGGACAAACGCCCGATTATGTCGGATCTTCGGGAGTCGGGGTCACTAGAACAGGACGCTGACGTGATCCTTTTTATCTACCGCGACGAGGTTTACCACGAGGACAGCCAGGACAAGGGTACTGCCGAAGTGATCATCAGCAAGCAGCGCAACGGGCCGACGGGCACGGTGAGACTCACGTTTCTTGGTGAGTACACGAAATTTGAAAACTACATCCATGCCGGATTCGATCAGGCTTATTGATCATGCCCACCCGAGAATCCAGTTGGATTGCGGTTTTGTCCATCGTGACCGATAGCGCAGTTGTGCTGTCCGGCTTGATGTGGGCGTTGTACCTGGTTCACCGTAGCCAGCTGCTGGCACTTCTCGCCATCTCCGCAAGTCTCGTTTCGAGCGTGCTATTTGTCGTGAAATACGGGCTTGGGTGGTGGTTGGAACGTAAAAACTCTTCGTCTTTCTAGTTGTCCTTGACTGATATAAAAAGGTTCGGATCGCCTTCAATGGCCACATTCCCGCGCGTCTTTAAGAGCAAGTAATAATCCCGGTGAAAATGGAAACGACCTTTGGCATAGCCCGCCACGCCAATACCAAGCTCGTCAGGTAGATAGACCGAAACCGGACGACCTTTTGTATCCTGTTTTACATCGGCGATCATGACGGCCAGCGTGATATTTTCATTGCCAAACAGGTTTTGGCTTGCACCATCGCCGTCTCGATCAAGCCAGACAGTGCCCAGTAACCCCGCCTTTACCGCGTCCCGGATATCCGCTACCAGTTGGCGGCGGTGCGTCTCGTTTAATGCCAGAAATCCTCCAAGATCATTGATCCACGCGGTGACGTGAATGGCCCTGCCGCCCCGATAGTCAAGGCGGATAACCGTGCGCGTCGAAGTAATACGGTGCTGGTCGATCCGGGTTTCGCCGCTCGGGTGCAGGATAAAGTGCTGCATCCAGTCTCGTTCAGCGCGATCCAGGGCGATATCGAGCATCGATGCCGGTTGGCGCGCGGCTGGGAACACCGAATCGGGAACGATATCAGCCCAAGCGGTGGGTATCAGGGCAGCGATAACGCAAGTATACAAAGTGACAATTGATCTCATGAGTCTTCCTCCTTGAAGGATATTGTCTCCCGGGAACGCTCGGCTGCAAGCCGGAAACGCATCTGGTGACGTTATAGCACGACCCGGCCAGGCTTTTGGGCATATTGTTGGAGCGAATACCGAGCAACAGGCGGCATTTCGAAAGCCGGGTATACCATTATATATAGGCGATGTTCAGTCCGTCGCGAACCGACTGGAAAAAGGGCCGCTGACCGCTCGATGCGAACCGGCGGGCCTCGTTGCAGATTCGGCCTTGTCGTGGTTTTCTGTCATTATCGAAAAACAAATCCACTCGCTACCGAAAGAGGAAATATTGACCCAGTCCACACAAACGCTGGTACCGGTTGCCACCAGCCCGATGACGGGATCCTCGTGGTGGACGCGCATTTTGGCGAGGCTCTCCGAGAAGATGCCATCCTGAGGGCCAATTACGGGAAAGGTATCGATCAATGCTGTAAATTACTGGTAGGGCGCAATCGAAACGCGATACGCATACGATTGAATCGACTGGGTTTATCGAACAGGGAAGCCGAAAACTGAAAACGAAACAACCAAGCTTGTTCGCACGACTGCTGTCGCGACTGTATCCAGCCTATACCTCGGTGCCGGATAGCGTCGAGACCTATGACGAGTACCAGCGTTACGCTTACAACGATGTGCTTCCAGTGGGGATTATCGTCGGCGTGGTAGGCGTGGCGACCTACCTGCTCCTGGATCAGGTCGTCTATCCGCAGTTCGCGAGCGAGATCGCGGGCCTACGCTTCCTTAGCATCGGCGTCACCCTGCTCGGCCTGCCAATGGTCAAGATTCAGTACTTTCGCGACCGCCCCGCTATTAGTTTGTATACCGTAATGCTCGGCCTATCGATCCCGGTCGCGATGATGACCTTTGTCACCGACGGCTTCAATTCCTGGTACATGCTAGGAATGATACTAATACTCAACTCAGGCCTTAGCATCGTGCCCTATTTCCCTATCCACCACGTAGTGGTAGGAATAATCACGGCCGCCGTGTGGGTTGCGGGAAACCTAGCCATCCACCCGGAAACAGTTAAGTTTGCTACCGTCTTCGAAAAGGCCTGGTGGTTGGGCTGGTTCGTGCCGACCGCGCTGGTTGGTTTGGTCGCCAACATTCATTTGCGTCGCGCGTTGTGGGATGAACGCATCAGGTGGGTCAATGAAAACCGCGAACTGTTGCATCGGACGCTGAACGCAGAAGAGGTCGAACGCCAGAACCTCGCTCAGGAACTCCACGACATGATCGGTCAGGACGTGGTTGCCATGCGTCAACAATGCGCGTTGACGAAACGGGCGCTAGGTCAGAACCACGACCAGGCTGACCTAGAAGGCGCACTTTCGGCAGTCGCTATCAACGCCAAGCTCGTGGAGGGCGTCGACCGGAAAATCCGTTTAATCTTGAAGCGCCTGGTGCCGGAAACGATCAAGGAGTTGGGGCTGGTCGGTGCGATAAAAGAGCAGCTTTCCGAATTACAGAAAAGCTATCCCGATACCCGGATAACCGGGTCGTACACGACTGAACCCGTGATCTTGTCCGATGACGATGCGATCGCCATCTACCGTACCGCAATTGAAGCGGCTGTTAATTGTCTGCGTCATGCCGATGCCGGCACCGTGTGGGTTGCGGTGAAGCAGGGCAATGGGACGTTGCACATTCAAGTCGACGACGATGGAAAAGGGTTTGATACCGAAAAACTAACGACTGCTGGCTTTGGTATCCGGGGGATGCGCGAACGGGTGCGCTCGCTGAAGGGTAAGATTGAGATCGAGTCGGCACCCGGCGCGGGGACAAAGGTCTTGATTGAAATCCCGACCCGGGCTAGTGACGAGTCATCGACCGGGACGATCACCACTATAGTGAGTAGATAATGTACCCGCCGCGAGTTTGCGCGGCATAAATGCTGCCTTCAGGGCGGACCCAACGCACCACCGTCAACCGCGATGCTTCGTCGTTCTGTATGTCTTCGTTACCCGGTTGACCGTGTTCCACGTAAAGGTCCGGGAAATACCCTTCTTCCACAAACACGTGATCCAGGTCAGCGACCACGCCGAACGTGCGCTGCAATGCCGCCGCGAAGTGGGTGCGCTCGTCGTAGCCGTTAGGCCGGAACAGTGGGGTGACAGAAGACATTCCAAAATACTAACGAAACCTGCGGAATTTGCCAGCCCCCGCAGGGTTTTACCTAAAAACCACTAAAAACAGCGCTATTTGGTGCGCCGATAAGCGCGGTGTCGCCGTCATGGTAACTCCTGCGCCCAAGACTATACTTTTTCTACGGGATGGCAGGAGCCAACACCCGAAGAACAATAATTCACCACAAGGGACTCTCATGGAAAACCAGCCACCGTTTATCACTGCCTTCTGGGTATGTGCCGGCCTGATCGGGCTCGGTCTTTTGCCGATGCCATACGGTTATTACATGTTGTTACGCTTGGCCCTGTTCGGTGTCTGCGCCTGGGGTGTGGTCCTGCTTTACCGGCGCCATGCCGGTCTTGCCGCAGGCCTTGGAATCGGGGTCTTACTCTACAACCCCGTCTTCCCGATCCATCTCGGCGCCAAGGCACCCTGGGTGGTGCTTAACCTGGTGACGCTGGCGTTACTGTTTGTTGCGAGCAAACAACTGGCGCCCCCGGTGCGGCCCCAGGCCACGGAGAAAAGTGATGAAGAATAGCGTGTCGGGTTTTTGGCAGCGTTTGAATGCGCAGTTCCCGGGCAGCTCCCGGGCAATGGCAACGGCAATATTATGGTTACAGCGCGCCACGAAAACCGTGCTTACGATACTGGTGACGGGCACCGTGTTGCTACTGCTTGTCAACGCAGGCGACGAAGATCCGGATCCGGGGTTGCGGGATTACTTGTCGATTGATCCGCCCGCCGTGGGGGTGAATGGCAACGCCTTTTTCACTTTTATGGGTATCGACGCGCCCGCCGATACCGCGCCGTCGGAATGGGGGTACCTGAAAATGGCTCAGGATCGCAACAAGGTGCGTTCCGGCCGGCTCTACGAGGAAACCCAGGCCGCCAAGGCGATGGAGATGTGGGACCAGGGCCTGAAGCATCCAGACATCCGGCCAATCGCCTGCCAGAAAAAGGGCGACTGCCTGTCGTTTTTTAAAGCGAATCGAAAGACGATCGAAACGGCCCTGCGTACCAACCAGCTGCAACTGCAGCGCTTCCGCGCGGCGTACGATCAACCCTTGTTCCTGGAGGCAACGTACCCAGACATGCGGGCAGCGGTGGGAAATTATGCCGGCGCGTATCAATTGCTGGAGTACGCCAGGATCGGTATCAGCATCAACGATGGCCGGGTAGACGTTGCGCTGGACCTGCTCGAACAAAATACCGGCTTATGGCGTCGGGTCATGAGTCAGTCGACCAGCCTTATCGGGCGCATGGTATCGACCCGGTTCGTCCAGAACAATTACCTGCTACTTGGCGAAATGCTGCGCACGCAATCTTTCAACAGGAAGCAATACCGCCAAGCGCAACGTATCTTGCGACCGTTGCCGCCCACCACGTGGGACTGGCGCGAGGTCTATCGCCAGGAGTTTGTGTTGGTCTACCATTCATTCGAGGAGGCAATACGTCGCGGTCGATCGCTCAGTTTCCACGAAGAAGCGCGTTCCACGTACGTCGGCCCGCTCATCAGCTGGTTCGAATACCGGCTATTTCGGGAACAGCAAACCAAGAACCACTGGTTCGCGCAGGCCCGTCAGCTGGACCAGGCATCAGTGCTTGTCGGCGAGGCCTTGCACCAACGGCTGGTCTCGGCCTACGACAGCGAACCACCATCCTGGGGCGCCGGCATTGTTCGTAACCCCGTCGGTAAGCAGCTGACCGATGCCGGTGAGATCCGCCTTGCGTCGCACCTCCATTACAAGGCGAGGGCATACAATGTCGAGCTGTGGCGGCGCCTGGTGAGTCAGCAGCTGGCCCTCAAGACGCGCGATGTTCGCCCCAACGCCGTCGCCCGGTCCCTGTCCAAGGAGTTGTCCAACCCGGTTACCGGCGAGCTGCCGAAGTGGGAACCGGCGAGGAAAACCCTTGTTTTCACCGGTTTTACCGTAGAAACGGATAGAATCGAAGGTGGGAAAGACCTGTTGATGGAAAGTATCGAGATCCGGATCTAGTCGTGTTGTGAGCTCGATACCATGGCGAAATAGTGGTATCTCGCGCTCGTGAATCGACTGGACTACGATTAAGAGTCCATGGTTAGCGAAAACCGCTAATTCGGGGGGCACATGGTTTTACGAGAACAGAAACAGATGCAGGTGTTCGTGGTGGACGACCAGGAGATGCCGCTAGAAATTGTGGCCAACCTGATCGAGGCCATTGGCGGTCACGTTACCGTACGGCGCTTTCGTAATGCGCCCGAGGCGCTACTGGCGATCAAACAGACCACCCCGGATATCCTTTGCACCGATTACCGCATGCCGGCCATGGACGGGATTGAGCTCATCCAGGCATTCCGCGCGATGCCGGGCTGCCGACAGGTGCCGGTGTGCATGATTACCTCGATCGATGACCGGTCAGTGCGCATTGAGGCCCTAAAGGCCGGCGCGACAGATTTTCTCGTCAAGCCGGTGGACGCGCTCGAGGTCCAGGGGCGCATTACCAACCTGCTGACGCTACGCGAACAACAGG
>Ga0209536_100010533_pt1 | contig 13629 bp, 11 predicted proteins | sample DeeMarSeWOR28_12_FD_187461 | JGI IMG/M metagenome (GOLD analysis project Ga0209536, IMG submission 187461) | Marine sediment microbial communities from White Oak River estuary, North Carolina - WOR-2-8_12 (SPAdes) (version 2) | ecosystem: Environmental > Aquatic > Marine > Intertidal zone >...
CGGCGAAGATGGCGGCAGACATGGCAAGCAGTAAACCGAGTACGTCACGAGTAAGGTTGCGGGTCATTCTTTCGCGGGTGCATTCGGCTTGCAAGTAGGATTCCTTATACCTTTGGGCAATGAGGGCAACCGCCATGGCAGTGCTTGTCAATAATATGGCTATGCCTACTTGTTGTGAATATGCTGGCCAAAATAATAAAGTTGCCAAAATAGTGGCAATGAGTACGATAAAGACAAAAATATGTTGTTTTTTGAGTTGTTCAACCATGGTATCCTTATTCCTAAGTAAGCAGTTTATGATGGCTCTCTTTTATAATGTGCTACTGTCAAAGAGGCTTGACATCCTAACTATAATTCTACAATCATTAATGGCGGCGAAGTTTTTCCTTTATATATTGCTTATAAGCTGGTTTCCATTCTGCCATAATCTCTTGAGAGCGAAACTTTTTTATCAATTGCCCACATTCAGGTCGAAATTGTTTAGCACTGAACGCCAGTGAAGACTGAATTCGATGATTATGGGGTACAGTATTCAAGAAGTCCCAATCAAAATCTTGCTTTAGAATATAGCTTAGTACGCCAATCAATGTAACCCACTGTCCATTCATCTCATCATCAAATGGAGCATTTGGAGTGCCTAGGAATGAGACTCCTGCCCCTTGCTCTCTAACAAATAAAATTTTGCACACGTCTGACTGAAGCCCAATCCTAAAAACGCTAACGCGTTTTTGGATTTCCCGAATATAAACAACTCTAAAACCATATTCTTCAAATAAATATGAAAATTCATTTTTAATTAGGTGTGAATATTCATCAATATTCATATTATCTCCTAATAGTTTTATGGTTTTTTGATCCAAGAATTTCCTACTCTGACATATTCTTCAGCATTGTTTTCCAACCAACGAATTTCCCTTACACTATAAGGAACATCAGTATCAGGAACACCATAATACATTTCCAGTAAGTCATCTACATTTCCACTAACAAAATCGATTCGTTCAACACCAGATTCAAGTTGACTCTCGAGAAATTTCTCGTTCACAACCCAGAATTCAATGCCATTATCTTCCAAAAGTTTAGATACCTCTGGGCCAGTATCTAAAAAGATTCCGCCATTATCTAATGCATCTTTTACATATCCACCTCCATCTTCCATTTTAACCCACTTTCCTAGTACTAGACGGTTTCCATTACCCCTAGTCGAATTTTCTACAATTACCTGAATTAACTCCTCACTCCCTGTTCCTCCAACACCAACTTTGACCAACTGATAGCTAGCTTGGACACCTTCATCTGTTGATTTAGGCAAGCTTAGCATTCCTTTCCCAACGGAATAAAAAACTTCATTATTTGTGATTTCACTAAGTTCTTTAGCTATTACTTCCGCATTTTCCCCTGCTATCACTAGGATACCATTTTCCCCTACACTAAATATATTATCCCCATAACGTTCTAATATCTCGACACCATCATCTCCGTATTTTGTAAGTAGGTTTACCGCAATATCACCATAAGTTTCAACTAAATTTACTACCCCGTCGCCATACAAATGAAGTAGTGTAACCCCATCGCCGCCATATTTCCGAATTAGGTCAACAGCATCGTCACCGTACAAGCTAACAAAATCAACTACATCGGCACCATACTTTGTTACCCACTCACTTACTTCTTCTCCTAATTCTTTTGCAATTGCATTACCTGGCATGCCCCCATCCATATATTCCATTTGCAACTCATGTGCTGTCTCTGCCGCGCCAAGAATATCTCCTCGCCAAGTCTGTATAGCTCCTTTTAACATTAAACCTGTTTCTTCAAGAAAATCTACACCTTTTATAATAGGTTCAACAAAGGAGCAAAGAGTTTGATTGTTGGCACAAAGTGCGGCTGCTCCATTTCCCATTGTTATCAAAGCACTTGTCAAACCTCCACCGAATATGAAAATTCCAAGTCCTGTTGTAATTGCTGCGCTTGCGACTGCTGCACCGATATTTGACCAAAGATTGGTGACAAGATCACGCTCATAATAATTATTGAGAAGACCGGTGCCAATTGCTACACTTACTCCGGATGCTACAGCAGCAGCTCCAATTGCGGCAAGTATTACTGGTAGTGTTACCACAGCTGTGGTCGCAGCCGCCAGGACAAGGCCAGTTGTTATCAAACCAGCTGCTACACCTATGCCAATTGATGCTTCTTTCTGATGGTTATCAACCCAATCTATTGCTTTCTCCCACCAAGATTTTTCCATTTCCTGTGATCGGATCTTCGTATGCGCCGCCACCTCTTGCACCCGATACACATCGTAGGCTTTCTGTCTGGCACGTGCGGCGGCATCTTTTTGCGCTTTCGCCCTGGTAAGATGGGAACGCATTTCAATTTCGACAGCCACATCGTTCCGATCAATTCGACGATCAAGCGCAGCCTGTTTACGGGCCTGGGCAGCTTGTTCTATCTGCCTCCATTTAGCTTCAAGTTGCTTCAGTTTTTTTGCCTTGATTTTCTGATGAGCGTTGCTGGCTGCTCGTCTTTCTTGTCTTGCAGCGACCCTGGCTCGCATGGCCGCTTTTTCGATTTCTTTCCTGTGTACGTACTCTGCCGCGAAGGCACCAATCGCCGCCGTAGCGCTAGCGCCCCAGAGTATGCCAGATTGGGGATTAGCAATTGGCGGACTAGAAGATGCACTTGAGTTGAAGCTCACCTTCCCTGCCTGAGTGGGAGATGACTGCACGCTGTTGCTTCCACCACCAAAGCTTGCCACAGGCGGCACACTAACAGTTGGAGAGAAAAATGTTTGTGGAACTGCATTTCCCGACTCAACAGATTCAGGAGTTTCAGGTGCATGCACTGGTACACTCGGCAAATAAACTGGTGACGATGCAACTGCTTCCACAAAAATCTGACCTGCCCGCATACTTTCGTTGCCAGCGTTGTCGCTCACTTTGAGCCAGGCATAGTACTCACCCTCTGGCGGGGCCAGGCTGCCATCCTTGAAGCGTCCATTCCAGGCGATCTCATCTTTGAACTTGTTCCCTGAAAGACCCTCATCCCAGGTCACCTTGGGAAAGCGTTCGTCTTCATCTTCGATCACCACACGAAAGCCAGCCAACCCGGAACCGTCATCCTGCAATTTGAACCCGACAGTCTGACCAAGCACCCAGGATGAAGGCAAATCGATGGCGGGCGGGATTGTGTCCACGCTCACCCACTGTAACGGTGTCTCGGTGAGATTCCCGGCATGATCAATTGCTCGGAACTGATAGCTGTGCCTTCCATTGTCGAACAAAAGCGGGGCAGTGAATTCGCTCCAGGGACCGCCGCCTACACTGGCTTCCAAAACTGCCAGCCCGGAGCCATCATCACCTGCAGTGGCATTCACTTCTACCATTGAGATATACCAACCGTTGGTCCCCGCCGTTCCATTTAATGACAGGGCCAGCGCAGGCGTGACAGTATCAACCTGGATCGTCTGATTTGTCTCGACGAAGTTGCCCGCGACATCGGTCGCACGCAGGTTCAAGCTGTGTACTCCATCTACTAGATTTAGTGGGTCGATAAAGGTTTCCCAGTTTCCGCTGTTCAGGCTGTACTCAAAAACTGCCATACCGGAACCAGGCGCAGGGTCCGCTGCCGAAGCGCTGACATCCACAGGGGATATGTACCAGCTATCCTTCCCGCTTGTGCCTGATAGGGCTCCGTTTATCTGGGGCTGGATGCTATCTCGCTGATAAGGATTTGAACCTGAAGCAGTTAATCCATTGGCAGATGTGGCCGTGTAGCTGACGATCCCTGCACCCTCAGGTAAAGGTATCGAACAAGTGGCTGACCCCGTTCCTGATGGGCAGGCAAAGACGGTGCCGTCAACATCGCCCGAGATGAGCACTTCGCGCCCTTGCGGCTCGGTTGCGATCAAATCGAGGAAAAGGGAACCGACGCACCAATTATCCAGTCCCCACTGATCACAATTGAGCCCTGCCTGAATGGTTGGCGGATTGGTATCGGTGCAGCCACTCGTATCCCATTCGTTACAGTAACACCACTCTTTGTGTTTTTTGTAGTTCCATTCACAGACAAAGTCCACGCATCTTCCACATCGCGTTGATGGCGAGGCAAAGGCACGAGGCGTATCGCCGCAAACCGGGCTGAACATTTCCGGGAAGAGATAGACCAGGGATACAGCGGCCGTTACAGCCAACAAACGCAGCCAACGTGTGCGTGAAGAAGGTTGGCGCAATATAAAAAAAGCGCTCAAACCTGCTGCTGCCAGGATGAGCAAGAATAGAGGGCTGATAACCTGCGCCGGAACTTCCAGCCATAATAATGTGGTGATCAAAACTCCCAAAAATAATCCAATCAAAACGATCGGGCTCAGCATCTTTATCTGTGAAGCTTTGTTGAAATCGGGTGGGCGCATCGCTTTCCTCCCTGTGGCGGTGAAGGTAAAACCATGTTAAGTTGTAGACCACAGATTTTCAAGTGCCCGGTTTTGCAATTTTGTTAGATGGGGATTTTTCTAACAAGAATGTAAGCACTATGCTATGAATGAACAGAAGTATTCGTTTTTTAAGTTTTTTGGAAATTCAAAACGTGACAGTCGCTTATGCGTATCATCTGTCACTTAAGTCAACCACTCCCCACTCATTTAACATTCGTTGTCATTTTTCGGGATTTTGTTATACAATCATAGGGAGATGGATGAGCGCCGCTTCTACCAAAGACCCTGGTTTTACATCTTCTTCTGGATTCTGGTATTGGGGGGAGTCTACCTTGTGCAGATTCGGAAAATATGGCAGGCATGGATACAGGCAGGCCTAATACCTAACTCGTTGTTCCTTATTTTAGATGCTGCTATTTTTTTTATCGGGCTGCTGGTCTGGCTGGCCTTCTTCGCGCAGTTCGTCCTGCCCGTGCGCACCTTCCGCGACCGCCAGAAGATCTTCGACCGCCTGTTCACCTACCTTTTCGGCGGGCACGGCCCGGCCATCTTCATCCGGGACGGCAAACCGGTCAAGCATTTCGGAGAGGAAAAGCAAAAAGGCCCCGGCGTGCTCTGGCTGGATTCGGCCAGCGCAGCGGTGACGCGCACCGCTGCGAAATACGAAAAAACCATTGGCCCCGGCGTGCATTTCATAAAAAACGGCGAATCCATCGCCGGTACGGTTGATCTGCATGCACAGACGCAAAAGCTGGGGCCTCGAGAAGAAAAAGAAGATCCATTCGCAAAACAAAAGGAAGGGCAGAGCGACGACGAATTCAAGCAGATCCAAAAACGCCGTCAGGAAGTCTCCGCCTGGACGCGCGATGGCATCGAGATCGTCCCCAACATCAATGTGGTGTTCCAAATCGATGCGGAACCGGCCAAGGGCGATGATGACGGCTCCCGCTTCGGGTATGACCCCGAATCTGTCCGCAGGGCCATCACAGGCGAAGGCATCAACCCCGGAGCGCCCGGCGATACGCACCGCCGCCGGGTGGCCTGGAACCAGCTTCCGGCCTTGATCGCTGCCGACCTGTGGCGCGAGTACCTGTCGAAATTTACACTGGCCGAATTATTCGAAGCCAGCCAGCCCGGTCCAAAACCAAAGCCCCCCGCCCCTGCCCCTGAGCCGGATGAAACCAGGGCGCTGCTCGAGCCGGTTACGCCCAGCAGCGGCTGGGAAAAAACACTGGCAGGCATGCTGCATGAGGTGAACAGCATCCTGGCATACTGGGTGAATAGATGCGAAAAAACACAGGCAAAAGATGTCAGGTCTGTCACCGTAGCGCCCAAACCTATAGAACCAGAAATCAAAGAACCTGAGCCTGAAACCGCGCTGCAAACCATCAACCGCATGATCAAGGCGCGCATGACCGAAGCAGAAGTGGATTTTATAAACGACAATGGCAAGCCGGGAAAGGGCACAATCAAAAGCCCTGAGTACGAACTGCTCAAACAACGCGGTCTCAAAATTATCGCTGCCAGCGTGGGCAACTTACGCTTCCCTTCAAATATCGAAGAGCAGCTTGTGCGCCAATGGAGCGCCACCTGGTTAGATAGCGCCAAAGCGGAACGCGCCCGCATCGATCGCCTGCGCGGGTTTTTGGAACTGAGCGGCCAGGTGCAAGCCGAACTGCGATATGCGCTATCGTTGAGTAAAAATCTGCTCAAGCACGAGCCGCAAACGCCAAAAGACACGCTCAAAACCCTGATGCTGCGCTCGCGTGGCGAGTTGATCAGGGAAGATCGTCTGCACCGGCGCGCCAGTATGGAACGTGAAGAGCTGGAAGATCTCATCCAGTGGGTGGAAAGGAACAACCTGTGACAGTTCCTGCCCCACCCAAACAGCCCGAAACCATGCTGCAGAAAGAAACGCGTATTTTCACCGCGCAGCTTAAACGACTCAGCGACTGCATCCTGAACAATATATTCGACCTGACGGTCAAAGGCTCGCAACGACGCAACCTGGCCATTATCTTCCTGTTCTTTGCACTGGGCTTCATCTTCAGTCTGCGTGCTCATACCCTGGGGGCCTGGATGGCAGAATTTCAGTTTTTGTTGCGATACATCTTCAATCCGTTTTTCGCGCAGACCTATCCTGATATCCCGAACCGATTCTTTACCTTTGCCTTTGGCGCAATTCGGGCGCCCCAAACGCTGCGCCTGCTGCCCGTATTCGTCCTGCCCTTCCTGATCGCATTACAATCCGCTGCCATTTATCTGGCCGATATCTTTGAACTCGAAGATGCAGGAATCGCGCGCGCGTTCATCCGGCACGTGGCGCTCACCGGCAGCCGCAAAAGCATACGCATTGGCAAAGGCGATATTGTAGATGAGGACAAGAATTCTCCTATCGCCCTGATCGGCGGTCCGGGAGAGGTTGTGGTCGAACTGGATTCGGCTGCTTTGTTCGAAAAGCCTAACGGGAAACCGCGCGTGATCGGCCCAACGGTCAAAGGCAAGATCAAGCTGGAAGGCTTTGAACGCTTCCGCCAGGCCATTGACCTGCGTGACCAATACACGGATCCATTGGACGTGAAAAGCCGCAGCCTGGACGGTATTCCGGTCAGCACTGCAGATGTGCGCATGGTCTTCAGTGTTTGGCGCGAGGGCAAACAACCCGGCACAGAGAGTCCGCATCCTTTCAGCGAGAAAGCTATCGAATCGCTCGTTTATGGGCAAGCCTCGCGCGTCGTTCTGGATGGGCCAAATCCATCTGAGCCTCCATCTTCGTGGGCAGGCACGATCCAGAGTTTGATCCGTGGTCAACTGGGCGGGTTTATGAGCAAGCACCGCCTGGTCGAGTACCTGGCCAGCATTGGCCTGCCCGAAGTAGAGCGCGCCCGTGAGAGAGAAAATGAGGTGGTTGAAGCAGGTCAGGCTGTTGTCGGCGACGACGACGAACTTGAACCACGCTATATTCCGCCCCCGCCTGACTTTCAGGCGCGGCACATTGTCAGTAACCTGTTCAGCCAGTTCGCCGAAGACTTCACCAAGAACGCCAGCAAGCGTGGTGTTGAGTTGGGTTGGATCGGAGTCGGTACATGGAAAATGCCCACCAATATTACAGAAGAGATCATCACGGGGAAACATCTTGAAGCCTGGCAGCTCAGCCGCGAAAACCTCGCGCGGAGCAGTGACATTGCGATAGATGGATTGCAACAAGAAGCGCAACTCCAACAAATTCTGCGTCTGATCCAAAGTACCCCACTGGCGCGCTTCCAACAAAACGCGGGACGAGAGCACAAAGATACCGTTCAAGACTTGTTGATTGCTTATCGCGAACAATTGATTGAAATCATTGAACTGCTTACAAAAAGCAATAGTTCTCTGTCGGATTCTGTGCAAATAGCGATCAAATATATTCGCGCAGCGATCAAATATATCGAAGATATCCTGGGAATCAAGCATTGGGTAGGTGGAGCAGGCCCAACTTCCGGAACCGGTGCGCCAGATGAAGAAGCACTGTATCAGGACCTCTTGCAAAAAACCGGAGGGGATACCGAGCGCGTGGAACGTCTAATCGAATACGAACGCACGTTCGCTCCTAATGCAAGCCGGGCTGAGTTGCTCCAGCGTGCAATTGACCGTTACCTGAAAGATAACCGTTAAGTCTGGTATAACTCAAGAAATGAAGGACAGCTTTCCCGCCATTGATTCAGGACAACCCGTCCTCGTGCTGGGCGCAGCCGGGATGGATGTGGTCGGGCGCCTCGAATCGGACCTCAAACCTGCCGCCTCGAACCCGGCGCGAATTCGCCGCTCATACGGGGGCGTAGCCCGCAACGTAGCTGAAAACCTGGCAAGATTGGGCCAACCCGTGCGTCTGATCACCGTTGTCGGTGAAGATGCCAGCGGAGATGAAATCCTGGAACACACAGCCAAAGCCGGCGTAGATATCTCTGCGGTCCTTCACAGCAAGGAATATCCAACCGGGTATTATCTGGGGGTAGTGAACAAAAAAGGGATTTTGCAATTTGCCCTCGACGATATGCGCCTGTTAGAAGAAATTACTACAGACTATCTGAAAGCGCAGGAAGAACTGTTCAAGTCGGCCAGCATGGTATTCGTGGATGCGAACTTGCCGGTAAAAACCCTGCGTACTGCAAGCAGCCTGGCAAGGCGCGCCAAGATCCCAATTTGTGCCGACACGGCAGCTTTTACAGTGGCAGAACGGCTTATCAAGTTTCTGCCAAGATACTATCTGGTCACTGCAAACAGCAAGGAAGCTGGTGTGTTGACAGGCCTTTCTTTTGAAGCTTCTGATCGAAATGCGGCCATGGAAGCTGCGCGCAGTCTTGTAAACCAGGGCGTGCGCATCGCACTGGTCACACTGGCAGAGTATGGCGTGGTTTATGCCACATCGGAAACAACCGGACACATCTCAGCCATCCGCACGCCCATCAGCGATCCAACGGGCGCTGGTGATGCTATGACTGCCGCTGTGTTGTTTGCACTGCTCAACAATATCGAACTGGACGATGCCATTCGCCTGGGTGTTTCAGCAGCATCATTAACATTACGACATCCGGGCAGCGTCTATCCAGACCTTTCCCTGGAAGCCCTTTACGATCAACTTCTCGTCTAACCATGCCCACATTTAACTTCACAATATCTCACGAAATCAACCGCGCGTTGAATCTCTCTCTGCCAATTGTCGCATTGGAATCCACCGTAGTCACTCATGGCCTGCCACGCCCACAGAACCTGTCGCTGGCACGTGATATGGAATCCACCGTCCGCGAAGAAGGCGCGGTTCCCGCAACTGTTGGCGTCCTGAAGGGAATAGTCCGCATTGGGATGAGCGAAGCAAACCTGGATGAACTGGCAAACAGTCCTAAGCCACGCAAAATCAGCAAGCGTGATTTCGCTATTGCTGCCATCAAAGCCGAGGACGGCGGCACTACCGTAGCTGGAACTATGTTCGCTGCGCAGGGTGCAGGCATCAAGGTCTTTGCTACCGGAGGAATCGGCGGCGTGCACAGGGAATCTGCATTTGATATTTCAACTGACTTGCAAGCGTTAGCGACTATCCCTATGATCGTCGTATGCGCTGGTGCAAAGGCTATTCTTGATTTATCCGCCACAATGGAATATCTCGAAACCATGGCCGTGCCCGTGATCGGCTACCAGACTGATAATTTTCCCGCTTTCTACTCGCGGGAAAGCGGGCTCAAAGTCAGTGCAAAGGTAGAAACACCCGATGAAATTGTCAAACTAGCACAGGCACATTGGGATATGGATATGCGCAGCGCTATCCTGGTGACTAATCCAGTCCCAGCTATGGAAGAAATCCCAAAATCCGAGATGGATAAATGGATTGATCAGGCTTCAAAGGAAGCGAAAAAACAGGGAATGCGCGGTCAGGGCCTGACCCCCTTCCTGCTTCAACGCATCAGCGAATTGACAGACGGACGCTCGGTACGCACCAACCTGTCATTGTTGTTGAACAATGCCCGCCTGGCTGCACAAATCGCCAAGTCTATGGCGCTCATGCAAAGGCGAAGGAATATTTAGAGGTAACCATGGACTCTTTTACGGTTTCAACAGTTCTACCCGCTACGCCTGAGCAGATATTCGAGGCGTGGCTTTCGAGTGAAGGACACAGCCAGATGACCGGCAGCCAGGCCGAGGTCGAGGGGGGAAGCGGTGGAGCGTTCAAAGCCTGGGATGGCTACATCTGGGGCGGGACGCTCGAAACAGATCCGAATCGTCGCATCCTTCAGGCCTGGCGGACGAGCGAATTCCCGGAAAATAGTCCAGACTCGCGCGTGGAAATCCTGCTCGAAGAAGTGGAAGTTGGGACAAAGATCACCCTGAACCACACGGAGATCCCAGATGGTCAGGGGGACGGTTACAAACAAGGCTGGGAGGATTTCTACTTCACCCCTATGCGTTCCTATTTTTCAAAGTAAAAGTTGACCGCCGGTTTCCCGACGATTATGTCATCTCCCTGAGTTTTCAAGCAGCTCGGTGACCAATTGCTCGGGCACCTGCACAGCAACAACTTCACCGCGTACAGTGACGATGCCGTTTGCGGTAATCCATTCTTCAATCACAACTTTTCGCCCCTTGACCTCCTTAATCTTACCGCGGATCTCGAGAGTAATGCCCATCGGTGTGGGCTTGAGATAGTCCACATGCAGGGAGCCGGTCAGGAAGCGGAGAGCAGGCTCGGAATCCATATCCCGACCCGCTTCACGGTAGGCGGCAGCTGCGGCTGTTCCCGTGCCGTGGCAGTCGATCAGCGAGGCCAGCAGTCCGCCATACACATATCCCGGGATAGCAGTGTGATGTGGCTTGGGTGTGAAATAAGCTACCGATTCTTCCGGATTGTTTTCATCCCAAACACTCTTGATTTGATGTCCGTGTTCATTCAGACGTCCACAGCCGTAGCAATGTGCCATGTGGTCGGGATAGAAATCTTGAAAAGGCGTCTGTGGCATTTGTGCTCCTGTGTCAATAAGATTATGGCGTGCCCGTTTCTGCAAAGAAAGGTGTCGGGCTTAGAGTTGGTGTGGCAAAAGGTGTATGAGTAAAAGTAGGTGTGGTCGTCAGGCTTGGCGTGGGCGTAAAAGGCTCGCCCGATACAATAAACTGGCCAACCACTTTCCATTCCAGGCCGACAAAAATCTGAACATAATACGTGCCTGGCTTCCACATATCAGGGGGAGGCGTCCATTCGGAATAACCCAGGCCACCGGTTGTCCCATCCCAGGGCAGGGTTTCATAATGCACTAACTCATTTCCACGATACCACAAGGCCGTCCATTGCACGCCGGGTTGCATATTATTGTACGAGAAACAGGCTGTCATCGAGCGGACGGGGTTGACAAAGGTTGTGGAAGGCGCTACACATTCGAAATTGTCATAAACGGTTGAAAACTGCAGAGGGCTAAAAACCGCATCCGGGTTGGGTGTGACAGCGCTGTCAAAGAGCGCCTCGATAGCCGGGGGAATGTAAGGCGTGGGCGTGATAGTTGGTGTATCGGTTATAGAAGGTGTGTCGGTAATCGTAGGGGTCAACGTGATCGTTGGTGACAATGTCATCGTTGGGATAGTGGTAATGGTTGGTGATAACGTTAAAGTTGGTGAAGGCGGAAAATATCTGTAAGCCACCGGCTCTCCAAACCGGCCCAGCCAGGCCGCGAAGAGCAGGATGAGAACAGCACCCCCGAGCATTCGCCACCCGCCTGACATACGCTGCTGTCGTAGGCGATAAAATGTCAACTTACGTGCTGATTGAATAGATCGAATACCACCCCGAAAGAGGAGTAAGACAGCCAAGATAGCCAAAATGATGGTTGTGACGATTCCTGCACGAATGTCCATTGATTCGATTATAGCATGTGCAAATCACGCCCGAACTTTCAAAAACCCACTCCATTTTATCTATCTTTGAATAATGGGAACAAGGGATTTGGAGTGGTTGTAGGAGTGTCAAACTTATGAACGATTTGTGGTGCTCCCCAAATCGCACGATCACCGTCGGCTGATCCTACCGCAAGCACTGAGAGAATAAAATTGACATCCTGTCCAGCGAAAGAACTTAAGTCAATATCAGCCTGATAATACATTTCTTCATACTGTTCCACAAATGCCCAGAATGTTTGAATAGCATCCGATCCATTTCGATAATCCAACCGGAATACCACAAAACAATCTTGCGCATCTGCCTCACAACTGACAATAGATTGAAAGTGATCGCCTTTCCGCACACGATAGAGTGGATAAATACCCATAATATATCCGTTTTCCACCCCTTGAGGGGAAGTCAACAGACCGGGGCTCGTATAAATTGTGCCATCTTCCAAACCTGGATTGTTTATTCTGCGAACAAAACCACGGACACTTCCATCTCGTCCTGGACATGGCAGAGTCCCTGAACCGCTTAACCATTCTGCTGCACAGTAACTATCAACAAAATCAAACGTAGTAATCGATTGTTGAACCTTAATCTCAAGCCAGAACGGATCATTTTTACTTTTCCCAGTACCGAACAGGATGCCCGCATCATTCTGCAACTTGAAATTGCCACGGTAACTACCAGATTCGATCGGCGTCCTCATCCTGATACCGATATCAATTGTCTGACCAGGAGCAACAATCCTTGGGAGAGCGAATGATAACGGTGCACCCATCCTTTCCCCATCAACAAAAACTACATGGTAGTCTGTTGTCCAGGCACAATCACCATCATTACGCAATCGCCAGGTTTTTATAAATGTTTCTCCCGGACCAAATAACGAACCATCTGGCACCGTAATATCATCCACGAAAATTGCGCGATCACAATCTACGCTGGTGGCAGTCGGTAGCGGAATTCTCGTTGGCGTACTCGAAGGCGTCAGCGTTGCCGTGGCTGTAGCTGTGGGGGTGCTGCTCACTGTGGGCGTATTTGTCGGTATGGACGTTTTCGTAGCCGTATTCGTTGGCGTGTAGGTAGTCGTCGGTGTTGGGGTAGCAGTATTTGTTGCAATCGCCGTCATCGTAACTGTGTTTGTTGGTGTGTAGGTCGGTGTGCGCGTAGGTCGTGGCGTGGATGTGCTGGTTGGGGTGAACGTCTTTGTCGGTGTGTTCGAGGGCGTCAATGTAGCCGTCGGCGTGGATGTCTCAGTCGGCGTGTTCGAGGGGGTCAATGTCGACGTAGCAGTCGCCGTCGGAGTGCTCGATGCTGTCTGGGTTGCTGCGGCTGTTTTTGTAGGTGTATTGGTCGCGGTTGCTGTCGGAGTGGCCGTGTTCGTCGGGGTAAAGGTCGGTGTGCGCGTTGGCAGTGGTGTGGATGTGCTGGTCGGGGTGTAGGTCTTCGTCGGCGTGTTCGAGGGCGTCAGTGTTGCCGTAGCAGTCGCTGTCGGGGTATTGCTCGGGGTGGACGTATTAGTCGGCGTGCTCGAGGGTGTCTGGGTCGCTGTGGCGGTATTTGTTGGTGTATTTGTCGCAGTTGCTGTATTCGTGGCCGTGTTCGTCGGGGTGTAGGTAGGTGTGCGCGTTGGCAGCGGTGTCACTGTGTTGGTCAGGGTAGATGTCTTTGTCGGTGTGTTCGAGGGCGTCAATGTGGCCGTCGGAGTGCTGCTCGGCGTGGACGTCTCTGTCGGAGTGCTCGAGGATGTTTGGGTCGCTGTCGATGTTTTTGTAGGTGTATCCGTCGCGGT
>Ga0209536_100010534_pt1 | contig 13628 bp, 11 predicted proteins | sample DeeMarSeWOR28_12_FD_187461 | JGI IMG/M metagenome (GOLD analysis project Ga0209536, IMG submission 187461) | Marine sediment microbial communities from White Oak River estuary, North Carolina - WOR-2-8_12 (SPAdes) (version 2) | ecosystem: Environmental > Aquatic > Marine > Intertidal zone >...
GAACTTGAACTACTCAAAGTGCACGGTAGAATTTCTAAATATGAATATGAAAAAGCATTACATCGTTGGAAAAAGTCTAAAGCTATAGTCATTGATTTTAAGAATAGAGTACTCTCTGATACTTTTGGGAAACAATGTTTGAAATCTATGGAAGAATATCATGGTGCTAAATCTAGTCATATTGCTAATGATTGTAAGATTCTTGTTTCAACTTTAAAAAATGGTATTGACTTGTTTCTCTCAGAAGATTATCATTTTACATCAAAAATTACAAAAAAAGTGATTAAGGTGGTAATTGACAGACAATAATGAAATGGTCCCTGGAGATATCCTACCTTTTCTTCTGCTTCTTCTCCAATTGAATCGTACAACTCTTTTAATTGTTTTACACTGCTTTTTTTTGAACTTAATAGAGTTAAAATTGTCATCGAACCAGCAAGTATAACAGCCAACCACGGGATGGAATAATAAGGTGCAGATAAAACAGCTAAACCTGCAAATAGATGTACCGCCTTACGAGCTTGAAATTTAGTGATTTTATTTCTTTTTTTCAACTGGACAGGTATTAGAATAGAGGCAAGCACATAAATAAGGGTTATTAATAAAAGCATTAAATCTAGTAAAATATCCATAGAAATCAGTTCCAATTATTTCGTGTTATTTATATCCCAGATAAATTTTGATTTATTTAAAATAAAATCCGATTAATTCTAATATTAAGTGTTATAATCGATAAACACAAAAATTATTTCATTCAGATAAAGTTATTTTTTATTTTGCATTTTCCTAATCACTCAAAAATAAGAGAAAAAATTATGAACGAGACATATACTGAAGAACAACTCCAAAATTTACCATTCAGGAACATTAAGCTTGATTTAGAAAAAAGAGTCGAGGATTTATTAAGCAGATTGACGCTCGAAGAGAAATTTAAATTAAGTGCAGGGAGGTTAATGTGGCAGACAAAACCAATTAGAAGATTAGGTATTACATCGTTTATTATGTATGATGGGCCTCACGGGGTTCGACCAGATACAATAGGGGAAATTAAAACTACCTATTTCCCTTCCGCTATTTGTAGGGCAGCTACTTGGGACTCTGAACTTTCATACGAATTTGGAAAAGCAGTGGCAGAGGAAGTTCGTGAAGTTGGCGCTCATATGCTGTTAGCTCCCGGAATTAATATTCAAAGAACTCCTATGAATGGAAGAACATTCGAATATCAAACTGAAGATCCTTATTTAAATAAAATTTTAGCTGTTGCTACCGTGAAGGGAATTCAAAGCCAAAAGATAGCAGCGTGTGTAAAACACTTTATTTGTAATAATCAAGAAACCAACAGATTTACAGTTAGTTCTGAAGTAAGCGAGCGAGCCCTACAAGAAATATATTTTCCTGCTTTCAAAGCAACTGTTAAAGAAGCCGACGCATGGTCATTTATGACATGTTATAACAAAGTGAATGGTATTTACGGTTCAGAAAATCACAATCTATTGAGAGAAAGATTGATGGGTAATTGGAATTTTAGAGGTTTTGTTGTTTCAGATTGGAACGCAACAGCCTATACAAGCACAGAGAAATGCGTTAAGGCGGGATTGTCTCTTGAGATGCCTACAGCAAGAGTATTTACTAAAAAAAATATGAATAAAGCATTTAATGAAGGCAAATTCACTATTGATGACATGAATGGGAACATCAGAAGATTACTAAGGGTTATGTTTTTAGTTGGATTATTTGATGATGAAAATTCATTACCTAAAGGGAGTAGAAATACACCTCAACATCAAGACTTAGCTCGCAATATTGCTGAAGACGGTATAGTTCTTTTGAAAAATGAAGGGAATTTACTTCCATTAAGTATCGAAAAAATAAAAAAAATAGCTGTTCTTGGGCCAAATAAAAACTTTCGATTACAGGGAGGGGATATTTTATCCGGAGGCGGCAGTTCAGTTAATTTTCCTCCTTACGAGATTACTCCTCTTGAAGGGTTAAGTCAAAAATGTAAAGATAAAGTAGAAATAATAGAGACGCCTTCAAATGCAGATATCGCAATCATTTTCGCGGGACTAAATCATAATAATGGAATGGACGCTGAAGGCGAAGATAGGAATTCATTTGGACTGCCATTAGAACAAGTTAAATTAATTAAGGAAACAGCGAAGGAGAATCCACGTGTTATTGTAGTTTTAATCAATGGAAGCCCTATAGACATGGATGATTGGATCGATCAAGTTCCTTCAGTCGTTGAAGCTTGGTATGGAGGTATGGAAGCAGGAACTGCTATTGCGAATGTTCTTTTTGGAGATGTAAATCCCTCTGGAAAGCTTACGATAACTTTTCCAAAGAAGTTATCTGATTCACCAGCACATGGTTCCAAGAGAACCTATCCGGGAAACGATGCAGTTTTTTATGAAGAAGGTATTTTCGTTGGATATCGCCATTTTGATCGCCAAAAGATTGCTCCACTTTTTCCTTTTGGTCATGGATTATCATATACTTCTTTTACCTATGAAAATTTAAAGCTTGATAAAGAAAAAATAAAAGGCGATGAAAACCTCAACTTATCAGCTGAGATCACTAATACTGGTAAAGTAGAAGGAAAGGAAGTTGTACAAATGTATCTACAAGATGTTAAATCTAGCATAGAAAGACCAATTAAAGAATTAAAGGGATTTAAAAAAATTAAGCTAAAATCTGGTCAGAAAAGAACAATCACATTTGAGTTGAATAAGCAGGATTTGTCATTTTATAACCCAATAAAGAATTCTTGGATAGTTGAACAGGGTGCGTTTAAAATCTTTATTGGCAGTTCTTCTAGAGATATTCTCCTTGAAGGAGAATTTGAATATTTACAATAATTGAAATACTATTTTGAAATGCTTATTTTAAAAATAGGAAAAAAAAGATAAGAACTTGTGTTTAAACAAGAGTTTAAGATTGACTAATCAAAATAGTGTGCGCCTTCTTCCATTGCGATGCCTTGAATCTCACCAAAGGCAATTGCATCTTGAAGGTTACCGTCAATAACTAAATCTCCAGACATATATGCACTTGTAGAATCTAACTCGCCAGAAGACAAACTTCCCCAAATAGCTCCTGTGGCAGATAAGGTAACACTTGGATCATCACCTTCTCCCTCGCCATAATCAACAGTTCCATCACCCATTTTAACCCAATACTTATAATTAATGTCAGTAACTACCAGTTGAACGACCGTTGTATCAATATCTTCCAACTCTTCTTTTAAATCTTCGTTTTCTTCAGCAAGTTGCTTGACAAACTCAAAAAGTTTAAGAGCATCTGAAGGTTTGCTAGCACCTTTTTCTCGTATTTCTTTCAATTCGTTTACTAAATTCTGGTCAACCATTTTATATTTTTACCTTTTATTCGTTTTATGATAAAATTATAGTTTAGATTACATTGTTAATTTATTTAAAGATTTATTTTTTGTCGTTTTGTGTTACTATTTTTAAGATGATTTAATTTAGGTGAAATGATTCTCAGAAACTCACATCTAAAACTTTTTAATTTTAAGCAAACTTAATAAAATAACATAAAATACTTGACTTCTATTATGTTATGCTGAGAGTAGGGATAATTGGTTGTGGTGATATCGCAAATTTAAATGTGTTAGGATATCTTCCTTCCCAAGAAACTGACATCGTTGCAGTAAGTGATACTGATGTAAAAATTGCTGGGAGAAAGTTAGAGAGGTGGGGTTTACGGACAGTTCCCATATACGAAGATTATAAGAAAATGATTGATCGTGAAGATCTTGACATCGTAGAAATTTTAACGCCTCATCATCTTCACGCTCCAATGACAGATTACTGTGCAAAAGCGAGAGTTCCAGGAATATCGGTACAAAAACCAATGGCTCATACCATAACAGATTGTGAACACATGATTCGTGTTTGTAGCGAAGAAAATGTAAAGCTTAAACTATTTGAAAACTTTAGGTTTTACCCCGTTTATTTACGAGCAAAAGAGCTATTAGAACAAGGAATAATAGGTGAACCTTTAAATTTCAGAATAAATACTGTTGCTACGGGAGGCCCAAGTATGACCGTAGATATGAAGGCTCTTCTTTGGCGTCGTAATTTTGAGAATTGCGGAGGTGGTTCGTGGATATATGATGACGGAATTCACAAATTATCGATGGCCTTATGGCTAATGGATCAGGAGAAAGTTGATGAACTATATAGTTGGATAGATTATTTTACAACAGTTATGGATTCACCAAGCCTTCTATGTTGGAAATACCCTAGTAAGAAATTGGATGATCCCCCTAAATACGGTTCAATGCAGTTTACTCTTGCTCCCAATGTTTACTATCCAAGTAATTATTACGATTGTGACGAATTCATTGAAATTTCTGGAACGAAAGGTATGATGTGGCTAAACCAATGTACTTCAGGTGGAAATATAATATCTAAAACACCTCAATATCCTCCTATTGTTGTATATAGTGGTGGCGAGGTCAAGGTCTATGGAGAAGAGTTGCCACGGGATTGGAGATTTTCTTTTATAAATTCCACTGAACATTTCATTCGTGCTATTCAAGAAGGACATGATCCAATTTATACTGGTGACCAAGGGAGGAATTTATGCATATTTGCTAAAATGCCATATATATCGACTCAAAAGAAAAGGATAGTAAGGTGGGATGAAATCACTTCAGAAAATGAGCAAAGTGGTTCTTGTAGCGTGAAGGAGCTTGTGGAAGTGGATGGAGGAACATTTATCAAATATCTTAAGCATATAAGAAAAGATTTAAAAAAAGGAATTCAAAAAGGATTAGAGCATAAAGAATTTAAGTATCAATATGAACTTTAAGTTATATTAATTGAATTCATTTAATGATATTTCTTTACCCAATTCTGAAGATTTTATAGCAGCTAAGTTGAATCTTAAAATATTTCTGGCTAGTTCACCAGATAATATTGGTTCCTTGTTACCTTTTGCAACTTCTATAAAATGTTTTGTTGTATTAATAAAACTTTGTTTCCAATCTTTCTCAAATTCATTAAATTTTTCTACTTTTCCATCCCGAATTATTACAATCGGAGCAAAAATCTCAGACTGTGACATGGTATTTCCAATGGATGTTCCTTGATTTATTTTCATTATTCCTCGACTTGAGATTATTTCTATAAATTCATCAGTAGAATAGTATTTAGAAGGAATTTGCATTTCTGGCATTAAAGCGAATTCCATGTGCCCATATTGGGGAATAAGGTGCTCGTAATTTTGTTGATATTTAAACATAACATATGCAGGCGCATCTATACCATTATAGTTGCCCGTCCAAGCAAATACTTTTTCGATTTCTCCTCCAAATAACCATAATGCTAAAGAAAAAGCGTGCCAACCGTTGTCAAGAAGTACCGGTGATCCTGCTTTAGCACCTCCAACCATTTTAGGGTCTTTTCTCCAATTATTAGCACTATTTGGAACATTCCAGCCTCCCATACCACCCATTGCGATTTTTATTCGAATGGAGGAAGGATCACCAATATAATCTGAATCAATTAGCTCTTTTGCCTTTATTAGGTGTGGAGCAAATAAGAAATTTTCATAAACTGAAAGAATTGAGCTCGAATTCTTACATTCTTCAATCATTAAATCGGCGTCTTCAAGCGTTAAGGCCATTGGTTTTTGGACCGAGATTGCTTTTACTCCCCTCTTAGCAGCATAGATACTTGCCTCGGAATGGAGATTGTGAGGAAGAAGAATTTCTACAATATCTAATTCTTCTTTATCAAGCATTTCATGATAATCTGAATATATTCGAGTATCCTTATGTAGTTTGAATTTTTTAATCTTATCTTTAACTTTGTCTAAAGTTCTGTTGCATAAACATGTAATTTCAACATCTTCATTATTCAAATATCCAAGAATATTTAGATCGAAAATAACCCCAGTTCCAATAATGCCAACTTTCAGCATATCATCTTATAAAATTTTTTATGAAATTTATATAACTCTGTTTCTTTACGCAAGAAAATTAAATTATTAAAAAACTATTTAATATTATGGTTATCTTTAGATAAAAATAGAATAATCTGTCTAATGAAGCTGTAAAATTATGTTTAAACGAGCAATTGTTAGAAAACCATGCAAAAACTTTCATTTTGGGATTTCTAGCTCCAAGCTAGGAAAACCAGATTATCAAAGAGCTCTATTACAGCACTCAAAATATGCGGAAGCATTAATAAGATGTGAGCTTTCATTAATTGAATTAAACGCAGACCATCGCTTTCCAGATTCTACTTTTGTCGAAGATACTGCAATTGTGGACAAAGAATTCTCTGTGATTATGAATCTTGGTGTTAAGAGTAGACAAGGTGAAGAAATTGAAATTAGGGAACAATTAAAGTCGTTTTATGACGATATTGAATCAATAAGGCTCCCAGGTACAGTAGAAGGAGGAGATGTAATGAAGGTGGAAGAACATTTTTATATAGGACTTTCAAAGAGGACAAATAAAGAAGGAGCCGATCAGCTAGTAAAGATTTTGAAAAGATATGGGTATTCTTCGTCCAAAATTCCTCTCAAAAAAGTACTTCACCTAAAAACGGGACTTTCTTATTTAGGAGATTCAATTTTACTAGTTTCAGGGGAATTTAAAGGTCATACTGATTTCAAGGGGTATGATTTCATTGAAGTACAAGAAAGCGAAGCTTACGCAACAAATAGTTTGAGGATAAATGAATATGTGCTTATTCCGAAAGGTTATCCATATTTAAAAGAGCAAATTCAAAACCGTAATTTTAAAGTTATAGAGCTTGAAATGTCTGAATTTCAAAAAATGGATGGAGGCCTTTCTTGTCTCTCTCTTAGATTTTAGAAATTTTTAACTTAATGAGATTTAGATATAAAAGTGAGACTTAAAATAATATTTAGATGTAATTTTAAATTACATATAATAAATGCTTGAGTGGATTTGGTAAAGTATAGTGTCAGAAAAAAAAGATTTGGACCCTGTTTTAGCTTATAAAAGAGCGTTATTACGAGGATGTGGATATTCTTATCAAGATTTGGTAAAACCTTTAATCGCAATCGTAAACTCGTGGAATGAAATAAATCCAGGACATATTCATTTGCGTAAATTAAGTGAATTCGTAAAAGACGGAGTAAGAAGTGCTGGAGGAACTCCAATGGAATTCAATACAATTGCTATATGCGATGGAATCGCTAATTCAGGTAGCTATTCAAACATGGTTTTACCAACGCGGGAGATTATAGCCGCATCAATTGAAACTACTGTAAAATCGCATAATTTCGATGGAATGGTGATGATATGTTCGTGTGATAAAATAATCCCAGGTATGCTTTTAGCCTCCGTTAGATGTAATATTCCAACGATTTTTCTCACTGGAGGGATAATGGAACCAAAAACATTCAAAGATGGGCCATTAAGGGGAAAAACTATTGTAACATCTGACATAAAGGAGGCGATTGGTCAATATAAAGCAGGTAAAACCACTAGAGAAGAATTATACCTGATTGAGTCCGAAACATGCTGTTCTCCAGGTGCGTGTAATATGATGGGAACTGCGAATACCATGGCTTGTATTGTTGAAGCAATGGGACTCTCAGTGCCAAATTGCGCGACTACAAGTGCTTTAGGGAAAGAACAAGAAGAATTAAGTAAAGAATCAGGAAAAATAATTGTTAATATGGTTGAAAAGAAGATCACAGCTTTAGATTTAATAACTCACAAATCAATAAATAATGCATGCAAAGTAGCATTATCTTTTGGCGGATCAACCAACATGATTCTACATATGTGCGCACTGTCTCATGAAATTGGTGGTAACTTAAACCATTTTGATTTTGATGAATTAAGTAAAAATATTCCCTTATTGGCCAAATTTAAACCTTCATCTGAATATAATCTTTCAGAATTTCACGAAGTGGGAGGAGTAAAAGTTTTAATGAAGAAATTGTCGAGTTTTTTAGATTTATCTACTCTAAATGTATTCGGAGAGACTTTAGAGCAATATCTCACAAAAATTGAGTCTATAGAATATCAAATAATTCGAGAACTAAACGATCCGATCTCACAAGAAGGAGGGATTGCCGTATTGAAGGGGAGTTTAGCACCAGAAGGAGCTGTCGTAAAACAGAGTGCTGTTAATGTCGGTATGAGATATCATAAAGGATTGGCTAAAGTTTATGACTCGGAGGAGGTTTTAAAAAAGGATCTAATGAATGATAGAATAAAAAAAGGAGATGTGTTAGTTATTAGATATGAGGGGCCTAAAGGGGGACCGGGTATGAGAGAATTATCAATACCTGCTGCAATTCTTATAGGCATGGGGTTAGGAGATTCAGTAGCGATGGTAACCGATGGGAGATACTCGGGTGCAACAAGAGGTCCGTGTATAGGGCATGTGTGCCCTGAAGCGTTTGAAGGAGGACCAATCTCAATCGTCCAAGATGGAGACGAAATTGAAATTGATTTGGAGAATCGTCATTTAAATCTTTTAATATCTGAAGAAGAAGTCAGAGAAAGGTTAAAAAATTGGAAAAGACCTATCTTTAAAATTGAGAGCGGATATTTAAGTAGTTATAGAAAGCTAGTAAATTCTGCAAAATATGGGGCATATTTGGATTGAAATTACCAATAGTGATTAAAATGGTTGACGAAAATCGTATTGTAGAAAATTTAAAAACATTCTCTTTTCCCAGATTATCTGGAATGGAGGGAGAAAAGAAAGCTTTCAGGATGGCTATGCAAAAAGTTGAAGAATTGAGTCTTAAGCATTCCAACCAAGATTTTAGATTTAGCACGTTTTTTGGTAGAACCTATCCAAAATTAGCATTTCTATTAGGATTCACTGTTCTCTTTTTATTCTATCTAAATATTGGATCGTTCATTATTTCCCTTCTTTTAATAATAATCTGTGTAATATTGGGATTTTTATTTATACTTGCCATAAAACCAGAATCAATAAGATTACCAAGAGTATTAAGTTCAAGTAATCTTTTTGTTAAGCTTGACCCTAAATCAAAAGAGAGTAATCCAGATACTTACAAGGATGAATTAAATAACCAAGAAAAAAGTATTTTGTTCATGTGTCATTTAGATTCAAAAGGACAAAGATTTTCTATACTTTGGCGTATCAGAATTATAAGGACATGGGTATTTTCAGGTCTGATTTTATTAATTATTATTATTGCGAAGAATTTTATTTTTATTCCAATTTCTTTCTTATTTTATATTATAGGAATCTTCCCGGTAATTACTAACTTTATTTTCATGATACTTTTTATTTTAAACACGACAAATAACGAATCTCCCGGGGCAATTGATGATGCTTCTGGTATTGCATGCGTATTTGAAATACTTACCTATTTTTCAAATCCAGAATCCAGATTAAATAATTATAATTTATGGTTCGTATTTACAGGAGCAGAAGAATGTGGAACTATGGGAATCAGGAATTTTTATTACAAGTTAACTCGCGTTAATAAAAATAAGTCGATTATGTTAAATTTTGATGCGCTTGCAAAAAATTCTTACCTCTTTCCGGGTAAAAAGATGGCAGATCAAATCCATACGATTTTTAATATGTTTTTAAAAAATAATAAAGGATTAAAAATAAAAAGAAACCCAAAGAAAATATACTTTGGTTCTCATTCTGATGGATACTATTTAAAAAAGAAAGGTTTTCATGGTATTGGATTTGGTGATATGGAATCGTATGAATATATTCATTCGGTTAATGATACAGTAGATAAGGTGGATAGTTCCTTATTAAAGAGATTATGTGAAATGATCATCGATAACTTAATAGTATTTGATGACCAAATTTAATTTAGATATTATTTCTAGAAATAATGAGCGATTGAACTTTAATGGAAAAGGAATTAGGAACTGTATTAACTCCACCAAAAACTGCAGAATATATTGTATTCAAGTTAGGTGATATTAAGAAAAAGAAAAAAGTTTTAGATCCATGTGTTGGTCCTGGAATTTTCATTAAAGCTTTATTAAATAAGGGGGTTGATAAATCCCAAATTTTCTGTCACGACATTAATCCTAAATATAAAAAGATTGTTGAAGATTTAGGCGTGGACTTTAAAAATGTTGACAATTTACTCTCGTTTAATTCAGATTGCTATGAGGAATACGATTTTATAGTCGGAAATCCTCCCTATTTAAATAAAGCAAGTAGTTATGTAAGGAAAAATAGAGAAGAATTGAAGAAAATTTATGGAGCGATAAATGCTCACGAGACGTATTCCATGTTTATAGTAAATAGTATATGGCGCTTGAGAGAGGGGGGGAAATTAGGTTTTATCACCAGTGATTCGTTTTTAACATTAAGAACTCACTTTAAATTAAGAAAGTTTATTCTTGATAACTGTATTATAAATGAAATTTTACTTGCTCCAATTAATTTGTTTGATAAGCAAAGCGTATCAACATACCCAGTAATTTTTATTCTTACCAAGAATTCCAAAGATGATAAAGAACAAGATCGGGATAAAAATATTATGAAAATTATCCCTCGCATTAAGAGTGAAGAAGAATATTGGAAGCCTCCAATAATTACCAAAATAAAACAGAAAAGATATAAATCGCTTCCTTTTAACATTTTTTTCGTAGATGTTGAGGATCAAATCTTAAATTTATTTGAAGAGGCATCTAAATTAGAACTTTTTATTAAAGGTTATATCGGAATGCATACTCATAACAACAAGAAATTCATTGCTGCGATTGATGGCACAGAATTAGCGGACATTTTTAGAAAGAAAAGGACAAACCAAATTAAAGAAGAGAGATTTAAAGTTATTTCTCATGCTGATCTAGAATCAGGAAGATGGAAATCCTATTTAAAAAGAGGGGGAGGGGAGCAATATTATAGACCTATCATGGAGGCTCTAGATTGGGAAGAAAATTCAATCTCAATATACGATATTCCCAAAAATGTTCCATTTGGAAGGGAAGGGATCGTGATAAGCGGTGTTAGTTCGAGATTAGCTGCGCGTTACATGCCTGAGGGTTGTTATTGGGATTCTAATAAAGCTATGGGTTTTATTGTTAAAGACAATTCAATCTCAATTGAATATTTTTTAGGATTATTGAACAGTTCGTTATACAACTACTTAGCTAAAGGGATTATAAATAATACAAATAGCATTCAACTTACTGGAATACACTCGTTACCTTTTATTAAACCTGATAAAGGAACACATGAAGATATAAGTTTGTTGGTTAAGAAAATAATAGAAAGTAAGAAGAAAGATTTGTCCTATGATTATAAAGAGGAACAGAAATTAATAAACGATCTGATTTTTGAATTATATTCGAAAAGATTTAATCTTTCACAAAACCTTAGGAAACAGTTAGAAGAAAATTATACGAGCTACAAATAAGTTTTTTCATTGTACCATATGTTTATTTAGTTCCCAGTTTGCTTCTTTTACGACATTTTTAGCAACATAGTAATCCTCAATTTCCTTTTTTTATTTTTATGAAAAGAAGTATAATCAAGAGGTTGATATCATTATCAAACAATAATAAAAATTAGAGGTGAAATAATGCCAATTATTCATGTAAATGTTTGGAAGGGCTTTGGAGATGAAAGAGTTAGAACACTCATACAAAACATAACCAAGGTTTTTGTTGACTTAAGAGTTCCGCAACACGCTGTAGAAGTAATTGTTCACGAAATCCCAAAGACCCACTGGGGAATTGGTGGAGAGGTTGCTTCTGAAAAATTTAAGGAATGAAATTAAACAAAATTATTAAAATAATAGAAAAGTCTACAACTTTTCTTCTTTTATTTCTTCTTCATATTGTTTTCTCCGCTCTTTTAAATATGCTGGCGTTGGTACATCCCACCAGCCGACAGCAGGAGAACCCGTATAGGGGTATTCTCTTTGGACTTCTATTTCAATCACATTAGGTTTTCCCGAATTGGAAGCCCTTTCTAAAGCTGGAATAATCTCTTCTTTCTTAGAGATTTTTTCAGCATAACATCCAAATGCTTCACCTATTTTAGCGAAATCGGGAGTGTAAGATTTCCCATTTTTATGTTCGAAAGCTGTTCCGTAGCCACGATCTTCCCCAAAAGCAGCTTGTTGTAAATCTTTTATAGCAATCCAACCATGATTATTTAAAACTATAAAATAGATATTCTTCAATCCAAGTTGAACCGCTATCGATATTTCAGAAATAGTCATCATGAAATCACCATCCCCTACAAGAGCTATGACTTGTCTTTTTGGTTTTCCGATATCAGTGGAACCTAATTTCGCACCTATTGCCGCTGGAACACTATATCCCATTGTAGAGAAGCCTCCCGCAGTAAGACAAGTTTTTGGTTCATAGAATTCAAGTTCTTGAAGCATTTGAGCTTGAACATTTCCAGAACTAGTCACAATTACAGCATCGCGTTCGAAAAATTTACGAACTTCTCTTAAAACAGTGGAAATCATTACAGGTACTTTTGAATCATCTCGATACTCATCAAGAAAATCAAACCATTTTTTTTTCTCTTCCTGCATTACTTTAAAATAATCAGTGGTTTTATATTCGAATGAATAATCGCTGAGTTCCTCTAATATTTGACCTAAGCAAGCTTTAATATCTCCTACAATTCCTACTGATACGGGGTAATTTTTGCCAATTTCGTGAGGATCGATATCTATGTGTATTAATTTTGTCGGTGGAATAGAAAAACTTACTCCGTCTTTATAAGAGCTAGTTGATTCATCAGCAAACCTACAACCCAGAGCTAGTATAACATCTGCTTTAGATGTCATGTTTAAACCGACTGTAGTACCTTTTGAACCCGCTGACCAACAATATAAAGGATGAGAGTTATCTATAATATCCTTTGCCATCATAGTTACAACTATAGCAGCGCCAATTTTTTCAGCTAAAGATTTCACTTCATTAAAAGCATTTGAAGTGATTGCACCTCCTCCAATGAATAGAACCGGTCTCTTAGTAGCTTTTAATAACTTAGCAGCTTTTTTAATAGTCTCTGGATCACCCAGAACTCGCCCTTGAGACCTTCTTTCAGACGGCTCTGGAATTTCAATATCAATCGCGTTTGCTTGCACATCCATCGGGAGATCAATGTGTACGGGTCCTCTTCGTCCAGTTAACATGATATTAAATGCCCTTTGCATTACTGTTGGCAGTTGTCCTACAGTATCAACTTCAAAACTACGTTTTACAATAGGTTCTAAAATTTTTGGCATATTTGAATCTTTATGTCTCTCTATTTCTTGAAGTACTCCCTTACCTCTCATATGTACATGAGTATCTCCGGTGATTACAAGACAAGGAAAAGAATCCACGTAAGCATCAGCGATACCTATCGCGGTATTGATTGCTCCGGGTCCGATCGATGTGAATACACATAAAGGATTGCCAGTAACTCTGTAATATCCTACTGCAAGATGAATTCCTGACATTTCCTGCTTTGGCTGAATTAATTGTAGTTTATCCCTATTCTTAAAGAAAGCATCAACCAATGGTAAATTTCCATGACCAGGGATACCGATGACATATTTTACACCTTCTTTAATGAGATATTTAGCTATTATTTCTCCTCCAGTTAAATTTACCATAAAAATCCTACTTTATTTATTATGTTCAG
>Ga0209536_100010537_pt1 | contig 13627 bp, 12 predicted proteins | sample DeeMarSeWOR28_12_FD_187461 | JGI IMG/M metagenome (GOLD analysis project Ga0209536, IMG submission 187461) | Marine sediment microbial communities from White Oak River estuary, North Carolina - WOR-2-8_12 (SPAdes) (version 2) | ecosystem: Environmental > Aquatic > Marine > Intertidal zone >...
CCTCGAACAGGGACCTGCGTTCGTCAGGCCGGTCGGACAACAGCCGATCGATCATCTGGGCCTCGATGACTACCCCGACGTCACTACCGAGACCCGTCCCCTGTAACAGGTCATGCAGATCCCGCAGGCGAACCGGAGATCCGTTCACCAGATAGTCACTCTGCCCGTTGCGCGACAGCCTGCGGGTCACGACGACCTCGTTGTATGCCACGGCCAGGCTGTCGTCCGAGTTGTCGAGGTAGAGCGAGACCTCGGCGATGTTGACCGGGCGGCGTTTCACTGAACCCTGAAAAATGACCTCGTCCATCTTGATCCCGCGCAGCAGCCGTACTCGCTGCTCACCCAGTACCCAGCGCACTGCGTCGGATATGTTGGACTTACCGCAACCGTTTGGTCCGACGATGGCAGTTACGCCATCATCGAAGGGCAACTCCACGGTGTCGGCAAAGGACTTGAATCCCAGCATCTCGAGCCGGGTAAGCTTCATCTCGTAATTCCTGTCATTGTGCTCGGTGGTTTCCCAGCGTGGTCATGGAATCGGCGTTTCTAGTTCTGGAGGGACCTCTGGTTCTCTGGTGAAAATCCAATACGCTCGGCCCAGCTGACGCCCGCTGGCCTCCGCCTCTTCACGCGTCGCGAACGGTCCCAGCACTACGCGGTAGCGTTCCTCATCCTCGTCCGGCTGCAGCACCTTGGCATTGAGCCCTGCGGCCCGCAACTCGTTGGCTAGATCCTCCGCCCAAGCGGGGTTACCCGAACTGCTCACCTGGACGTAGATCTCCACGCCGGTGCGTTCCGCCGCTGGCGCGCTGTCAACCGCGAACTCCAGAGCGGGCCGGCGCGGATCCCAGGCAGCCGTGAGCCATTGGTCACCGGCTCGCTCCTGCACGACTGCGGCTTGCGTGAACTCCGCGCCTCGGTATGCGACCACCGCGCTCCCCTGCCGCACGAGGATCGTGCCGTCAGCAGCCACGGTGGGTAGATCACCGTTCCATGACCCGTCTAGGGTCGCCAACACGGCGAGGCTGACCACATCAATCGCCCAGATCGTCCCGTCGTCAGCCTGGGCCAGGATGAGCCGTCCGAACGAATCGGCCCGCAGTGCGGCAACCGGGCCGGGCAACCGGGTCCGCTGTACGGAAGTCGCGGTGAATCGGTCCACGGCCACAAGCTGCCCATCGCCTAGCGCCGCGTAGACCCGGTGCCCCGACGGCGAGATGGCAATGGCTCGCGGTGCGGGTCTCAGCGCGGCAAACGCTGCGCTGGATGGGTCTGCCGGGTCGACCAGGGAGACGCCCGAGTCTACGGCTACGGCCACCAGCCTGCCCCACTTGGATACCGCAGGTGTGCCCGATGGAAGTGGCTGCCGCACGGGTGGCTGGCCCCGCGCCAAGTAGATCAGGTCCTGGCCCACATCGGTCGGGGCCAGGGCGATCAAACGTCCTCTGGCGGCCCCCCAAAGCGCGGTCGGCGTCCCACTGAGAGTGTCAGGCCAGGTGTCCACGCGTCGGTGTTCCGCCTGGCCCACCGATCCGTCTGCGCGGATGACGTAGGCTTGCCCCGTCGGACCGACCGTGGCCGCTATCACGTTGGAGTCGAGCGTGCGCGACCGCCCCGTCACGAGGTCGAGGGCCCTGAGGTCGAACGCGAGCGAATCATCCCGCTCGGCCAGGGTGAAGATGACGTCGTTATCGGTCGAGAAACCCACGATCGCCTCGGTCGAGCGCCCTCCCGTCTCGAAGCGCCACGACACTTCCTCCATGTCGGGCAGGCGGAACAGAGTCGCCGCCGCACCTCGGGAGGGAAATCGGAACGCGACCGCGGCTCCGAGGTCGAGTGAGGGCGGTGCCTGAGCGAGCGCCTCCTTGACCGGATTGGATGCTGATTCCGGACGGCAGGCCGTGATACCGACCAGCACAACGGCCCACAAAGCGGTGTGCATTTTCACGGAGCGGAAGATTAGAGGACCGGACCACTTGAAGCAACCCATCGTCACGGCGCCGGACCGCGACCACGTCGGGCTTTTTTGCGCGACGCCGCGATCGGCCGGCGGCGCGACCGCGCGACGTGGCCCCGCTAGGTTCTCGAGTCTCAAAAAGTGGGTCCGAAACTGAGGATCCAGTAAAAGCCCCGCACGCTGCGGGTCAACGGTTTGGCGAAGTCGGCCCGGAGAATGAAGAAGCCCATTAGGTTGGTGCGCAGCGAGAAGCCCCAACTCATGAGCGGAGCGCGGTAATGAGCCGGGTCGCGCTGCTGGACTTCGTTGCGCTTCCATACCAGCTCGCTCTCGCTGTTCCACGCCAGACCGGCGTCGAAGAATACCGCGGTCTCGATAGGCGGTATTGGCAGGGAGCCGCGCAGCAGCCGGGGCAGCGGGAATCGTATCTCACCGCTAGCGACTGCTATGCGCGACCCGGTCAACTGGTCCCAAGCACCGCACCCGCTGACGGACCCGGACCCGGCAGCCACGCATTCACCGCGACGGAACGAGCCTGAAGTGTAACCTCTCAGCAAATCGGTTCTGCCGATAAACACCGGAAATTTGCCGCCGTCCGGTCCGAACCTGCCGAAGAACAGGATCCGCGTGGCCAAGCTGAAAGGCCCGATCAGGTGATCGTACCGGCGGAAGTCAGCCAGTATCTGATGGAAATTCCAAGAGCCCAGAGCGGGTGCATACTCCAAGCGGTTGCGCCGTCCCAGAAACGGACCGACCCAGATTGACGCCGCATTGTCGAAAACCAGCGCGATCGAAGGCTGGAGATACAACGCGTTGTCCAACGGCTGATCGCGTCGTTCGACATCGACTACGACCCCCGAGACCGGATCGAAGAACTGGGTTATTTCCACTGCGGCATGCGACACGTTCACCGCGCGCATCGTGAACTCTAGTCGCCGGAACCTGCTGAACGGCCGGTAGGTTTCGAGAAAGGCCTCCCGCATCAGCATTCGCTCGAACCGCACGGTGTACGCCTCAGTTCCCTCCGGTCCGGCGCCGAAGTGGCCGCCGCGGTAATAAAAGATCGGGTTCTGCGACACCCCCACGGCCCAGTTGATCCTGTGTCCAAGGTTGGCGTAGGTGGCCAAAACCTGCGCCTCGTCTATCCGTCCGTTCACCATGCCGGCGAGCAACAGGCGGCGATTGCCCAGCATGTCGGAGAAGGAGACGGCGCTGCCCCCGAACAATCCGCCGCCGAAATTGTCACGCACGTACCCGATGGTGGGCTGGATCGCGTAGTCGACCTGAAGCGTGGGCTGGTAATCCTTAAACGTGAACTCTGACACATCGGGCAGTGACACTGTAGCACTATCCAGCATCCGTCTAACGGTGAGCGATGGAGGGATGGGACGCTTAGTGCTCTCGGATGGCGCGCGGTCCGATTGGCGAAACCCCTGCTCGGTCCGGTACAGTGATGCTCGCGCGAGCGACCCGGTAGGCCGACCGTCGCTGGGCGCCGGCCCTTCGCCGGAGGGGCTCGAACCTACTTCACTGTGTGACGAATCCTGCGACCGCACCGGCGAATAACCCGCCGCACCGTCACCTGCTACCTCAGCTACTCCTGCTGCCACCGCGCGGTGTCCTCCCACTCCGTACGGTTCACGCTTCAGAGATTCGGGATCGGTGATGCCGTAGACGTTGAATTGGCCGTTCTCGAAGTAGGTGAACACCAGCCGGTCGGCGCGTGCGGCCCACGAGATGATCGGGGACAGAGGGGTGATTCCGGCGATGCCGGTGGCCACGTCGGTGAGCTGATATACGTTGCCGTCTGCGAAGTCGTGCAGGAATATGTTGTAGATCCCGCTGCGGTCGGAGACGAACGCCAGTGAGCCGCCGTGGGGAGCCCATTGGGGGTTGATGTTCTGGCCGGTCATGTTGGGCATGACGTCGACTCGGCCCGTTGCGATATCGTAGGTAGCTATCTGTAGCGGGCCGATGTCGAGCTGCGACATGCTTGTCGCCGGACCGCGGTCTGTCGCGAAAGCTATCGTCCGACTGTCAGGTGACCACGCCGGATGGAGATCGGCGAATTCGTCGTTGGTCAACCGCCTCAGCTCAGTCCCGTCGGAGTTCACCATGAACAGGTCCGAGAAACCGCCGTCGTAGCCTGTGAACACCAGCTGCGTGCCGTCGCTTGACCAGGTGGGAGTGGTGAGGCCATCCAACGGCAGCTCGATTCGATTCACCACTCGCTTGCGCTTGACATCGTACAGCACAAGGTCGTCCGTACCGCCGTGTTTCGCAGCGAAGGCGAGCAGGCGCCCGTCGGGGGACCATGCTGCTGTGGAGTTGAGGAAGCGTAGGCTCTCGAAGTCGCTACTGAACGCACTCTTTACCAGGCGCCGCTTCACACGGCCCGTTGCCGCGTCTGCTAGATACAGGTCGATCCAGTACCAACTTCCTTCCGATAGATAAGCGATCTCGCTGCCGTCGGGAGATATCGCCGGGGATATATGGATCGTTCCTGCGGAGCGCTGTTTCGCAAGCACCTGCTCCGCAAACGACGCGACCGGTTGTCGTCCTTCCAACTGCACTTGGTAGCCGCTTCGGATCGCCGCGTGCCATTCGTGTGATAGTTGGTTCAGCGATATCCCCAGCACTCTCTGGAACGCCGATTCGACGCCGGATATGGACGCCGAATGCAGGAGTTGAGCGACCGCTGCGTCGCCCCAGCGCTCGCCAATGAACGACCAGAGGGCATGCCCGTAACGGTACGGCGTGACGCGCGGGTCGGTGGTCATTTGCTCGATCGTGGGCAACTCGTCGTTGACCAGGTCGTCTCGCAGCCACATTGCAGTCTGTGGGCCCGTGGGACCCAGAGACAGATACTCGGCCATCCCCTCCATGAACCATAGGGGTGGGTCCACCGCTACCAGCCGATGCAGTCCCGCTCCGATAACGCCGTGCGCGAAGATGTCGAACTGGAACTGGTGCACGATTTCGTGTTGCAGTACGTGCTCGAATTCCGCGTACGAGCCGGTGAACGGGAGCAGTATCCTGTGTCTGAGAGGCTCGGTTACTCCTCCGGTTCCTTCGCTGATCGCGGTGACGTTGTTCTGCTGGAACTCGCTGTGGGACGCGTACAGCACCAGCGGTTGTCGTTCGCGGTAACGGTGGTTCAGCAGCTGCGACAGACGGCCGTAGGCCCGTTCGGCCATGCGGGCGCCGTCGATGGCGGCATCGCGTACGCCGTCATAGTAGTAGACATCGAAGTGTTCAGTCTGGATTACCGAGAAGTCCAGGTGGCGGTGCTGGACTTTGTTCTGGCCGAAATATTGGGCTCGCACTGGGGACGCGACCGCAGCCGACGTGAGTGCGGCCATGACGAGGGTGCACCGCAAAGCCGTGCTGCTAGAACGAGCCTCCCGCGAACGAGGGTGCATCTGCCCAGAGTCGCTCCAGTTGGTAGAACTGTCGCAGCGTCGGATGGAAGATGTGGATGACGAAATCCACATAGTCCAACAGAGCCCAACGCCCCGCCTTCATTCCCTCTACGTGGTGTGCTTCGTGGCCCAGGCGGCTCAGAGCACGTTCCACGTGTTCGGCCAACGCGCGAACATGTACGTCCGAAGACCCCGACGCCACGATGAAGTAGTCAGCCGCGTCACTCAGTTGTCGCAAGTCGAGGACGATAATGTCGCCCGCCTTGTGCTCGTCCAACGTTGTGACCGCAAGGCGAAGGGGCCGCATCGGTGCGGCACCGTTGCTTTCGGGCTTGCCGGCGTGTCCGGAAATGGGTCTCGTTTGCTTCAGATGCTCAGTCTTCTATCTGATAGAATATACCCCATGCGCCCGGCCCAACGTGCACTCCGATGGCTGCCGTCACGGGACTCACTATACACGTCCGCGGATCGTAACGTGCTACCAGATCCGCCCTGAGCCGTTCAGCGATGTCGTCGGCGCCCGCGTGGGCGATCCCGAGTCGGAGTGCAGCTGGTCTAGGCGTCAAGCGCCGGTCGAGATGGCGCAGCACCCGCGGTATCAGATGTTCCCTTCCACGAACGCGGTCGAGCGGCGCCACGGTCCCATCGTGACTGACCTCCAGTATCGGCTTGATGTCGAGCAAGCCACCCAACCAGGCCCGGCCCCTGCTCACTCTGCCGGAACGCAGCAGGTTGTCAAAAACGTCGACCGTGAAAAACCCGCCCGACTGATCGCGGACCCGTCGCAGCTCCTGGTGGATTTCTCCCACCGAGCGGCCCTCTGCCGCCAACTCGGCTGCCCTTAGGACGAGCAAGCCCAAGCCGACGCTGGCCGCGCGCGAATCGACGACCGTGACTCCGTCCAGCTTGCTCGCTTGAACAGCCACCTGGGCCGAGCTGAGCGTGCCTGACAATGCGCCGGCGATGAAGAGCCCGATCACTTCGTCCGCATCCGAGCGCGCGTCTTCGAATCCTCGTATCAGCGCGCCGGGCGTTGGTTGCGACGTCGTGAAGACTTCATCTTCGCTCTTCATTCTGTCGTATAGCTCGGTGCCGCTGATGTCCACGCGATCCAAATATGTGGTACCACCGGATATGACCTGAAGCGGGACTATGAGAATCTCGTGCTGGTCGACGACGGCATCGGGCAGATCGCAAGAGGAGTCGGTCACGATGGCGATCTTTCGTCTCGCGTCGTGTAGTTCGCGATGCTGTTGCCGCATGTCGTCGGCTTTGGTCGATTCCACCTCACCCCATTGAGCCACCAGTTCGAACACTTCATTGGGCGAATCAGTATGGATGTGCAATTTGAGCAGGTCTTCGGTAGTGAGAACGACGATCGATCCGCCGAATCTGCGCAGTTGCGAGCGGATCTCCGTGGTTGACGGTAGGGTGTCGCCCCGCGCCAGGACTTGAGTGCAGTACTGGAAGTCTCGCTCCGCCGCCACCTCGGCAAGTGCCGCGGCATCCGGCACATCGTACTCGAGGGGTCCCGTGGCGGGCAGAATCGGATCTCCCTCTATGAGCCGTACGATCCCTTCCAGCATGCGGACAAAGGCCTTCGCCCCGGCATCCACGACGCCCGCTTCTTTCAAAGTGGCGAGCAGCTCGGGTGTACGCTGCAGTGTCTCCTCTGAGTGGGTGAGGACCCGGCTCATGAGCTGTTCGAAGTTCGATGTCTCCAGGGCGGCTCGCTCCGCCTCTTCAGCGGCTTCGCGCGCGACGGTGAGGATCGTGCCCTCGACGGGCTCGTCGAGACTCTGATGCAGGCGCTCTGCACCGCGGCGGATCGCCTGGGCCACGTCGGCGGCGCTAGCGGTTGCGTTCTGGGCCAGGATCTCTCTGAAGCCAAGCAGGAATTGCGATAATAGCATCCCCGAATTGCCGCGTGCCGAGAAGACACTGGCCTCGGCCATGGTCTTGGCCACGGCAGGCAATGGTGCGGGCCCGAGGCGTCGTACCGCTTCGGCCACAGCCCGGAATGTCGAGGCGAAGTTGGTGCCGGTGTCACCATCGGGCACCGGAAAGACGTTGATGCGGTTCAGTTCCTCACGGCCCGCATCGATCCAGTCGGCCGCAGCGATCAGGGAGGCCCGGAGCCGCGGCCCGTCGAGGTATGCGATCCCGACGGGGACGCTAGTCACTTACTCCTCCTTCACGACCCAGACCCTGACCTCCGCCTTGACCTCCGAATGCAGGCGAATTGGCACCTTGTAGATACCGATCAGCTTAATGGGCTCGTCCAATTCGATGGCTCGCTTGTCGATGGTGTAGCCCTGCTCGCCGAGCTTACCCGCGATATCGGCCGAAGTGATCGAGCCAAACAGCTTGTCACCCTCTCCAGCCTTGACAGTGAACTCGATCGATACACCGGCCAACTTCTCGGCCAGCAGTTCGGCATCTCCTTTTTGCGCTGCCGACTGCTGCGCTCGGTGCACCGCCTCGGCCTCTACGCGGCGCTTGTTCGCGGCTGTGGCCGGGTAGGCCAGCCCTTTGGGCAGCAGGAAGTTCCTGGCGTAGCCACTCTTTACCTTCACGATCTCGCCAGCCTGCCCCACATTCGTAATCGTTTCTCTGAGTATGACTTCCATATCTGTTCAATCCGCTCGCGGTGATAGCCACCGCCGTCTGAGATCCAAGCCCGAATCGACCACACCTAATAGGATGGCACCGGCGAGGGCGATCGGCAACATCAAGGACGCTGCCACCGCGGCGACCACGATCAGCAGCACCCTGCCTCCTGCCAGAAGTTGGATCCCGAACCCGGCTACGGCAACACCCCTGAGTGCGTACAGCGTGCCCATTACCAACAGGAGATTCACGGCCCCAACCTTGAATGCAGCGAGCTTGGGGAGCAGTACCACCAGTAGCGCCGCTATGGCGGCCCACCCGACTTGCTCGTTGAACCTGAAGCTGGTGAACTTGCCCAGGCCGGGCCCGTGTGGCTTGGGTGCAACACGATGATAGATGGCCGTCGCGAGGTACAGCCCCGCGATCAACTGCAGCGCAAGGATGCCGGCGAAGTAGTCGGACATGAAGCGCACGCTGTCACTGACCCACATTGACAGCTGCGCCGCACTCGACGTGGTCCCATTGCCGACCAGCCACACTAACTGGGAAGCCACCCTAGCTGCGTAGCCAACTTGGTACTCCACCCACCAGTGAAGCTCGCCCCAGGATGAGCCGAGTGCAGGCAACATTCCGCCCACGGCAACCGCGGTCACTGCAACCGCCAGCAGGCACCGGTGAATGACGGTCGTGTTCTGGAACCGCGTAACCAAGGCGTACGAGGCCGTCGCCAGTACCGCGCTGGTCCGGACCACCTGATCGGGCAGACTGCCCGCGTCGAATAGCCACGCCAGGCTCAGTCCGCCTGCGATCGCGGCCACTACCAGCTCCCGGCGGGTACGCACAGACGTCATAACCAGCAGCGCAGCCAGGGGCAGTGCGGCCAGGGCTGCCTGCGCGAAAGTCACGAATACCACCCCGGCCAGCAACACCAGGCGATATCGGGCAAACCAATGACCGACACTCACGCGATACCGTCCCGTGGCTGCCGCCCGGACGGCCGTAGCATGGCTAGCGGCTGTGAGCCTTGACGAACGGAATCAGCGCCAGGTGCCGCGCTCGCTTTATGGCCCGTGACAGCTGGCGCTGGTGGCGGGCGCACATTCCCGACAGCCTGCTGGGGAGAATCTTGCCCCGTTCGGTCGTGAAGCGTGACAAGAGCCGTTCATCCTTGTAGTCCACGATTCTCACGCCCATCTCGCAGACAGGGCACGTCTTGCTACGCCGCATCATTCCGCCTCCTCGTCACTGTCAGGTGCTACTTCCCCCTCGTCATCGTCGCTGTCGCGCTCGATCCTATCGACTGTCGCGGGAAGGGTCGCCAATCCCTCGTTGATGACGACCAAGTAGCGCAGCACACTCTCGTCCAGCTTGATCGCCCGTTCGAACTCGTCGAGCAACGCCTGCTCGGTCTCAAACTGCGCCACCACGTAGTGACCCTGCTCCCTGTTCTTGATGGGATACGCGAGGGTTCGCTTGCCCCAGTGGCTGATATCGGTGATCGGTTCGGGGCGATCGGAGGTCTTGAGGAGCTCGTGGAACCGAGTCAGGTGCTCATCGACTTGGGGTTCCTCGAGTGCACTGTCGAAGATATAGACTATCTCGTACTTCCTGCTCATGGGCACCATCCTTTGGACTGAATGACCCCGGGCTCAATGGCACGGAGTAGGCGGCTATGGAATCCAGCAATTTACTCGGCCCAACGATAGGGCGGTAGTCTCCGGCTACACGTTGAAGCGGAACAACAGGACGTCGCCATCCCGCACCAAGTGGTCCCGTCCCTCACTTCTGATCAGCCCCTTCTCTCGAGCTACCTTGTACGACCCCGCCGCTACGAGATCGTCGACATGGATGGTGTCTGCGCGGATGAAGCCGCGCTGGAAGTCCGAGTGGATCTTGCCCGCAGCATCGTAGGCGGTCGATCCTCCGGGAATGGTCCAGGCCCTGGCTTCCTTCTCGTTGAATGTGAAGAAGGTCTCCAACCCCAGCAGCCGGTAGCACGCTGCGACGAACCGATCGAGGCCGGGCTGGTCCAGCCCGACACTAGTCAGAAACTCGGCGCGTTCCGGCTCCTCCAACTCCGCCAACTCGGCCTCGAACTCGGCCGAGAAGACGAGAACCTCCGCCGTTTCGGCTAGGTGTCGCACCGCTGCCACCAGTGCGGCGACCTCAGGAATCTCAGCCTTGCCCAGATCCTCTTCCGAGATGTTGGCTGCGTAGATGACGGGGAGAGCCGTCAATAGGCCGATCTCCCGGGCCAGCCGGGCATCGTCTTCTGAGGTTATGGCGGCATACGCAGGGCGCCCGGCATCCAGCTCGCCCACGATCCGCGCGAGCGTCTGTTCCTCGGCCGCTGCATCCTTGTCACCCGATCGGGCGGCCTTCTTGACCTTATCCAGTCTGCGCTCTACCGCGGCCAGATCGGCGAGCGCCAGTTCCGTGAGGACCACGTCGTGGTCGCGCACCGGATCTATGGTCCCCATCACGTGCGTCACGTCGGGGTGCTCGAAGCAGCGCACCACGTGGGCGAGCGCGTCTACGTTGCGAATGTGTCCCAAAAACTGGTTGCCGAGCCCTTCGCCCTTGCTGGCTCCTTGGACCAGGCCGGCGATGTCCGCGAACTCGATCACCGCCGGAATGACTTGGGGAGGGCTCACGACCGCGGCCAACCGTTCCAGGCGTCGATCTGGAACGGGCACTACGCCGACGTTTGGCTCGACCGTACAGAACGGATAGTTCTCGGCGGGGGCGGCTCCGGCAGTGAGGGCGTTGAACAGCGTCGACTTGCCGACGTTGGGGAGACCGATGATGCCGATGCGCATGATGCCCGGTTACGGGGATGGCCACATGGCTTGCAGTCCGGTTGCCCGAGATGAGTTGGCCCTGATGCCAGGGCAACTCGGTGACCCGGGCAGACTCACGGCCGGGAAGGCTGCGCGCCTATTCCCCTAGCCGTCTGTTGAATCTATTCATTGCCGCTTCTATCCCCTCTGTCAGCCAGCACTCCACGGCTTCCGCCAGCGTCGGGAGTAGCTGAGCCAGCGTCTCGACCTCCTCCTGCTCGAACGGCGCAAGCACGAAGTCTGCGGGATCGCCGAATCCCTCGGGCACCGGACCCACACCGATCCGCACCCGGCAGTACTCCTGCGAGCCGAGACGGTTCTCGATACTGACGAGTCCGTTGTGCCCGCCTGCCGAGCCTCGGGCCCGCATGCGAAACGAACCAAGCGGCAGCGCGTAATCGTCCACGGCCACCAACAGGTCGGCCGAGAAATCGAAATCCGCCAGCTGCAACAGTGGCCCGAGCGCAGTCCCACTGCGATTCATATAGGTGTCGGGTTTCACTATCACAACCCGTTGCCGCAGCACCAGGGCTTCGGTCACGCGGCCCCGGCCGGCCCGTCTGAACGACGGCATTTGCCACTCGTGAGCCAGAAAATCACCCAGAATGAAGCCCGCGTTGTGGCGAGTGAACGCGTATGCCGCTCCGGGGTTTCCCAACGCGACGACAGCCCGCAGCGGTTATCCCTCTCGCTCGGGGCTCCCAGATTCTGGCTCTGCCTCCTCTGCTTCCTCTTCAGCCCGCGGCTTGCGGATGAGCTCCGGCTCCAAGGCCTCTTCCTCCTCCTCCTCGAGGACGACAACCGGCTCCACCTCGACACGCGGCGGTACGACCGTGCAAACGGTCGAGTCCGGATCCTCCAGGATCTCCGCATCGGGAACTTTGATGTCGCTCACGTGAAGTGAGTCACCCACAGTGAGTTCGGTCACGTTCAGCTCGATGAACTCCGGCAAGTTACGCGGCAGAACCCTGATTTCCACGTCGCGCAGAACCTGATCCAACACGCCACCCTGGTTGCGAACGCCCTCGGGTGAGCCAACCAGTCTGATAGGGGCGTGCACCGTCAATGCCTCGCCCGCGTGGATCTCGAGGAAATCGACATGTAGCACGTCCAAACGTGTCGGATGCCGCTGGACCTCACGAACGATGGTCTGGAGCTTCTTGCTTCCCAGCTTCAACTCGACCACCGTCGAGGCTCCCGCGACCGCGAGGACCTTGTCCAGTTCGGCCCGAGAGACCTTGAGAGCCTCCGGTGCACGCCCATGGCCGTATATCACCGCCGGGACCTCGCCGCCACGCCGTAGCTCCCGCGCATTCCCCTTACCAGTCTCGCTGCGTCTTTCTGCGATTAGTACATTGGTGTGAGCCATCATTCCTTCTTCCTACGGTTCTCGTGTGTTTTCGACTGTCGTTATGGATATGTTTTAGCACCCCGTCAGCTGAACAGAGAGCTGACGGATTGCGAGCTATGCGTGAAATGAATCGCCTTGGCCAGTAGCTCTGCTACCGACAAGATCTTGAGCGTTTCGAACCGGCGTTCCTCGGGAATCAGCATTGTATTGGTGACTGCTACTTCCTTTATGGGGGAGGCGCTCAGTCGATCGACGGCGGGGCCCGACAGCAACGCGTGAGTTGCACAGGCGTACACCGAGCGCGCGCCAAGCCGCGCGAGTGCGTGGGACGCCTCCGTCATGGTTCCGGCTGTGTCGATCATGTCGTCGACCAGAAGACAATCCCGATCGGTCACGTCGCCGACCACGTTGACGACTTCTGCTATGTTGGCCGATGGGCGCCGCTTGTCGATGATCGCGATCGACGCGTCGAGCCGCTTGGCAAACCCCCGGGCCATCTTCGCGCCGCCCACGTCCGGGGCAACGATTACCGGCTTGTGCAATCGTTTCTGGCGGTAGTGCTGCACGAATACCGGGGCGGCGTACAGATGGTCGGTAGGAATGTCGAAGAAGCCCTGTAGTTGGTGTTGGTGGAAGTCGATCGCCAGAATCCGGTTGGCGCCGGCCGTCGTGATGACGTTGGCCATCAGTTTTGCGGTGATCGCCACACGCGGTTGATCCTTGCGGTCCTGCCTGCCGTACCCGTAGTAGGGGATGACCGCCGACACCCGAGCAGCGCTCGCCCGGTGGGCGGCGTCGATGAGGATCATCAACTCGACGATGTTCTCCGCCGGAGGGCAGGTCGGCTGAATGATGAACACATCCTGTCCCCTGACGTTTTCGTCGATTTTGACAAAGATCTCACCGTCGGCGAACCGCCGAATCGTCACTTGGCACAGAGGCTGGCCGAGCTGGTCTGCGATCTCTGCCGCCAGTGGAACGTTGGCAGTGCCAGACATGAGCAGCATCTGGCTCGAGGCAGCCAGGAATTCGTCGGTATCGGTCATAGTCGGCGTAAAACTTACCCATGCGCTTGGGGATGGAGAAGGGGACGGCCAGAGATTAATGTTTTCGTCTCCCGAAAACGAGTGTCCCGAGGATGCCGGCAGCTGAACGGTTCGATGCGGTCATCGTCGGTGCCGGGCAGGGCGGTGGGCCCCTGGCCGGCAGGCAGGCCGGCGCCGGTTGGACGACCGCGCTGGCGGAACAGGAGCACCTCGGTGGCATGTGCGTCAATGTCGGCTGGACGCCGGCCAAGACCATGGTCGCCAGTGCGAGGATCGCGCACGCGCCGTTGGCCGAGGCGCTCGTGCAGCAAGCGCGCGAGCTGTGCGCAATGTTCCTCGTTGCCCGTGCCCACGATGATGGGCACGATCTCGATGTCCTCGCCCAGGGTCAGCTGCAGCAG
>Ga0209536_100010538_pt1 | contig 13625 bp, 8 predicted proteins | sample DeeMarSeWOR28_12_FD_187461 | JGI IMG/M metagenome (GOLD analysis project Ga0209536, IMG submission 187461) | Marine sediment microbial communities from White Oak River estuary, North Carolina - WOR-2-8_12 (SPAdes) (version 2) | ecosystem: Environmental > Aquatic > Marine > Intertidal zone >...
AAATCTCAAATTCCAATATTGAAGTTCCCTGCAGCAAGCTGCAGAGAATCTTCGAAATGTAAGGAAGAGACCCCATTTTATTGTGGTTCGCTCGCTAATCCCGCAACAAGCCGCGGGGAATGCGCTCGCTGGAGCATTTTTAATGACCAAAACAAGAAACAGGTTTGGAATTTCGAATTTTGGTCATTGTGATTTGCCCTTCGACTTGGCTCAGGGTGGTGAGTCCTTCGACTTTGCTCAGGACCGTGAGCCTGTCTAACGGCTTGTCGAACCATTTGATATTTGTGATTTGGAATTTCTGATAACCCTATGCTCTGTACTCCATTGCCAAAATAAGAAACCCCAACGTTGAGTGCGTCGGGGTTTTTTGCTTACGAATATTGGTGAGTTCTCTGGCGATTCCTGCCAGTTAAACCAGTATTATCGTTGGGTCAGTTGCTGCTCGGCCACTATGGATGGGCTCAAAAAGATCAGTAGCTCGGTTTTCTCCTCTACTATCTGACGGTTTTTAAATAGCCAGCCCAGAATTGGTATCCTCCACAGAAATGGAACACGATCTTCCGACCAAGAGGTATCCTGAATTACTATACCGCCGATGACAATGGTATCGCCATCATTGACCAGGAGCTCCGTTTGAGCCTCCTGGGTGCGTATAGCGGGCACATCCTGGACGGTCCTGCTAAAGTCAGCTTCGTCTTTCTTGGCTAGCACCTCAAGTCGGACCTTGCCGTCGGGAGTGATGTGCGGCGTGACGGTCAAGGAAAGGGTGGCCGGGGCGAAGGCGGTACTGATAGTTCCCTCTTCAGTCCTCTGGGGATAGGGGATCTGATCACCCTGTTGGATCATGGCTTGGACATGGTCCAGAGTAAAGATTCTAGGACTGGAGATCACTCTTCCCTCACCAGCCTGTTCCAAGGCGTCCAGTTGCATGTCTAGGGTAAAGAGGTTGGTGACGCCGAGAGTACGGGCGAAATTGAGGCCAAAAGTTCCGATAGCGGAAGTCGGTGCAGCCACGGCAAAATCGAATTCGGGGGCACCGCCCAGCCTGTTTGCCAGAGAGTTTGCAGTATAACCGGAGGTCCAGCTGATACCCAAGTTACGGCTGAAGTTGGTGTTGGCGGAGACGATCCTGGACTCTATCATAACTTGCTTGGTGGCCTTGTCCAGCATGGCAAGGATTTCTTTGGCGGTCTCTATCCGTTTAGGAAAGTCACTATAGATAATCAAGTTGGTCCGGTTGTCCACGGATATGGTGCCACTGTCGCTCTTGATATTATCGATCTGGGCACTGATCTCTCCCACATCAGCATAGTTCACCTGAAGGTATTCAGTGGTAATCTCACCCAGATCCCTGGCCGCCACCATGAGCTCCTTCTGGGCTTCGACCTCCTCTCGCTTGCGATCCAATTCAGCCTTGATCTTGGCTGCAGTGGCAATGCGTATAACGTTTCCTTCCATCACCTGGTCTAACTCGTTGATCTTGAGGATCAACTCCAGGACTTGATCCCAGGGCACGTTGTCTACTTTTAGGGTAACTTTGCCTTGAACATTGGGCTCAACAACTATGTTTTTTCCGGTAACGTCGGCTAGGAGCCGAAGCACGTTGCGAATGTCTACCTCTTGGAGATCAAGTGAGATTTTTTGCCCTGCGTATCTTTGTGGTATTTCAGAAACAGGGGGTGGAGCTTCTACCTCCGGGACCACGGCTTCTTCTTGAACAGCGGCCTCCTCAACGAGTGCAGCCTCTTCTGTGGCTTTTTCCATGGACGCCACAGCCTCAGCAGGAGTTGGCCCAGCCTCTCCTTCGGCCCGGACTTCAGCTACCTCTGGCACGACGGGAATGGGGGCTGCCTCCATGCGCTCCTCGACCACCGTAGTCGGCCTCCCCAGCTTGATGGGTTCAGTCGGAGGCTCCATTGAGCTGTCGAAGTCCAGATAAATCTTATTATTCTCTTGCGCCAGGTGGTAAGGAACCATTTCACGCATCTCGATGTAAAATTCAACCGTGCCGGGAACTCCTTTCATGGGGCGTGGGTCAATCACATTAACGGCACTGGTAAATTGTCCGGTGTCGATGTGTCGTTCCAGATGCTTGGGGAGCCTGGCATTTGGGACGATCACGGAAATGCTGCTTGCTCCAGTGATCTGGATTTCCGGCTCAAAAGGACGGTTAGCTTCGACAGTTAAACGGGATTTGTTTGATTCCAGCAAATTGAAATCAATGGAGGTAATCCTAGCCGGCTCAGCTGGGGGTGCAGTCGGCTGGGCTGCCACAGTCGGCTCGCGTAGAGCAGCAGGCGTGGCCACCACAATTGGAGGGCTGGCAGGAAAGCCTGAGCCTGGTTCAAAAGAGACAACAAGCCTATCACCCACTGCCGTGACTTGATAAGGCAGTCCGGCTGCCGGAATCAAGTCGAAAACCACCCTCACCTTGTCAGGATGGGCTCCGACCCTGATCCCTTTGAGCATGGTGTTAGAAGGGGGAATATTTCCTTTGCCACTAACAGACTCCACTCCCATTAGATCCAAAACTACCCGGGCTGGGTCTGTTAGATTGAAAACATTGTAATTACCAAAACTGCCGTCACCGATTATATAAATCTTAAGCTCTGCATCGGCGGCTATAGGTTGAATGGCTGTTATTTTTCCAGCCGGCACTGACGGTTCTTCTGCTGATGGCTGGGCAGTAAAGGCTACCGCTTGTGTTTCCGTCTGAAAGACTGTAACCTCCGCCCCGGGAGCCGGTTCAGCTTCGACCACCGCAGCCTCGGTCAGCATGCCTGATTTCTCAAACACCACCCTGATCTGGCTCTCTCCCTGGGTTATCTCGTAAGGCGTCTCCTGGTTCAGCCCGATCTCTACGCGAGTCATGGGCTGAGGTTCCATGCTAAGCGTCATGGTTTCTATCTTACCGATTATCTCATTCTCGACGGCAAGGGGAGAGGTAGCGATCTCGCTTACTGTATTGGGCAGATCTACCACCAGCCGCAAAGGATCAATCGCTTTGAAGGCAGTATATGTCATGGCATCTGAGCCAATCAGGAGAACGTTCAAGGAGCCGCTCTCTTCCACCACCTGAATATCACTTAGTTGTTGAGTTTCTGTAGCACTGCGCTCGGCGGAGGCCTGTGAGGCTGGTGGAGCAGAAGGCTGGGTGGCACAGCCAGACGCGTAAAAAATCAAGGCCAGCAGGCCTAAAAGCAAGATCCATTTTTGTTTTAGGCGTCGTCGATAATGCCTCATTCCGCTCCTCCTTCCACGGGAAGTGACTGCAATTATTAAACGGTTTCTGCCTAGTGTTTCCCGCAGCTGTCTATTTCCTTTTTCTTCCGCGCTTGCCTTTCTTAGGCTTTTCCTTGGTCTCAATAAATTTATAGGTTGTGGCAGTGCATCCTGTTTTGAGAAAGACGGTGTCACTTTGTGTTTTTGCGGCTCTCATTTCTGTCATTTTGACGTCGCCGATGTTGACGATACGACCGAGCCTGCTCACCTTGTCAAAAAAGGTGGCCACATTGTGATACGGTCCTGTGACTTCAAGCTTGAGTGGAATCTCAGCATAGAAGTTTCTGGGCTGCTCCTTCTGCGGCTGAAACAGGATAAATTCCAATCCGGACTCTGCACCTAGATTAGAAATGCTGCTCAGCAGGGTAGGAATTTCTTCTTTATCGGGCAGTAATTTGAGAGCTTCTTTGAATTTGAGCTCAGTCTCCTTAAACTTTTTCCGAAAGGCACGCAGATTCTTCTCGACATCTTTGAGTCGGGCCAGCTTGGTTTTGGCGGATTGGAGCTCTCCCTCCAGTCTGGTTATCTGCTCTTTCTGTGGCATATAGAGAAACCAAACAAAACATCCAACAAGGGCACCGAAAATGCCCACTGAAATGACGAGTTTGTGGAGTCTACTGAGCTTGCTCAGCTTACCCCAGGGAATAGTCGGTAGTTTTACACCTCCAAGACCTTTTTTAACATCCAAAGCCATGGAATTCCTTCCTTATTATTTAGGATGGGGAAATACTGTCAGCCAGCGGCTCCTGAAAAAGCCTAGGCCTTCTTCTTCCTTTTCCCCTCTTGTTCATCAGCCTTCTCTTTCTCCAAACCAGGGACAACAATCTTACACTCTAGGTTGAAGGCTTTAAGCTTGTATCCCTCCACAGTCACCTGGCGCGACTGCTTCAGCACAACCCCATTGGGATCAATGTAGGGTGATTTCGCTAGAATCTCCATAAACTGGGCAACAGTCTCGTTGCCGCGGGCTACACCCGCTAAAGTCAATAAACCACCTCTTTGAGATAGAGACTTAATCCACAGCTTATCTGAAGGTATACGGACAGCAAGCTCATCAAGGATTCGTACCGAGAGATCTCGGTTTTTTCTGAGATTCTCAATGACCTTCAGCTTCTGTAGCATGATATTTTCTTTTTTCTTCAGCTCATTTAGTTTTTTCTGCCTGTCCTGGTACCGTTGAATTTCCTTATCTAAAGTACTTTTTTCCTTTTGAATTCGCTTGATCTCACGGGTGTGGCCAATATGGAAGTAGGTCATTACTGCCAAGGAGAAGAACATCAGAAGAAAAAAAATGGATATCTCCTTCCGGATTTTTTCCTCTACAGGGCGTCGGCCAATTGGCAATAGATTGATTCTGATCATTTGTCTCCTACCCGCCGCAGTGCGAGACCCACGGCAACAGCTACCTGGGGAGAAATGTAGTCTAGGTAATGCTGATCAAACGCTTTATTTTCAAAGTCAATCTTGGCCAGAGGGTTGAAGTAGGCCACCGGTATATTGGTATCTTTATTGAACAGTGCATCTAGACCGGGCAACCTCGAAGAGCCACCGCTGAGAAGGATCTGACCTATGGTCTCCTCTGGATAGGTGGCGTAGAAAAAGTCGATGGCACGTTTGACTTCAGTGGACCAGCCGGTGGCTGCTGATACAAAGATTGCCTCCAGATCCTGTACGGGCACTTTTTCAGATGACAGCCCAAGCTTGACTTTTTCAGCTTCTTCGTACTCGAGGCCGAAACGCTGCTGGATATCCTCGGTGATCTGGAAGCCTCCTATAGAGGCATCGCGATTGAACATGGATACGCCGTTCTTAAGGACGTTGATGTTCATTTTGGTGGCGCCTATATCAACCAGGGCAACCCCCCCGCTCTCAGTGGCATCGTAGTTGGCCTCGAATGCATTTTCCAGAGCGAAGAAATCCACGTCTACCACCTGGGTGGACAAACCGGATTTCCCTATTAGGTTGACGTAGTCATCGATAACTTCCTTCTTGGCAGCCACAAGCATAACTTCCATACGATCCGCTTTCTCTGCAGAAGAACCTAGGATCTGGAAGTCAATATTGACATCTTCCACATTAAAGGGGATGTATTGTTCCGCTTCCAGTTGTATATTTTCGGCAAGCTCATCTTCGCTCATCTGGGGAAGATCTACCTTTTTTATAATCACCGACCAGCCGGTTATTGAAGTAGCAACGCCTTTTACTTTTATTTTCAAGTTGTCGACCAATTTCTTAATTGCGACTTGGACCGCATCCGGGTCTTTGATTGCGCCCTCGACTATAACATTTGGGGGCAACTGGCTTATCCCCAAGTCTTTTAGGCGGTAAGTTCCTTTGGATTCCTGCAGATGGACGATCTTGACAGCGTAGGAGCCAATGTCAAGACCGATGAGTGAGAGTTTTTTTCCGAACATTGTCTCTTCTCGAAAGTTGGTGGACGTCAGGTCTTGAGTGAGCTATGGCGAGTTTTGCGCCATACTAGCGATATATCATTAAAATGTCAAATATTTTTGTTACAATCCACAGTACGGTTGTCGATAAAATGCTGCTTGTAAAATTAGATTTTTTCCTCAACTTAGTAAAAATACTACAAAAAGTAAAAGTGGCTGATTTTTCCCCAAAAAACAGCAACATACAAAGTTATTAAGTTGCTGTATTTCGGTTCTGCTCAAAACTAGAACAGACTTTTGAAGCTTTTCGAATCTGCAAAAACCAAGCCAACCTTATGGAGATTGTAGATTGTTGATTGTAGATTGAAGATTGCAAAATGTAGTAGGCGTAGGGCATAGAGCATAGAGCATAGGAAGGTAATTTCGAATTTCGAATTTTAAAACCTGAAATCCCACATCTCATATCTACAATCTCCATTGCTCCAGGCCCTGCTCCTCCGGTGGGGCGGGCCTCTGTGCCCGCCAAGGGCAGTCGTTTCGGTGCCTAGTGCTTAGTTCCTACTTGCCCTGAGCCTGTCGAAGGGGTGCCCAGTTTTATTGCTGCCTTCTGCTCTTCTCGCCGTTTCTCCGTTTCGCCCCGTCCCCGCGTCATTCCGCTTTGCCTCTAACCTCCAACAGCTTTTCTGCCTGCTGCTCGCTGCCAGCTGGACATTGCCTTCTGCCAACTTATGAGTTGCCATTTAGTGAAATCGTGCTAGACTTTTGGGGCACCTGAAAAGGTGGGGCGTAAATCCGCATAGCGTATAGGGCATAGCGAAAAAGCTTCCTTCTTACGCTCTGGCCTCTGTGCTATGCGATTAGGTCCCCCTTCCATTTGCCCTGTTAAATCCCTGCTTCGCAGGGGGCGGCATTTAAAAGGATGAATCCCCTTTTCTGCCGTAGGCTCTACCCTCCGCGGACTCGTCCCCTACGGGACGGAGTCGAGCCAGGGGCCGTCAAGGGAAAAGGTAGTAGGTATTCCAAAGTGGAAAATAGCTAGAATGCGTCATATGCAGCAAGAACGTTGCAGAGAGGTCAGTGGAACAGTATGAGTCAGACCGTAAGCCACGGTGATGACACCCGGAACAGAGACATGATTCCCGAGGCAAAGAGGAAGCGCAAGAGCGTTATTCGCGAATATGCTGAAGCTATTGTCATCGCAGTTATCTTGGCACTATTTATCAGAACCTTTGTGGTTCAGGCTTTTAAGATTCCTTCCGGATCCATGAAGCCTACCCTGCTGGTGGGCGACCATATACTGGTCAATAAATTCATCTATGGGGTGAAGATTCCCTTTACCGACAAAGTCCTGGTGAAAATCAGCAAGCCAACAAGAGGAGATGTGGTCGTTTTTAAATATCCTTTGGATACCACAAAGGACTACATCAAGCGGGTCGTCGGTTTACCTGGTGATCAGGTTGAGCTAGCCAATAAACAGTTGCTTATAAATGGAAGGCCCACAGAGGATCCACATGCCAGTTATTCGCTCCAGGGCAATTTGCGTAAATTTGGGCCCATCGCCGTGCCTGTCGGTCACCTTTTTGTTATGGGAGACAATCGTGACGAGAGCTCAGATAGTAGAGTTTGGGGATTTGTACCCATTTCCTACTTGAAGGGTAAAGCCTTCCTCATTTACTGGTCCTGGGATCGAAAAAATTTCGGAGTCCGTTGGAGTCGGTTAGCAGACATAGTACGTTGATCATTTCGGATTGCGGATTGCGGATTGATGAAACGCGCAGGGTACAAGGTGCAAGGCACAAGGCAGGATAAGACGAATTTTTCTCCTTGCGCCCTGAGCCTTGAGCCGTATGCCTCTCTTGCTACTGGCTACTTAATTCTTTGATTTCAGAATTCCACATCTGCACTTAACCCTATTTTAATCATTTTTGCTCACTTTAGACATTTTAGACATTTAAGTATATTTTAGTTCACTTTAGACATTCTGGTTCACTTCTCTCATTTTTGGGCACTTTAGGCATTTTAGCTCACTTATGAAATTGGAGTATTGGAGTGCTGGAGCATTGAAAAAATCTCAAATTACAAACACCAAATTACAAACAAATTTCAAATCCCAATACCAAATGACCGAAACGGGTTTGGGATTTTGAATTTTGGTCATTGTGATTTGTTTGGAATTTGTGATTTGCTATTTGGAATTTTTGTCACTCCATTACTCCCGAGGTACCTAAGAATAGAAAAAGCTCCGTATCCCTTCTGGAGTTGTTCAAATTCAGGTCCTTCGAGCACGGGCTCTTAACCATGGATACTAGCTCCTACGAAAAAACCATTGAGGCTTTGACTCTCATAAGCAAGGCCATCACCTCTGATCAATATATAGAAGACATTCTCAGGCTCATTATGATTGTCACTGCCAAGGTGATGAACTCAGAGGTATGTTCTCTCTGGCTCCTGGATGAGAAGAGCAAGAGCCTCACCATCCGGGCGACCCAGAGCATTGACAGCGATTATATCAAGGAACGTTCTGTGAAATTAGGTGAAGGGGTGGTGGGTTATGTGGCCCAACACAACAAGTCCTATGTCGTGCAGAATGTGCTGGAGGAGCCACGTTTCAAAGAGAAAGAGTTGGCCAGAAAGATGGGTCTGGTTTCCCTGTTGAGTGTGCCCATGAGCGTCAAAGACAGGGTTATTGGCGTAATCAACTGCTACACTTCGGTGCCGCATGAATTCACCGAGACAGAGAAGAACCTCTTTACTACAGTGGCAAACCAGTCGGCGGTGGCGATTTTCAACACAGAGCTCATGGTGAAAAGCAAGGTGATTCAGGAGGAGTTGGAGGCCCGCAAGCTGGTGGGGAGGGCCAAAGACGTTCTCATGCAAAAACGCAACATGAGCGGTGAGGAGGCGCATCGCTGGATTCAGAAACGCAGCATGGACTCGCGCAAATCCATGCGCGATATCGCGGAAGCGATACTCCTGTCAGAAGAGCTCTAAAGAGTTCGCCATAACGTACTCCCATTTTCAGAGTACGGGAGTGACTAAAAATTCCAAATAACAAATCACAAATTCCAAACAAATCACAATGACCAAAATTCGAAATTCCAAACCTGTTTTTTGTTTTGGTCATTTAGTACCTGCCCTGTGGAATGCCGCCTTTTGGCGGCCCTCCTCCGGAGGATTCCACAGGGTGAAAATTTGAAATTTGTTTGTAATTTGGTGCTTGGAATTTGATATTTTGCAATGCTCCACTACTCTAGCAGACTCCCATATGGAGTAATGCCCCTTACATGCCCCGTTAGGGGCGGCCCGATGCTAGGCCCCTTAGCTCTGAATTCTTTATTCCTGCTGACAGAAATTTCTTGACAAATTCCATTAGCACAGCTAAAAAAAAGACTTCCAGCAATAAGTGGAGATAAATGACCGCACAACGAGGTGCGGTTTTTCTACTTCGACAAAGGCGTCTGTTGCATGGGGGATCCCCATGAGCATGACGCCTTTTGCATTTATGGTCTCGGAGACTTGTGCTTCGGGTAAAGACTAAATCTTTTTGATTCTGTAAGGAAGGAGTATCAAGATGAACTTGCAACGTCCAAATGCCAATGAAGCCACCAGAACATTCAACAGGTCTAAATCAGTGGTACCCATGTCTGGCCTCTGCTCCCGTTGTACTGACGGTTGCCGCGGGAACTGCGAGGTGTTCAAATCAACCTTTCGAGGCCGCGAGGTAATCTACCCTGGTCCCTTCGGCAAGGTAACGGCAGGAGCGGACAAGGACTATCCTATTGATTACTCACATCTCAACATCCAGGGGTACGCCATGGGTGCCAGGGGCATGCCGGAGGGCGTTGTCGGTGACCCGGACACCGCCACTTTCCCCTCAGTGAGCACGGAAACAGAATATGGCTGGGACACCAAGGTGAAAATGAAGGTGCCGGTATTCACTGGTGCTCTGGGTTCAACAGAGATAGCCCGCGCCAACTGGGAGCACTTTGCTGTGGGCGCGGCTATTGGCGGTGTCACTCTCATCTGCGGCGAGAACGTCTGTGGTATCGACCCAGCGCTGGAGCTTAACAAAGACGGCAAGGTAACCAGTGCGCCTGATATGGACCGACGTATTGAGCAGTATCGACGCTACCATCAAGGCTATGGCGAAATGCTTGTGCAGATGAATGTTGAGGATACCAGGCTCGGTGTCGCCGAGTACATCATTGACAAGCACGGCCTGGACAACATAGAGCTCAAGTGGGGTCAAGGGGCGAAATGCATCGGCGGCGAGATTAAAGTTGACAGCTTGGAAAGGGCGCAGGAGCTTCAGAGACGTGGCTACATTGTAACTCCGGACCCCTCCTCTCCTACTCACCAGAAAGCGTTCGCCAGTGGCGCCATCAAGGAATTCGAGCGTCATAGTCGACTGGGATTCATCGACGAGGAAGACTTCTACGCCGAGGTAGATCGCCTCAGGAAGCTTGGCTTTAAGCGCATTACCCTCAAAACAGGCGCTTACCCTTTGCGTGAATTGGCAATGGCCATCAAGTGGGGTTCCAAGGCGAAAATAGACCTGCTTACCATTGATGGAGCACCAGGAGGCACGGGCATGTCTCCCTGGCGCATGATGGAAGAATGGGGCATCCCCGCTCTCTACATTCACAGCATGGCTTACAAGTTCAGCAAGATTTTGGCTGACAAGGGCGAGAGAGTTCCTGACCTGGCATTCGCAGGAGGATTTTCCAGTGAAGACGGCCTATTCAAGGCACTTGCCCTAGGCGCACCGTTTGCGAAGGCGGTTTGTATGGGCCGGGCCTTGATGATTCCGGGAATGGTGGGCAAGAACATTGCCAAATGGGCTGAGAAAGACGATCTTCCCAAAACGGTGAGTCAATTCGGAACCACCCCGGAAGAGATCTTCGTATGTTGGGAGCAGGTTGCTGATATCGTGGGCAAGGATGAGATAAAGAATATCCCACTTGGGGCCATAGGCATTTTCAGCTACGCTGACAGGCTCAAGGTGGGTCTCCAACAGCTTATGGCGGGTGCCCGTTGTTTCTCGCTGCCGGCCGTTTCGCGAAAAGAGCTAATGTCGCTTACCGAGGAGTGCGCCAAGGTGACTGGTATTCCTTTTCTCACCGAGTGCTACCTGGAAGAGGCCATGGAGGTGCTAAACAGCTAAATCGATTTTCTCGCAGAACTAGCCCGGATATTTCACGAGTTGCCTGCTGCGACCACGGATATGGCCGTCCTTCCGGGCGTCCTCGGGTGTCGGACCCTGCGACGTACTGTTCAAGTACGCCTCGGATCCAACTCCCTGCGGTTGCCCGGTAGCACGGCCATCTCCACGGTCTCGCGACGTCAAATCATGAAACATCCTGGCTGGAGGAGATCCAGCAACGCTGGGTCTCCTTAGTAGTAGCATGGGGCATAGGGCATAGAGCATGGAGAAATACAAAATCCTTCACTCTATGCCCTTTTCTCTATCTGTCCTGGGCGACTCGACCTGAGTTCGTCGACAGGTCTTGTCGAAGGATGCTCTTTGCCTACCGGATTCTGACTTCTGGCTTCTTTCGCTATGCGCTTTGCGTCCGTAACTACTGACAACTGACAAAATCCCTTCCGCCCTTCTCACCGCGTCTCCGTTTCGCCCCTTCGCCGTTTCATTCCGCTTTGCCTCCAATCTCGAGGCCCGCAGCCTGCCCTGAGCCTGTCGAAGGGGGCCGCTCCTCCAAACTCCAACTCTCTGGCTTCTTACCCTATGCTCCATGCCCCATGCTCTATGCTTTTTCTGCAACGGACCACGGACAACTGACTCCTAAGTTTTGCCTCCAACCTAGAGGCCTGAGCCTGTCGAAGGCCGCTCCTCCAACCTCCAACTCTCTACCTTCTATCCCCATGCTCTATGCTTTACTTCAACTTCATCCACAGTAGCTTGGCCACACCGGGACCAGGATTCTTCCACTGGGTCGGCATTTCAGAGGTCAGGTATATGACATCCCCAGCGCGAAGACTGTAGGCCGCCTTATCCATTTTCACCTGTAATTTGCCCGAGAGCAAATAGCCGATTTCTTCGCCTTTGTGGACAAAGAAATGGGAGGGCACCTTCTCCTTGGGTGGAATTTCAATGAGGTATGGTTCCGCTTTGGATTCGAAATCTAGAGGTGACAGAAGTCTGGCGAAAACGGCTCCTTCGGGCAAATCGGGGAACTTTACATCAATCGCCTCGGCGGCGGTAAAGATAACCCGCTTTTTCGGCTCTGTCTGATCCTGGAAGAAAGAGCTAATCTCCACCGAGAGAATTTCCGCCATTTTCATCAAGGCTGGTAACGAAGGGTAGATGAGACTGCTCTCTACCTGGGAGATGGTGCTGGGGGTTACTCCCACCAGTTTGGCCAGTTCAGTCTGGGATAAGCCTCTTTTGGAGCGCAGCTCTTTGAGACGCAAAGCCAGATCAACCCGTCCCGAAGTACGTCTCTCAGTATCAAAGGTTACGGTCAAATCTTTAGTCCAGTAGTTGTGTGGTCTGTGGAGATTGTCCAGACTTCGCTTTTCAGCCTTGAGGATGGTCAGTGAAGTGGTGCCTCTCTTGATGGCGAGGTCAATCGCCACCTGGGCAATCTGGTTGATCTGGGCCCGGAGTTTGGCCGAATGGGCACTCTTTTCCAGGATCCAGTAGGCAACGGTGTTCAGCTCGTATAAGCGTGGACAGGAGTGGGAGTAGAAGTTAATGATATGTTCTTCGCCACCCCATAGTTCTTGCATCCCGGTGATACTCTCAAAGACAAAACGAACGTCTCCCTCCTTGGTGGCATGGATGCCGTAGAGAACATCCATGAAGTGGTTCGTATCACGGGGATCTTCGACTCGGACGATGTCGCATGGCCGTTCCGATTCCGTTTCCTCATAAAATTTGAGGAAAATCGGGGAAGCAGCTCCTTTGCCGTTGGTGAAACAGTCCAGAATGGTGAGGGTTGGGTTGTCGCTGAGCGGCCCCAGTTTATCCAGTAGATTCTTGGGCGAGCGGTCGAAGCTGACGTATATGAGAGGTCTGTCTTGGGATTGAGAGGCCTGAATAAAATTGAGGCAGAATACATGAGCGAGACTCCCAGCATCATCGTGCCAGACCACGTTGTCGCCGATGAAAAGACCCCCCAGTAGTCTGTCCAATTGACTGACTCCTGAGGCTATCCGCTGACTTGGTGCTGTGGATGAAGACATCTCTCTGCCCTCTGTGATTAGGGTTTAGGTTTTTCCGAGCCTAATGGGTTTATCTTTGGCAGTCAAGTGGTGTGTTACCTTAGGTTTCGTGGCTGGAAAGCCGGTCCCACAGAAGCTGCTTTTGGCGGGTACAGAGGCCCGCACTGCCAAAGCACCAGGGTCCGGGGCAAATTTGAGATTTCTTACTCTATGCCCTATGCCACCCCAAATCCGCATTTCGCAATCTCACATCTCACATCTTACCATATACCATACCAGTATGTAGATTATCCTCCACTCATCAAGGTTTAATGCAATATTTGTTACATTTTGCGCTTGATATTTACAAATAAATTCTGTTATATTACGCAAAACCTGTCGAAGAAGACAGTTTTCCGTAGCGGCCTAGATTTCAAAGTGGAAATTCGTTTGGGTTGATAGAGGCGCTTTCTGATCCTGGTTTCTTTAGACGCCAGCCTGAAAGGTTACCTTCTACAGCTCCTTCATCCAGCGCCACAACTCAATTCAGGGCCAGAACGGTGAAAGCGGACCAAAGAAGTTCCCACCTGAACCTGATCCCAGAAATGTCGAGTAAAGTGGCTGAAGCCAGGAGGACATTGAGGTCCTAGCTGCTCGTTTGGAGTATATTGGGTATGACACAACTGATGTGAGATCACTAGTGTCCCAACGTTTAGTTGAATAATGTCAACTGTTTATGGTATTCAGCAGTTTCGGTTTTGTAATGTTCATCTGTAAGTATCTGTAATAACG
>Ga0209536_100010539_pt1 | contig 13624 bp, 11 predicted proteins | sample DeeMarSeWOR28_12_FD_187461 | JGI IMG/M metagenome (GOLD analysis project Ga0209536, IMG submission 187461) | Marine sediment microbial communities from White Oak River estuary, North Carolina - WOR-2-8_12 (SPAdes) (version 2) | ecosystem: Environmental > Aquatic > Marine > Intertidal zone >...
CCGCCCCGGCGCGGGCGGCCCGGGAAGAAAGGAGCACGCACCCATGACCGACCTTCCCGACCACGCCTGCTTCCGCTTCATCGCGGAACTTCTCCAGACCGCCAAGTCCACCAATCAGCACGAACAGGTCCTGCATCTGGTGACCGACCGCATCACCCGGCTCTACGGCTGCCAGAGCTGTGCGGTGATTCTGATCGATCCCGGCACCGAATACCTATCGATCGAGAACTCGACAGGTCTCTCCTTCACCTTCTGCAACGCCTACCGCCGCATGATCGCTACCGAGGCGGCAGGACGACTCCTCTGGACGGGGACTCCCGTCCTGATCACCGACGCCGGCAGCGAACCGGAACTCGCCGAGCAGCTCCGACTGGAGCATCCGTTTGGCTCGTGCGGCTGCGTGCAGATCAGCGTCGATGAGCGCCCGCTCGGGTACCTCCACGCCGAGAGTGCCGAACCGGGTGGTTTTACCGCAAAAGACCTCCAGGTACTCCAGCTCTTTGCCGACATCGCAGGCCTCGCGGTCGTGAAATCGCGGATGTTCGAAGAGCATCTGCACCTGGAGCGCATCGACCGCGAGACCGGCCTGGAAAAATACCTCCCCTTCCTGGAAAAGCTTACCGAGGGCATGGCACGCTCACGGGAGTTCCATGAGCCGTGCGCCGTGGCGTTGCTGGACATCGACAACTTCAAAACGATCATGCGGACCTACGGCTATGCCGCCTCCCGCGAGCTTCTGCGGGAGATGGGTGACACGGTCAAAAGCACACTGCGTGCCGTGGATGCGGGGGGACGTTACGGGTTCGACGAGTTTGTCATCATGCTCACCAATACCGATCTGCAGGGTGGGGTCGATTTCGCACGAGCACTCCTGGAACGCATCGCCACGCGCACCTACACGCAGTACGACATCCGTACAACGGTGAGCGTCGGCGTCAGCGCCTATCCACACAACGCAACAACCGCCGAAGACCTGCTCACCACGGCCAAGCGCGGGCTGTTTGAAGCGCAGCGCGCCGGGCGCAACCGGGTCCACTACTTCGCCACCACCTGGTATGCAAAGGAACATGCCTGAGGCCGGCAGCCTTTAGGGCGCGCAGCCGGCAAGCACCGCCAGGTGCACCTCGACCGACCGGGCAAGAGCCTCGAGATCGTATCCCCCCTCCAGCACCGAGACGATCGGCGCGCTCTCCCGGACCAGCTCTGTGAAGCGGGCAAAGGACCCTTCGGTTAAGCGCATCCCTCCGAGCGGGTCGTCACGGTGCGCATCAAAGCCCGCCGAAATCAAGAGAAGCCCGGGCTCAAAGCGCCGGAGCGCCGGGAGGATCTCTCGCTCGAAGGCCTCCAGGTAGCGCTCCTCGCCGGTTCCGGCCGGGAGCGGGACGTTGAGCGTGAACCCCTGGCCCGCTCCCCTCCCGCGCTCCTCCCGCGCACCTGTACCCGGATAGAACGGGTACTGGTGCAGACTCACGTAGAGCACCGAGGGGTCTTCCTCAAAGATGTGCTGCGTTCCGTTTCCGTGATGGACGTCCCAGTCCAGGATGGCAACCTTCCCGATGCCATGCACGCGCTGGGCATGCCGGGCACCGAGGGCAACGTTGTTGAAGAGACAGAACCCCATGGGGCGGTCGCGCTCGGCATGATGGCCGGGAGGACGCACAGCACAGAATGCCGGTCCGGCCTTCTCGCCCAGCACGCGGTCGATGGCCTGGACCGCGGCACCCGCTGCCGCAAGCGCCGCCTCCCAGGAGCGCGCCGAGGCGTGCGTGTCTCCCTCATCCAGCACACCTCCACCCTGCTCGCAGACCTGCCGGACCCAGGCGATGTGATCGGCCGAGTGCACCGTGCCGAGCTGCTCGGGCTCAAGCGGGACGGGCCGGCAGAGGAGGAGCCCGGCCGAAAGGGCCGAACGCTCGAGATGCTGCATCACGGCGTGCAGCCTCTCGGGACGCTCGGGGTGACCCAGAGGTGTCCTGTGTTCCAGGAAGATCTCGTCAGCGAAGAGTGTAACGGGCACCATCGTTCATTTCCTTCAGAAATGCGGGACCCAGACTAAGAACGAGCGCGATCAGGAGATTGATCACGTGCGTGGCCAGACAGAGCCGGCACCCAACGCGGACCCTGGCATAGAGGGAGTAGACCAGATAGATCCCCGCACCGACAACGGCCCAGGCCCCACCGACGATGAGCCCCGGCATCTGCCGGACGCCAAAGACTACCGTGGCCAGAGCGATGAGTGTGTAGTAGGCGATCCCCACCAGTGAGTTGGGGAGACCGAAGAGACGAGCGTCCGGATGCTGCAGCACGGTGCTGCACGCCCCTCCACCCATGCGAAAGAGCGCAGGCACAAGGCGCGACCCGCTCCAGATCCTGCCGTAGGCAAGCAGCGTGAAGTAGACCGAGATGTAGAGTCCAACCAGGCAGAGAAGAAGCACAGCCTTGTCGATGATCACGGGCGGCACCGTTCCTCCACTGAAAGAAGATAACACCGCGCGACCGACAAGCAAGGCTTGATGGCAGACCGGCGGGTTTCTATATTGAGTTGGTATGACCGACGCAAACCACCTCCAGCGGTCGCTCCTCGAAGCTCTCGGGGAGATCATCGAGGGGACTCACGTCAAGCGCGCACGCCACGAGCTTCGCTGGCAAGGCCGGTCGCTGGCCGGGCTGTTCCGAACCGAGCTCGTTCGTCGCGGGTTTCGCCCTCTTTCGGTCGCCGAGACGGAAGTGAGGCCGGGCCAGCGCGCCCCGGCATTCCACCTCGAGGGCGACACGGCCTATTTTGGCTGGGTCTTCTGGGAGAAATTCTCCGAAACCCGGAGCCGCAAACTCTTCGGTTCCGTCGTTCGCAACGCCAAGGGGGACTGGCTCATCCAGATCTCGCCGCGCCAGCCGGCCAAAATCTATGTGAACCTTTCCCTCACAACACCCATGGACATCGATCTCCCATCCGGGATCTGACGATGCCCGAACTGCCCGATCTCCTCTTCATCAACACATATCTCTCGGCCAACGTTCGCGGCCGGACCATCACCGATCTGACGCTCCAGCAGCCGGTGGTCCTGCGCAACCCGTTTGCAGAACCCGCCGACGCATTGATCAGAGGATCCCGGGTGACGACCACACGAGTGCGCGGGCCCTTTCTCGTCCTCTCACTCTCCTGTGGCAAAGACCTGGTCTTGAATCTCATGCTCGCGGGACACCTCCACCATCAAAGAGGAGGCGAGAAGCCCCCGGGATGGCTCTGCGCGTCCTTGGTACTCGATGACCTCTCCCGGCTCCATCTGGCCGATGAGAAGAAGATGGCAAAACTCTATCTGGCCGAGCCCACCAGGACCACTCACATCCCCCGGTTCGACACGCAGGGCGTGGACATTCTCTCGAACGACTTTACCCGGGATTACTTCGGAGATCTGGCTGCCAGGCACCGTCGCAAGCAGGTCCGTGTGTTTCTGAACGACCAGACGATTCTGAGCGCGATCGGCAACGCCTATGCCGATGAGATACTCTTCGAAGCCCGCATCCACCCCAAAACGCTCGTGGCATCCCTGGGGGAGGATCAGCTCACGGTCCTGTTCGAGTCCATCGGCACGGTCATCGGCCGGGGGATCGAAGCCGTCGCCGCAGCCAAGGGGCCGATCCACGTCAAGGTGCGGGATCACATGAAGGTCAGAAACCGCCGCGGTACCCCCTGCCCGCGCTGCGGAACGACGATCCGCCGGGAAGGCGTCCGCGGCTATGACGTCTTCTTCTGTCCCACGTGCCAGTCGCCAACGCGCAAGAGCTTCATCGACTGGAGAAAGGACGACCACCCGTCTCAATGACCGAGTGCCCGTGAGATGAGGTTCATCCACCCGCTGGCAGCAACCACACACCAGGAACCGTTAGAATGACAGGAATGAGACCGACCAGGACAATCAGACAGACTGTACGATGCTCGTGCGCACTTCCGATCATGCGGGGTCTGCTGGCCCTGCTCATCTCCCTTCCGGCAGATGCCGGAAGCGGAGAAAAGCAGGACACAAAACTCGGCTGGCACGGCTCGGCGGAGCTCGCCATCGCGTGGCTCGGGGGGAACTCCGAAGCACGGACGACGAGCATCGCGGGGTCGCTCCGAAGACTCTGGCCGCAGTCCCAGCTCGCCGTCGAGCTCGGCGGCACACTGACCGATGCCGCCCTCACCTCGCGCACGGCCGTCGGCACGAGTCAGCAGTATGAGCTCCGAGAGGAAACCCGGCAGGAGAAGACCGCGGAATTCTACTATGCCCGCGCGCGCTACGACTACCGGTTCAACACGAGTCTCTTTACCTTCGGAGGGATGGACTGGCTCAACAACCGCTTCGCAGGGATCAGGAGCCGGTACCTCCTCGTCCTGGGGGCGGGGCAGAGCTGGCTGGATGAAGAGGAGCTCCGCATCAGGACCGATGCCGGCTTCACCTACACGTTCCAGGATGACGTCATCAAAAATCCATTCGTCTCCAGCACGTTCCCCGGCCTCCGGTTCTCGCTCGATTCAGGGGGACAGCTGACCGAGTCAACGCAGTTCACCACCCTGTTCATCGCCGACTGGAACGTCGAGGAGCTGGCCGATGTGCGGCTACACTGGACAAGCAGCCTTCCGGTTGCCATCAGCGGTGTCTTATCGCTCAAGCCTACACTCCAGCTCCTGTGGCGTAACCGCCCGTCACTCACGGAGGTGGGGCTCGAGGCGCCCGATGGAATACCAACGGGCGAGAAGGTGCTCGTCCCGCTCCAGAAGCTCGACACAAAGTTCATCGTTGCGCTGGTTGCAGAGTTTTGACATCTTGCGGAAGAGCAGAGCGGAGGGCGCCATGCGAAGGAGACTGCTGCACAGTGCAGGACTTATCCTGCTCGCGCTCATCACCGGGAATGCCGCACACTCCCAGGTGCGGTTTGAGCGGGCAGGCCTTGCGGGACGAACGGTCTACAGCCTGGCCCAGTGGGGTGAGAAGATCTACGCGGGGACCGACGACGGTGTCTACGTACACCTCAGATCGGAGCCCGAGGACACTGTCTGGATCCCCTCCGGCCTCCAGGGCAAACGCGTGCGCGCCGTCTACCCCCACCAGTCAGGAGCCATTGGGTACGCCGTCACCGCAGGCCTCGAGCACCGCCCGGGCGATCCGGACTCCGTCCTGATCTACTGCTCGCAGTACAGCGATAGCGCCTGGATGGCCGCCGACGAGGGGATCGACCGCTCGCTCGTGCGAATGATCCGGTCCATCGACGGGTTCCCCTCCCCCCTGATCTGCGGCGAGACCTACGCGGCAAGCGAAGGGCTGGTGTTCCGGCGAGAGATCGGCGGCATCTGGCAGAAAGTGTTTGACCTGGGGATCTCCACGACGAACGTCGTCCGGGTCGATGCGACAACGGTCTCGGTCTGGGTGGGCGGCGAGACTACGATCTTTGCCCCCTTCATCAGCCGCTCGGATGACAAAGGGGAGAGCTGGTTCACTGCATACCCCGATCTTCAGGGCGACAACGCCTGCGACGCGCTGGCGTTTCATCCGCTTGACACGTCCGTGGTCTATGCGGGGATGGAAGGATCGGTCATCCTCTCGCGCGACGGCGGCAAGAGCTGGGAGTCCGCAGGCCTGAGCGGTACGCCGTTTTATTTCTTCGGCCTCCTCACTGATGCGGTGAGCCGGGTCGTCATCGCCGGGGGTGCAGCGCAGGGGAACGTCGCCGGCCTGTACGTCGGGTTCCTTGGTGATACGCTCTGGGCAGAGCAAATCCCGCCGGAGCCCTTCTCCGGAATCAGGACGATGCTCTGCCTCGATGCCCCAGCCTCTTCGCTTCGGATTCTTCTGGGAACGGAGGGCGACGGCGTGATCCGGTTTACCTTTTCCCCCTGCGCGGCCGACAACAACAGCAGCCTGCCCGGGTTCTGCCTGCACCAGAACTACCCAAACCCCTTCAATCCAAAGACGACGATCGAGTACACCGTACCGAGGGCATCGAACCTCACCGTGAGAGTCTACGACGTGCTGGGTCGGGAGATCGTACTACTCGCCTCGGGACGCCACCAGGCACGACGTCACCGCGCTACGTGGGACGCCTCCGGCATGCCAGCAGGAGTCTATTTTGCCCGGCTGACGGCGGAAGGATACACCCGGACCGCCAAGATGCTGCTGAGCAGGTAGCATGAGCAGTGGACTCCGGGCCGCGGGCCGTGTATCCCAGTGACGTCGATGAAGAACACCCCCCGTGAAAAGGACACTTCAGATGATGCTGCGGCGCTGGACGGCCTTCTTCGTCATCCTGCTCTTTGCCGCCCGGGCAGATGCCGGTGAGTTTCGGTTCGCCATCCTGAGCGACACGCATGTGGGAAGCCCGACGGGGGCTCTGGACCTCCAGCGTTCTGTGGCCGATCTGAACGCTCAAGAGAACATCGCGTTTGTTCTCCTCTCGGGCGACATCACCGAGTACGGGAGCGACGCCGAGCTCGAGGAAGCACACTCGATTCTCGAAACCCTCCACCACCCCTACTTCATTATCCCTGGGAACCACGACACAAAATGGTCCGAGTCGGGCTGTACTTCGTTTGAGCGGATCTTTGGCTCGGACCGCTTCGTCATGACCTGGGACGGGACCGTCTTCCTCGGGCTGCATCAGGGACCTATCATGCGTATGGGGGATGGCCATTTCGCCCCGGAAGACATTGCCTGGCTCGATTCGGTCCTGACTGCCATACCCGATTCTCAGCCGCTGGTGTTTCTCACCCATTACCCGCTGGATGCGAGTGTCGACAACTGGTACGAAGTGACAGACCGTCTTCGCCGACGCATGATGCTCGCCATTCTCCACGGCCACGGGCACCGGAACCGCGCCGGCATCCAGGACGGAATCCCGGCCGTCATGGTGCGCTCCAACCTCCGCGCCAGGGCGGAAGCGGGCGGGTACACGCTTGTTGATGTGCGCGGCGATTCGATGCTCTTTACCGAAAAGCAGCCGGGCCTTCCTCAAGAGCCGCCCTGGCATGTGCTCACGGCGTCGGAGCGCTCCCGCGCCACCGAAGGGGAGCTGCTGCCTCGACCCGACTACTCCGTCAATGACCGCCCAGGCGTGCCACCCGAGCTCTGGTCCTATCGCTGCGGCGCCACCGTCACCACCTCACCTGCTCTGGCAGACAGCCTGGTCATCGTCGCCGACGCGCTCGGCCGCGTGCACGGGCTGGATCGGGGGACGGGAACGGCGCGCTGGGTCTATCAGGCCGGAGACCCGGTCCACTCCACTCCTGCTGTTGACCTCGGACGGGTGGTCTTCGGTTCAGCACACGGAGCGGTTTACTGCCTGGAAGCTACCGACGGCAGTGTGCACTGGACCGTGACGACACGGGGACCTGTCCTCGGCGCTCCAACGATTGCCGAAGGCACAGTCTATATCGGGGCCAGTGATGGCGCAATGCGGGCAATTGACCTGGCAACCGGACAGCTGCGCTGGGAGTACGCGGACATCGACGGCTTTGTGGAAACCCGCCCTCTGGTAACAGATGGAAATGTCATCTTCGGCGCATGGGACAGCCATCTATATGCCCTTGACGCATCCAGCGGAATTCTCTGCTGGAAGTGGTCCAACGGATCGCCCTCTCTGGGACTCTCCCCGGCCGCCTGCTGGCCCGTAGCTGCGCAGGGGAAGGTATTTATCGTGGCACCGGATCGGTTCATGACCGCACTTGATGCCGCCACCGGAACCCAGCTGTGGCGATCGAACCGGTTTCAGGTCCGCGAAGCGATTGGCGTCTCCTCAGACCGAAGGACGGTCTTTGCCCGTACGATGCGCGACACTGTAATCGCCGTCCGGGCTGAGGCAGATTCGCTGGAAGTGGAATGGCTGGTCGACGCAGGCTTCGGCTACGACATCGCCGCCTGTATGCTCCTCGAAGACAAGGGGGAGGTGATCTTCGGGACAAAGAACGGCCTCGTGATCGCACTGGACAGGAAGGAAGGACGGGTGCGCTGGAAGAGGAAGATCGGGGTGACCGTCGTTGCCACACCCGTTCCCGCCGGAGAAGGTCTGGTTGTGGCGGACCTGGACGGCAGAGTCGTCTTCCTTGCCCAAGACGATTGAATTGGGGCAGCCGTTACGGGCCGCTCTGTCCCATGCGCAGCAGGATACCCCCCCCGCGGCGGAGTTCTCACCGTACCGCTCATCTGAACCGAAGGATGTGCCCATGCCCTCACGAAGGGTCACGACAATCCTGCTCGCCCTCATCGGTTACGTCGCAGCCGGGTCGGGCCAGCCAGTCGACGATATCTGGCGAGCATTCCGGTCGATCCTTGGTCAGTGGGAGGGCGAGGCCTCGGCCTTCGGCAGCGTCTCAGACGTAACACACCACTGGGGATTTGCCGTCAACGGGAAATTCCTGCGACATCAGACCACATCCATAGCGCGTGCCGAGGGTGGCGACGTCCATCAGGATGGGGGGTACCTGAGTCACGATGATGAACGGGCTTGGTTTGTCGTCCGCCAGTACTGTCGTGAATCCGCGCCCTGTCCGGGCGAATCAAGATCATCGACACGAAGCACCGCGTCCACGGTCGAACCATACCCACCGCCAGCGAGGTATGCAATGAGGTGTCGACCAGCAGGAACCACTATGTGCCGGCGCGCCGTCGCAATTTGAGAGTCTCGAGGATACTGGCGAAGCGCGGGTCACTCCTGAGGCCCCGAACCACGGGATCCTCATTCACAAAGAGCAGGTAGGTCGATCGCTCACCGACTGCCCTCTCCAGCCAGTAAAACGCTTCATCAGTTCTCTCAAGCCGTGCATAGATCGATGCAATGTGATAGGCAGACCCGCTGGCCTCGCGTCCTTCGATCTGCGCAAGCTGCTCGGTCCAGTACCCCTGCCACCCTCTTCGCTCGTAGGCGTCGCGGAGCCGGACCTCAGGCTGTGCGACAGTACCCCGAAGCGTGGAGAAACTCCCTCCGGTCAAGGCCGCGACCCGGAGGTAGTTGAAGAGGGCCTCCCGGTCGTTCCCTGTCAGCTCAAAGACCTCAGCGAGTCCGGAGTAGGCCGGTGCGTTCATCGAATCGAGAGCAAGTGCCCTGGTGAACTCAAGCGTCGCCTGTTCATAGTCCCCTGCGTGGAGATGTGTCCAGCCCACACTTGCACAGATGATGGCCGAGCGGGGATCGAGCTCCTGTGCCTGGCCGATGGCCCTGATCGCCTCCTGGTGGCGTCCCCTGGCTGACAGCATCAGCGCATGCCAGTGATGCCCGGTCGCATAGCCGGGGCTCAACTCCAGGCCGCGGAGCACCTCCTCCTCCGCCCCCTTCCAGTCCCAGTCATAGGCCAGGAGCGTGGCGGCCAGTGACACATGCGCCTCGCCACTCTGGTCATCCAGTTCGACCGCCTTCCGGGCAGCACCTCGCCAGTGCGCCCGAACCGAATCAAACGGGACGATCCCCGTGTACCAGAGCGTCCCGAAGACATCGGCAATGCCTGCATGACCGAGCGCATAGGAAGAGTCGATCGCGATGGCCTCGCGGAAGTAGTCGAGGCTCTTCTGAAAAGCCTCAGGAGTCCATTTGTTCCACTGATAGCGGCCGAGGAAATAGGCCATCTGAGCTTCTGCGTTCACAGTCTGCGCCGTGCTCAGCCGCGCGCGTTCTTCTGGCGTGACAACACCACGGACCTCCTGGACAATCGCCCGGGCGATCTGGCTCTCGAGCGCAAGGACGTCCCGAAAATCCTCGATGTAGTTCTCTGCCCAGAGCTGCTCTTCAGGAGATGCACGGATGAGACGGACGCGGACTCCCACACGATCTCCTCGGAGCTCGGTTGATCCTTCGATGACGCCGTCGGCATCGAGTTCGCGGGCTAGATCGGGTAACGATTTCTCTCTCCCCCTGTACTGGCGGACCGAGGTCCAGGATTTCACCACAAGCCCCCGGACCTTGGAGAGCTCTGTGATCAGAGCCTCGCTCATCCCGTCGGCAAACGGCTCTGCCTCGGCCGTTTCCGATGTGGCACGCAACGGCAACACAGCAATCGAACGGATGGGCGTGCGCTGGCCGGGCGGCCAGAGAAAGAGAATACCTGCAATCACGGCAGCCAGCAGCCCCAGAGCCCCCGCACTGTAGAAGGGCCAGCGCCGACGGCTGCCGGTCGCTTTCTGAGGCGGAACAGTCAGGCGCGGCGCACCTGATCCCACCACCTTTGTCAATGCCCCGATGAACTCGTGCACGTCCTGGTACCGCTCGCGCGGATCCTTTGCCAGCGCACGCTGGAGCACGGCATCCAACTCCTGCGGAAGATCCGGCCTTATGACTGTGATCGGCTGGGCCTCAAGCCCAATAATTGAGTAAAAGAGGGCTGCATCATACTCGCCCGCAAAGGGCGGTCTGCCGGCGAGCATCTCGTAGAGCACCACACCGAGAGACCAGAGATCTGTCTGGTGTGTTACCTCTCCCCCGCGTGCCTGCTCGGGTGACATGTAGGTGAGCGTCCCCACCGTGCTCCCGAGCTTTGTCAGCGCGGTGGGAGCTGCAAGTTTTGCCAGACCGAAATCGAGGATCTTGACAACGCTGGCCTTCGTGACTAGAATATTGCTGGGCTTGATATCGCGGTGGACGACACCACGTTCGTGGGCCTCGCGCAGCCCCTGGGCAACCTGCAGGGCGATATCGACTGCATCGCTCAACTCCATGGGCCCGGCCGCCAGTCGGTTGTCCAGCGTCTCCCCTTCGTACCAGTCCATGTCGATGAACATCTGCCCGTCGCCGGTCTCATCGATCGCATGAACGGTGCAGATATTGTGATGCTTCAGGGCCGATGCGGCCCTGGCCTCGCGGAGGAATCGCTCCTTGGCTTCGGGATCAGACGTAAGGTTTGGGGGGAGGAACTTCAGAGCGACGGGACGGTCGAGCTTCAAGTCCTGGGCCTTGTACACGACGCCCATTCCTCCTGCGCCGAGGTGCTCGAGAATCCTGTAGTGAGAGACCGTCGTGCCAATCACGGAACACCTTGAGGGCTTGAGGAAGCAGAGGCTTGCATATCGCCAGAGGCGAACCCGAAAAGAAGGTAGCGCGACAAAGCAGGAGAGTCAACCGCGGGGCGGAATGAACGGGGGGGGCGTCAGCAGGGATGGTGCCTTTGAGTGGCCCGCACTGCCAACTGATCCTCGCAAGCGTCTCTGTTGAGGCCAAGAAGCCGGTGCGGACCCCGGATGGGGCCCGCACCCGCAGCACAACTCGTGCGATGCCGTGCTGCTTTATCTCACAAATACCGCTTTCTTCGTCTCCACATACTCACCCGTGCGTAGCCGGTAGAAGTAGACGCCGCTCGCCTGATTCGACGCGTCCCAGACCGCCTGGTGAGACCCAGCGACCTGGCGATCCGAAACAAGCAGTGCAACTCTTTCGCCAAGCATGTCGTACACAGCGAGCGTGACCTCGGCAGTCCGAGGCACGACGTAGCGGATTGTAGTACTCGGGTTGAATGGGTTCGGGTAGTTTTGATACAGTGCAATCTTTCCGGGCAATTCAGCGCCACCATACGGGAGGGTCTCCAACGATGTAACCAGGACGTGCGTCTGGAGAAACCCGAGAACAATGTCCTTGGTCGCAAGACCCTGTGCGGTGAACTCCTTTGCCCCATTCAGGGGAACGTCGTAGGTATGCCCTCCCCAGGCCCCCGTATGGAGCTCACTCACCTTTCCATGGGCCTGGAGGCTGTCATGAAACGCCACCGAGTGTTCATAGCGTATGACGGCATCATCAATCGCGTGAAACAGTAGGACGGGCGTCGTGATATTTGCAACATTGGCAATGGCGTTCCCCTTTGTGCCGCGGAGTTCAGGGGCTGCGCTGAAGAACGGATCCCACACGAGATTCATGTGGAAGGAGGGCGCCTGAAGGAAATTCTCTGTGTCATAGGCACCGTAGATGAGCACAACAGCGTCCAACCGGTCGTCAGTTGCCGGGTCCGTCCCAAAGAACGCGTCGTCATTATCCCAGACGATACTCTGCGCCCAATGAATGGATCCCTCGGATTGACCCAGGCCAACGATCTTGCCTGTTGTCACGCCAAAGGCGGCACCACCGCGGCGCAAGAACTCCACAGCGAGCTTGAAGGTTGTGACAGGTTTGGGGTACTTACAGATGCTGGCCCGGTAGTCGAAATCGTAATAGTCAAACGCCATTGCGCTGTATCCGTGTGCAGCCAGGGACTCCGCCCAGCAACGCATCGTCAGCCGCTCACCGGTCCACCAGTGTCCAAGCACTACGCCAACCCCATTAGGCTCCGAGGGAACGTATATGGTCGCTATCCTGGGTCCGTACGAGTCCGCGTGGAACACGGTATCGAAGACCGTGACTGTTTGTGCAGAGAGCTGGCACACAGCCGCCACAACCAGAAGCGTCGAAAAGTAGCCGGTTCTCATACTGCACCTCTCATGGGTGATCCATTCCGGAAAAGAGCATATGAACGAGCAGTGACACCGAAGGTCTCCGGCTCTTCACCCGCCTGTGCGGCGACGACCGATGACATCTGCTCAGAGTCGCACAAGCAGGATCTTTCCTGTCAACGGTGGACGTGCCGAGCGCCACGCATCCCTGGCCCGGCATTCTATTTCATCAGCACTGCCTTCCGCGTCTGCACACGGTCACCGGCGGCGAGCCTGTAGACGTAGACGCCGCTCGGCAATCCTGAAGCATCCCAGGTAATTGTGAATTCACCAGCGGGATGGCCCCCGGAAGCAAGAAGGGCCACCTCCTCTCCCAGGACATTGAACACCTTGAGCGTCACGAAAGCTGCCCGCGGAATGGCGAACCGAATCTCCGTGCACGGGTTGAAGGGATTGGGATAGTTCTGGCGCAACGCCATGGTTCTCGGAACGCGCCCAGTGGCAACAGGGTCCCCGCCTTCCTCGACAGAACTTACGATCTTGTCAGTGGAGGCCGATAGCCCCCAGGACGTCCCGACCCAGATCGTGCCGTGTTTGTCCACCGTCATGGAGAGCACCCCGTCGGACCCAAGGGAGGAATTCGACTGTGTGTAGGTCCTCCAGAGAGAACCGTTGAAGCTGGCCACTCCACTATTGGCGGTTCCCACCCATGCGGTGTGCGATCGGTCGAGGGCGATGCAAGTGACCTCGTCGCTGGGCAGCCCCGAATTCGCGGTGGAGTAGAGTGTCCACGCGACACCGTCCGACTCGGCCAGACCCCAGGGTCCTCCAACCCAGAGATGCCCGGAGGAGTTTGCAGCAACGCACCGAATCCAATCGCCGGGCAGAGTGGAGTTTACCGAGTTCTGCATTGTCCAGTCTGAGCCGTCGATTCCCACAAGGCCCTCTGCCGTCCCCACCCATTTCCTATTGGATGCGTCAACGGTTATGCAATGAACCACGTTCGAGGGCAAAATGGAGTTGGATGTATCAAAGACATCCCAGGATACCCCATCATACCTCACCAGTCCTTCTTCTGTGCCTACCCATACAGTATCCAATCCATCCACCGCGATGCACGCAATTGCGGTGGTGGGCAGGGCCGTATTGGCGCTATTGTACACGGTCCAGTCTGCGCCATCAAATCGTGCAACGCTTCCTTGCGGGATCCAATCATCCCCCGTCCAGTGGTCCATAATGGCAACCCAGAT
>Ga0209536_100010540_pt1 | contig 13624 bp, 10 predicted proteins | sample DeeMarSeWOR28_12_FD_187461 | JGI IMG/M metagenome (GOLD analysis project Ga0209536, IMG submission 187461) | Marine sediment microbial communities from White Oak River estuary, North Carolina - WOR-2-8_12 (SPAdes) (version 2) | ecosystem: Environmental > Aquatic > Marine > Intertidal zone >...
CGAAGGCAGCAATACACCACCATACACAACCTGGGCAACAGCAGCAGACAGCATAATGAGTGCAATAAACATATCCGTATTTGGTGATACAATTTATGTTGCAAACGGAGTTTACATAGAAGAGGTTATTATGATACGTGGGCTGGCTTTGATTGGAAGTGGAATTGACAGCTGTGTAATTGATACAAGAACACTAGAAATAACATTTGCAGTAACAGTGAGAGATAGCTGCCTATTTAAGAACTTTAAACTTATTAAATCCAATTATAATCCTCAGACACAAGATTGGAAAGGCTTTGGCGTGTACCTATATGATGTAAATAATCCATCATATTTTTCTATAGTTGAATTAAATGACATTCAAAATGCTAAAAGGTGTGTTATTTCCAGCACAACAAACAGTATAATCGACAATAATATTATTACCAATTGTAATAATGGTGTTGAAATCACAAGTGTATCACCGCATCCCACGTATCAAAAAGTGACAAGAAATTACATAAACAGTCGTTATAGTTGTATTCGTTTAGAATTTGGCGGTACACCGTATGTGGCTAATAACATTTGTATTGGTCAGGGATTTAGTGGCAGTTTCTCTGGATTAAATGAACTCTATAACAACCTGTTTATAAACAACGGTGGTAAGGGGGCAGCCTTTTCAGATAACACTTTGTTTATTAATAACATAATCACCGGCTTCTCAGAAGAAGGTATTCTTGTTGGTGGTGACAACCAGGTTGTGAAAAACAATGTAATTGAAAATGCTGAAGTTGGTATCACATCTAATGTGTCAAATAACCCAGTAGTTCAATACAATAATTTCTGGAATTTGGGAGTTGTTAACCAGAATACTGCATTCCCTGACAGTACGAATATCTTCCGTGATCCTATGTTTGTGGATGATACATCTGATTTTCACCTCCAAATGTTCTCTCCTCTAATAGATGCAGGAGATCCAAACATACTTGATGTTGATGGAAGTAGAAGTGATATTGGTATTTATGGCGGCCCATTAGGAGAGAGATATTCATACCAGGATTTAGCACCAAAGCCGCCGCGAAATCTTACTGCTGTTGTTGACAGTGAATATATAACAATTTCCTGGAATCCGAACACAGAAGCAGACTTTAACAACTATAATCTTTTCAGGGATACAACAGCAAACTTCATAGCAGATTCAACAAACTTTGTGGTAACACTAACAGATACATTTTATCAACACTTAATTCCACCTAAGATTGATGCTTTTTATTACAAAGTAACGGCTACAGATAATCAAGGGAATGAATCGGGACCTTCAGAAGAGTTGGCTGTGATAATAACTTCGGTTAATGATTATCCAACTACACTAAGCAATTATAGATTATACCAAAACTATCCCAATCCTTTCAACCCAAGTACAAAGATTGCATACAAGTTAAAAGAAAGAGGATATGTAAAGCTTTATGTGTATGATATAAAGGGAGAACTTGTTTCAGTTTTGGTTAATCAAATACAAGATGCAGGATATTATGAAGTTGAGTTTGAAGGTGACGTAGGGACAGGTCAGCGACCTGTCCTTGCAAGTGGGATATACATTTACCAGATAATAATAAAGAGTGAAAATAATATTCCGGTTTATAGTGATATGAGGAAAATGATGATGATCAAATGATGTATAGATTAATCTGAAATCCCGATTTTATAGAAAATACTTTTAAAATAATTTAACTTTTAGATATGCCAGATTTTTGAAATCTGGCATATCTTTTATTTATCAAACCCGTTGATTGGGAATTAAGAAAGTATACAAATTCCCAAATAAGCAATTAGAATAGATAAGTCATTTAAACGTCATTGTATATCTAATAGCTGTAAATTATACTAAATCTAAAAGGGATGATATAGCTGAAAATCACTATTGATATGTGGAATTATTCGTAAATTGCATTTCAAAACATCTATTTATAATTTTAATTTATATTATTCAAACTTAAGAGATAAAAAGGAATGATAAGCAATTTAGTTAAAAAAATATTCGGCGATAAACACGAAAAAGATTTGAAGCTTCTCTGGCCTGTCGTTGATGAGATAAATGAAGAATATGAAAAAATAAAAGATCTCTCCGATGAGCAGTTAAAAGCTAAAACAGAGGAATTCAAACAGAAGATAAATGAATACACTAAAGAAACCCGTGAAAAAATTGAAGAGCTAAATACAAAGCTCCAATCGAATGAAGACTTTGACAGACAGGACGCACATGATGAACTGGATGGTCTCAACGAGCAACTAAATGATGAGTATGAAGAAATTTTAGACCGGATTTTGCCAGAAGCTTATGCCGTTGTTAAATTAACATGCGAACATCTGGTTGGTAGAAGCTGGACTATGGCAGGAAACAAAATTACCTGGGACATGGTTCCCTATGACGTGCAGTTAATTGGCGGGGTTGTGCTGCACCAGGGTAAAATTGCCGAGATGGCAACGGGCGAGGGAAAAACTTTGGTTGCTACTCTTCCGATATATTTAAATGCATTAACGGGCAGAGGCGTTCATCTTATTACGGTTAACGATTACCTTGCAAAACGTGACAGCGAATGGATGGGTGAAATTTTCAAGTTCCACGGTCTTACTGTTGGTGTTATTTTAAATACAATGGATTCTCAGCAGCGCCAGGAACAATATGCCTGCGATATAACTTACGGTACAAACAACGAATTTGGATTCGATTATTTACGTGATAATATGTCTATCGAAAAAGAGAACCAGGTTCAGAGAGGGCATAATTATGCGATAGTGGATGAGGTAGATTCCGTACTTGTTGATGAAGCGAGAACGCCTCTAATTATCTCCGGTCCTGTTGATGTAGATGACCATTTGTACGGCGAGATGAAACCGAAAATTGAAAGTTTGTTTAGAAAGCAAAAAAATCTTGTTGCATCGCTTGTTCAGGATGCAGAGAAACTGCTAGAAGAAAATGGTGCGAGTAATGCAGAAGCCGGGGTTTTTTTGTTCAGGGCATACAGGGGTTTACCTAAGAGCAACCGTCTTGCAAAAGTATTCAGCGAGCCATCTAACAAACGGTTAATGGAAACTACCGAACTTGAATACCTTCGTGAAAAAGGAAAAAATATGCACATCATTGATGACGAATTATACTTTGTTATCGATGAAAGAAATAATACGATTGACTTGACGGAAAAAGGAAGGGAAGAACTTGCGAAGGGCAGCAGGGAAGGGAAAGAATATTTTGTTTTGCCGGATTTGGGAACTGAGATAAGTAAGTTTGAAAACGACTCTAATCTGAGTGAAGAAGAAAAGCTTAAAAAGAAAGATGCGCTTTATCATCATTACTCAGAAGCCAGCGACAGAATCCATACTCTTCACCAGCTTCTTAAAGCATATACACTCTTCCAGAAAGATGATGAATATGTAGTTACTGAGGACGGGAAGATTGCAATTGTTGATGAATTTACGGGAAGAGTTTTACCGGGAAGAAGGTATAGTGACGGACTGCATCAGGCAATTGAAGCAAAAGAAAATGTAAAAGTACAAAGAGATTCTCAAACGCTTGCAACCATTACACTCCAAAATTATTTTAGAATGTATAATAAGCTTGCTGGTATGACCGGTACAGCCGAAACCGAAGAGAATGAGTTTTTTGAAATATATAAACTTGAAGTAGTAGTCATACCAACAAACCGTGTAGTAGTAAGGGAAGATTTTGATGACGCGGTTTATAAAACCAAAAGAGAAAAATATAATGCTGTTATAGAGGAGATTGAAGAACTTAGAAGAGCCGGGCGACCGGTACTTGTTGGTACTACCTCTGTTGAAGTTTCTGAAACATTGAGTAGAATGCTTAAACGAAAAGGTGTTGCTCACAATGTACTTAATGCAAAGCAGCATCAAAGGGAAGCGGAAATTGTTGCACATGCCGGCGAAATTGGAGCAATAACAATTGCAACTAATATGGCAGGTCGTGGTACTGATATTAAATTAGGCAGAGGTGTCGTAGATAACGGCGGATTGTTCATACTCGGAACTGAAAGACATGATTCCCGGCGTATTGACAGACAGCTGAGAGGTCGTTCGGGACGACAGGGTGATCCCGGAACATCAAAGTTTTTCCTTTCACTGGAAGACGACCTGATGAGACTATTCGGTAGTGACAGGATAACTTCTGTTATGGAACGAATAGGTATAAAGGAAGGTGAAGTTATTCAGCATCCTATGATAACCAAATCTGTTGAGCGTGCACAGAAAAAAGTCGAGGAAAATAACTTCGCAATAAGAAAAAGACTTCTGGAATACGATGATACAATGAATCAGCAGCGCGAAGTTATCTATACAAAAAGAAACAGAGCTTTGCAGGGCGAACGGCTGAGAGGTGAAGTGTTCGATTTACTTGACGAATATGTTGACGACTTAATTGAAAGATATTTTGAGAGTGTTTCTGCTGATTCGATTAGAGAAGAATTACTTCATAACACATTGGTTGATGTTAAATTGAACCCGGAGGAATTTGAGACGCTTGGTGAGCAGGGATTAAAAGAAAAAATTATAAACACCTGTACAGAGTTTTATAGTAAGAAAGAGGAAATGCTTGGTTCAGAAATGATGGCAAGGCTTGAACGCTACGCAATGCTTAGTGTAATTGACCACAAATGGAAAGAGCATTTGCGTGAAATGGATGATTTAAAAGAAGGAATCGGTTTACGTGCTTACGGGCAGAAAGATCCGTTGGTTGAATATAAAGGTGAGGCATTTAGATTGTTTATGAGTTTGCTTGGAGAAATTAGAAATGACGTTGTCTCTTTCGCTTTTAAATTCTTTCCCCAGGCTCCTGACGAAGTTCAGCAAAGAAGAAGACAACCTGCAGGAAGAATTACCGAAAGTAAACAAAGTACAACAAACATTGGATACAGCGGAGGAAGCTCTCAGCAAGCGCAGGCATCCCGGGCAGGAAAATTACAGCCCGTAAAAACCGGTGAAAAAGTTGGAAGAAACAGTCCTTGTCCTTGTGGCAGCGGTAAAAAATATAAACATTGTCATGGCGGGTAATTAATGTCTGCACTAAAAAAAATTGAAGCTATAATCAGACCTTTCAAGTTAGAAGAAGTTAAAGAAGCACTTGTTGAAGAAGGTGTAAGGGGATTAACAATATCAGAAGTGAGAGGTTATGGCAGGCAGAAAGGACATACCGAAACATACCGCGGGAGTGAATACAGGATTGAGTTTATTCCGAAAATAAAAATTGAAGTTGTTGTTGAAGCTTCAAAGCTGGATAAAGTTGTTGATGCAATACTTAAATCGGCAAAAACAGGGCAGGTTGGCGATGGTAAAATATTTATTTACGATATTGATGAAGTGATAAGGATAAGAACTGATGAATCCGGCGAACAAGCATTGTAAACTTAATTGCCTTTTTCTTTTTTATTTTCTTTAATAGCTTTTAGTATTATGTTTTCCTTTCAATTGAAAATTAGACCCCTCCTATGGGTGTTATTATTCTCAATGACCATTCCCGGTTGCGGCATTTGGAATAATTTAACCACTTATTTTAATCTGTATTATAATGCCAGCAATCTTTTTGAAAAGGCCGAAACTCAGATATTATCACAAGAAAAAGATTTGTTTTCAACAGAACCTCCCAAACTACCCGGCACAGCAAATGCTGATCTAGTAAAGGTAATTGAAAAGTGTTCTGACCTGCTGCAATTCAGTTCGGAAAGTGCTTATGTGGAAGATGCTTTGATGATGCTTGGCAAATCTTTTTACTACCAGAAAAATTATCAAAAATCGTTACGAAAATTTAAAGAGCTTGAAGAAACTTTTCCCGAAAGCAATTACCTTCTTGAATCCCAATTATGGATTGGCAAATGCCAGATGAGACTGAAAAACTACAATGAAGCTCTTACCACTTTATCGATTGTTAGAAAGCAGGCGGTTGATGAAGGTGAAAGTGATATAATACGTGAATCGTACGTGGAAGAAATTGTTTATAAAGTTACAATTGAGGATTTTAAAAGTGCGGTTGAAGTTGCAAATGAATTTATGGATGTATCCGATGATGATGATATAAAAGCAAGGGTTTGGTACGGCATAGGGCAGCTAAATGTGAAAATTGGTGAAGTTGATAATGCAATTATAGCTTTTGAAAATGTGTTTGATTTCTCTCCTGATTTTAATCTTGAATTTGATGCAAAGCTGCAGCTGGGTAAAGCTTTAAGAGAGGGAAAGCGAAGCGAGGAAGCACTGGAAATATTTTCGGATATGAGAGATGAAGATAAATATTCAACAGATTTTGGTGATATTGATTTTGAAATAGCTAAAACTCAACGTGCACTTGGAAATATTGAAGTGGCAGTAGATCTGCTTACTGAAGTTGATACTCTCTACAGAAATACACAAACTTCATCCGCTTCCAAATTTGAATTAGGACAAATATATCAGTACGATTACCGGCAGTTAGACAGCGCAGCAGTCTATTATCAAAAAGCTTCTACATCTGCATTGCCTAAAGAATATATACAAGCAGCAAGAGAGAAAAACAGACTTTTTACACGCTATGTGAAATTGAACAACGATGTTACAAGTTACGGAAAGCAATTATTCTATCTTGAAAATCCGGATATATTTGTCAAGGATTCTGTTGCTTACGTGAATGATTCGCTTGCAATTGCAGAAGAAATATCAAAAATAACGGAATTGCAGGAAATCTGGTCCGGGCTTGATTCACTAATTAATGTGAAAGATACAACCGGGTTTTATGCCGATACAATCCGGGCAATTGATTCGTTAATAGTTAGCGATACAACCCAGGTTAAAGATTCTCTGATTGCTAAACTTCATTATCGGCTTCCGGGTGATTCCATCTTTATTGCAAGATTCGATAGTCTCTTTAACTCACCGGGATTTATAAAATCTACAGGTAAAAATTTAAACTTACAGAAGAGACAAAGAAGCCAGCAAAATCAATTGGCTAATCAATTACCTGATTCGCTAAAATTTAAAAATAATCCGCCGCGCAAACCAACCATCCCGGATGATTCTCTAAGGACACTGCTGGCTAAAAATGAACTTGAACTGGGAAATTTATTCCTTACTGAACTTGAATTACCCGACTCTGCAAAATGGTATTATAATAATATTCTAAATAACTATCCCGATACCAGATATCTTGCAAGTACCATATATGCTTTGGGAAGCTACTACCTGACCATAGACAATAAAAAAAGAGCAGATAGTCTATTTAACGTAATTTATGATAATTACCGCAACGAAAGTATAGTAAATGCTGCTGCTGCTAAACTTGATAAACCGTTTATTGATTTAAATTATGATCCTGCAAAAAATGATTATGAAGATGCAGAATACGTTATGAAAAACGAAAGTTATTATGATGCCTTAGAACTTTTTTACAATGTTTATAAAACTTATCCGAATTCACCCTATGCAGCAAAGGCTCTCTACACGTCAGGATGGATACTTGAAAACAAATTGTTACGACCCGATTCTGCAGCAACAGTTTATGATTCTTTAGTGGCAAAATATCCTGCATCCGTTTATGTTCGATCTGTCGCAGGAAAACTTTCGTTCTACAAACAGGAAAAAAGAAGATTACAATTAGCAGCACTTGACTCATTAAACGGTTCGGGCATCTCAGGAACTGATTCGCTGGCTCTCGATTCCCTTAATCAGGTTTTAACAGAATACCAAACCAAAAGAGATACATTGCGAGTTAAACCACGGGAAGAAGATCTAAGACCCGATGAGAAGAAACAGGATGAAAAGGTTACAACTTTACCAAAAATTAAAGAACCTCTCTGGAATCCCAGGATAAGACGATAATCCCGATTAATTCTTTAATCAACTAAAATAATTTATACTCTATAAAAAAGATTTTCGTAACAGATTTTAATTAGCAGCAATGAACCGTAAAGATCTGATTGATTTGATTGAAGAAGGGGAAAACATTCAATGCGAATTCAAAAGACACTTCACCACTCCTGAAAAAATTGCAAGAGAAATGATTGCATTCGCCAATACTAAAGGCGGTTATATTTTATTCGGTATTGATGATGATAAAAAAATAATTGGTGTGGAAAGCGAAAAATCAGAAGCGGAAATGATAAACGATGCTGCTAATAATTACTGCGAACCTCCTCTTGAGTTTAAGATAAATTACATTATGTACAAGGGAAAGGAAATCGTAGGTGTAACTGTTCCTGAATCTGCTAACAAACCCCATCGTTTGCAGGATTATCAAAAAGATTTTGATATTACCAAAGCTTCAGTGATGATAAGAGTAAATGATAAAAGTATGAAAGCAAGTAAAGAAATGGTGAGAATAATGAGAGCTAATGCCGGCAACCTGGCTTTGCAGAAATATACAATAGGCGAAATCGAAAAAAATGTGTTTGAATACCTGGCAAAAAAAGAGAGAATTTCTGTTAAGGAACTTAGTAACCTTGTTAACATTTCAGAAAGAAGAGCATCACGGACGTTGGTTAAGATGGTTCGGGCAAACCTGCTTATGATTCATACAAAAGATAACGGTGAAGAATTTTTTACCGCTGCTGTTTAACCTCTCGCTCAATTCCTCTCCTTATTAAGGAGAGAGAAATTTTAAAGCCCTTCTCCTTTACAAGGAGAAGGGTTGGGATGAGGTTCTTTTGTCCTGCACAATATTTTTATTTTATCTTCCGTTAAGCCGTGTAATTGGTAAACTAAATGGTCTATTTCTTAATCGAGTATTTCGCATTTGCGGTTGAGGTTGTTTTTGTAACATCTGTTTTATACATCCACTAAAATATATTTATCATCAAACTGAATATTATATTTTTTTAATAATTGAATATATTCCTCACGAAAATTTTGTTTTTTATGATGCTGGTCCTGATTAATTATATACTTGGCAACGCCATCAATTTGTGAGTGAGAAAAGGAAAAAGCACCGTAACCCTCCTGCCAGTTAAATTTTCCGTCTACAAATTTTTTTTGGTTTATCCACTTGGAGGAATTTCCTTTAATGTCTTGAAGCAATTCTGGAATTAATTGATGCGGTTTATAGCCAACACCAATATGACGGTGATTAGGAACCCCATTGATCGCTATAAGCTTATGACCATTGTTTTGAATAATTCCGGTAATGTACTTAAAAAGCTCGTTCTTCCAGTCAGATTGAATCAGAGATTTTCTGTTCTGCACAGCAAATACAAGATGCAGGTATATCTGTGTAAATGTGTTTGCCATATTACCCTCCATATCGTCCCTACGGGACTATGATTATTCTTAGTTATATTTTCTATATATATTATGTCCCTAACGGGACATTATTATATAAATATTTTCCATACAGACACTGTTAATTTAATCCCAGAGGGATTAGATATTTATAAAACTGAATAAATAAAAAAAATTAAATCCCGTAGGGATGATATACTAAGCTGAGTTAATTTGTGATTTTTTCTACAATCTTAATTTCTTCTTCCGATAAGCCATAAAGCCTGTCTATGCCGAAGCGGCTTTGAGCAGGCTCGCTGGTAAGCTACAACTTCATTATAAATAATATTTGTAATACTGTTAATGATTCGCATCAAAAATTTTCCTCAACTCAAAAATTGTAATACCGTAAGCAACTGCAACATTAAGTGATTGCTTAATCCCGTACTGCGGAATTTCGATTGAGAAATCACAAAGATCGAGCAAATCCTGCGATACACCGGAGATTTCATTCCCGATAATAATTGCAAGCGGGAGAAAATCTGCTTTTAAATTGTAGTGGGGGAAACTGTTTTCGGTTAGTTCGAGCGCACCTATTTTTATTCCGTCCGCTTTTAATTTTAAAATCACTTCTTTCGGATCTTCAACATATTCCCAGTTCACACTTTCAGTTGCACCAAGTGCGGTTTTCATTATTTCTTTTTTAGGAGGATGGGGAGTGTAACCGCATAGGTAAAGCTTTTCAATCATAGCCCCGTCAGATGTTCGGAATATTGAACCAACGTTATAGTTGCTTCTTATACTATTTAGAATAACATACACAGGCAAACGTTTTACTTTGTGGAGCGAATCCAGAGAGCTCCTGTTTTGTGATATTTCATCGTGAGTAAGTTTTTTCATTTCAAATTAAAATTTTGTTTAATCAGGAAAGAGATTCAGTATAAGCCAGCTGACCACAGGCAGCAGCTATATCATCACCCTGTGTGAACCTGACAGTTACAATAATATTCTGCTCTCTAAGTGCATCAACAAATGCTTTAATTCGCTCTTTTGGTGTAGGTTTTAATTCAGCTGTAAATCCTGTAGGATTCATATGTTCTAAAGAGTTGTAAGGAATAACATTTATTTTGCAGGGAAGGGATTTGCAAATTTTTACGAGTTTAAAAAAATCCTCCTCGCGGTCGTTTATACCATCTATCATAACATACTCAAACGAAATACGTGTGTGAGTTTTTTTTGCATAATAGTGTATAGCTCTTAAATTTTCTTTCAGCGGATATTTTTCATTTATCGGCATTAACCTGGAACGAATATCATCAAAGCAGGAGTGAAGTGAAAATGCAAGCTTAACTTTTAATCCTGTATCGGCAAGCTCGATTATTTTTGGAGTTATACCGGCAGTTGAAACAGATATTCGTTTTAGTCGTATTGAAGTGTCTACGTTTTCAGCAAAAATACGCAGCGATTTAACTGTTTGCTCAAAATTTAAGAGTGGTTCACCCATTCCCATATAAACAATATTCTTAATGGTTCCTTTCTCATAATCTTTGCTTACAAGTTTAAACTGATCAAATATTTCGCCAGCAGACAGGTTTTTCTTATATCCCATTAATCCTGTTGCACAGAATTTACAATCTAAAGGACAGCCAACCTGAGTAGAAAGACAAAGTGTTGTACGGTCTTCCTCGGGAATAACAACCGATTCAATTTTATTACCATCTAAAGTTTCAAATAAAAATTTTGTGGTTCCACTTTTCGGGGAAGCTGTTTTGTTGACTAATTTAAGTGTATTAATTGGACCTGTAGATTCGGATAATTTTGTACGCAGAACTTTCGGCACACTATCCATTTCATCGTAGGAATCTGCCAGATGCCTGTACATCCAGTTAAAAATCTGTTCTCCCCTAAATCTTTTTTCATCTATAGAAGAGAAATATTCTTTTAGTTCAGTTAAAGTGTAACCTTTAAGAATCAGCCCCTTTTTAATACCTTTATTATCCTCTGATTGCATCTGTTTAATTTTCAATTTTTGTCAGATGAAACACCCTTTCAAGCAGGAATTGTTTCTTATATTAAATATAAGAATAAGAACTTAACGAATAAATATTATTTATCTACAGTTTATAAATAGATACTTTGCTATAAGTTTTATATTCTCTTATTTTTAATATTGATAATTTGAGTAATAAAAAATAATTAGAATTTAAAACTTAACTTTAAATACAGGGAAATATATGAATTTCAGCCTAACCGAAGAACAAAAAATGATACAAGAATCTGCAAAGGATTTTGCAGAGAATGAAATTGCTCCAACTGCTGTTGAAAGGGATAAAAATGCGATTTTCCCAACCGAAATTGTACAGAAAATGGGGGAATTGGGATTTATGGGAATGATGGTCTCACCTGATTACGGCGGTGCAGGAATGGATACAATAAGTTATGTGCTTGCGATGATTGAAATCTCAAAAGTTGATGCAAGTCTCGGTGTAATTATGTCTGTTAATAATTCGCTTGTATGCTGGGGTTTGGAAACTTATGGTTCAGATTTTATTAAAGAAAAATATCTTTCACCTTTAGCCTCTGGGAAAAAACTTGGTGCTTTTGCTCTTTCCGAACCTGAAGCCGGAAGCGATGCAACAAAGCAAAAAACCACTGCAGATAAAGATGGTGATTATTACGTGTTGAATGGAATTAAAAATTGGATATCTAACGGGCAGAGTGCTGATTATCATTTAGTTATGGCAACAACTGATAAAGAAAAAGCACATAAAGGCATCTCAACTTTTCTTGTTGAAAAAGGTACTGATGGGTTTGGGCACGGTGTTAAAGAAGATAAACTTGGAATCAGAAGCTCCGATACCTGTTCCCTAACATTTGAAAGCTGTAAAGTGCCGGCAGAAAATTTAGTCTGGGAGGAAGGTAAAGGTTTTAACTTTGCAATGAATACTCTTAACGGCGGCAGGATAGGAATTGCAGCCCAGGCAGTCGGTATCGCCGAAGCATCACTCGAAGCTGCCGTAAAATATTCACAGGAAAGAAAAGCGTTCGGGCAGGAGATATATAAATTTCAGGCAATTCAATTTATGATTGCAGATATGGCAGTAAAAGTTGACGCGGCAAAGATGCTTACTTTAAAATCAGCCGCTTTAAAAGATGCTGGCAAACCCTATGTTACTGAAGCTGCAATGGCAAAATTATATGCTTCAAAAATTGCAGTTGAGTGCGCTTTAGATGCAATTCAAATTCATGGCGGCTATGGTTACGTCAGAGAGTATCTAGTTGAGAGATATTTACGCGATTCCAAAATAACTGAAATTTACGAGGGCACATCCGAAATACAACGTGTGGTTATTGCCCGTTCATTACTTAAAAATTAATATATGAATTGATAAATATTTTTTTCATATCAGTATTATTATTTACGGTTTCTGTTTTCGCTCAGTCGGACCGAACTAAAATTGTAGATGATGATGCCGGATGGGTTAAATGGGGAAAAGCAGATTATCGGTATGCAAAACCTAATGAATTCCGGCACCGTGAATATTCATTTGATACTGAAAGTGTGTCAGGCTTTATTGCCAAATCAACCGCAAATGCCTATGGGTACTTTATTTCGGATCTTGATGGTGATAATTGTCCTTTTCGACCCACCTGCTCTGCTTTTTTTGTACAAGCTTCTAAAGAAACAAATATTTTTCAAGGCACATTAATGTTCTTCGATCGCTTTACCAGAGACTTTAATATTTTTAAACGCTATGAACATTATCCGCGTGTTAAAGATGGTCATTACTATGATCCGGTCTTGCTATATACTTTAGATGAGGAACAAATTAAATATATCCCCCCTTCAGTCACTGTCGCTGAATAATGAAGTTCCTATTTTTATTTTTTCTCCTGTGCCTCACAACGGCTCAGTTTGCACAAACAGTTAACGTAGATTTTAATTCTCCAGAAAAAATTAAAAAGTTTGCTGATTATCTGTTTTGCGATAAAGATTATTTAAGAGCCGCACTGGAATATGAACGTTTAAAAAATATTAATAAAAGTGATACAATTGATTTTAAAATCGCTCTGTCTTATTCGTATATAAAAGATTACTATACGGCAATTCAAAAATTTTCCGGAATACGGGTTATACCAATGAAAAAGATCCTAATCCATTGCCCGACATATTAGAGCTAAAATACCAAGGTAAAGTCTTTCGGATTTACAAAGTAAAAGATTGGAGCTAAATCAATTGAAAGGAATTATTCTCGCAGGAGGATCCGGAACTCGGCTATATCCGGCTACTAATGTTGTTAACAAACAACTAATTCCTATTTATGATAAGCCGATGATATATTATCCATTATCGGTTCTTATGCTGGCTGGAATTCGAGAAATTTTAATCATCTCAACAACCTTGGATATTGCCCAC
>Ga0209536_100010542_pt1 | contig 13622 bp, 7 predicted proteins | sample DeeMarSeWOR28_12_FD_187461 | JGI IMG/M metagenome (GOLD analysis project Ga0209536, IMG submission 187461) | Marine sediment microbial communities from White Oak River estuary, North Carolina - WOR-2-8_12 (SPAdes) (version 2) | ecosystem: Environmental > Aquatic > Marine > Intertidal zone >...
CAGAGTATCTCCAGCGGTTTCTCTTGCCGCTATGCTCCACGGCGAAACCCTTCCTAATGAATCGTATACTCGTGCACGAAAATAATAGACACCGCCATATTCTAATTGAAATGTCAATGGGGTTATCATTTCCCATCGCCCAAGACTATCTACCCATCTCATGGGAACTGTTTGCTCATCTATTCTTGCCTCTAAACCAGCATCAGCAGCACAAACAACTTCGCATTCTGTAATATAATCATCTGTGGAATATACACCAGTAACAATAACAGGTACAATGACGCCTGGATAATATGGAGTTACTCTGTTCCATTCACCAGGAAGAACAGCAGTTTGCTGGTCTGATTCTTGAGTGTATATATTTGAGTTAGATAATAAAGGTGCTGATAATGGGGGCATCTGTATATAGCCAGTAGAGGACATTCCTATAACATTCTCATTCCCAGAATAATCAACAGAGCTAACCCAAAATTGATGACCGTCAGCATCTAGTGGTAAATTATTTATTGTAAATTCAGCCATTATTTTTTACTCCGCTGTAATCTCTCTTGGTGGTCTTGGGGTTGGTGGAGTGTTAACTGGCGAATTATTATAAGATCCGACCTGAGTTACCACTCTTATTGTTCCAGTAGTAGCGGTTGATGGTATTGATTCATTAAATGAAACAACCCCACCTTCCATAGTGGAAACTTTTCTAATATATTTTACGCTACCAGCCTCTATGCTTATTGTTAGTGCGTTTGCTACATTATCATTTGGATATCCAGACGCTTCAAGCCATATAGCTTGTAAATCAGCATAATCATCAACAACACCAAAATCTTGTTCTAAATAACTTACGGCATAATCCTTTGAATATGCGTCTGTATATATATAATATCTCTCTACTTCAAATTGATCCATATCGTCCCAAGTTACAGTAACAGATGTTGCAGAATTTCTTGTTCCAATTAAACCCGAAACTGATTCTGGTGCTGTATAATCACCAGCAACAATTGTTTGATACTCTTCTGTCATTCCGCCACGGTTTTTAGATGGGCTTGAATCAAAAGTATCTATTAAATAATAGTATCTTTGTCCCCTAATAAGATTATGTTCAGCAGTAGAAAAAACATCAGTGATAAGACTACTAAGAGAAGAAAATACCATATCGGCAACATTTCTCATTATACCAATTTCAACTATACGACCATCATCAGCATCAGTAAGCATATGAGAAGTTGATATCAACGTTGATAAATCATCATCTCTATTATAATTCTGTATATATTCAATTGGGATTACCCTTCCCTCGTCGTCTGGCGTAATAGTATCGCCATTAGCATCAATATAACTGACACCACCAAGAGAAGGTATCCTTATATATGCTATACTTGGTTGATATCCTGGTACTACTATAGTGTCACCATCAATAACATCAAGTTCTCCAACTTCTAAAAAATCAATTGACCATATACCAAAACCACCGATATCTTGTGTTATGCTTTGAATGGTAATATCTGGATTGTTTTCTAAATCCTCAGCTAAATTCAACCACCATCTTAAAGTTATATAATTATCTAAACCATAATTCCAAGATGCATTAGTTGAAATCGGTGGATTATTTGTTGCTGGATTACCATCATCATACCATTCTATTGTTTTAAAAAATGGCGTAGAGTCTGCCGTATTCCATGAAGATAACTGATAAGACAAATCACCAATTACGGCAATACTGTTATTTTCTAAATAAGAATACCAAAATATTTCAATGTAAGAATTATCACTAATAGCAAATTCTATGTCAATTGGTGTGAATGTTTCCAGCTCAGCATTAAATACCTGTATATTGTCAACATAAACAGATACATTAGAATTTCCAGTTCTTATCGAAAGGGAAGCTGTACCACCGCCAATAATTCCAGCCCAACCAGAATATCTACAATTATAATATGGGATCGTATTTGTTTCTCTGAAATTTCCTGTAATAGTCGGAACCATCTGGGTTGAATATTGAGAAAAAGGAGCATTAAATGCTTCTGGTGTTAATTCAAATGTTGATCCCCTATCCATTGAATAAGAAGTTTTAAGCCAAATAACAACGGGCGGCTCGCCTGTTCTTCCAATATTCCAAGTACTACCAGTTTCTTCACTGAATATAGAAGATTGTGCTTGAACTTTTACGTTCCCAACCTTTTCTCTGGTCTGCCGATCTATTTGTTTTTTAATCTCTCTTACTACAGACATATTAACCTCTTATGCATAATTTATATAACTTAATGGCACTGGTGTATCTGCCTCAAAATAAGGCATTAAATAAGCAACATTGTTCATTGTATGAAAATTATTAGAATAATTAGTATCTTGATCTATCTTTGTTGGAACAACATACCATTCAAATACCTCATTCCAATTCCAATCAGTATATATACATCTACTGGCAACATTCAAATCAATATTAGGATTCCTTCTTCCATAAACTGTTCCGTTCCTTGTTACATTTTTTCTGCCAGAACCATCACGAATATCTAAAATTAATCTTATAAAATATCCTCTTGCATGATTACCATAATCATTTGCGAATGGATTAGTGTCTTCATTCTCATTTTCAAAAGTAACAAAATCATTGTCAACACTCCATCCACCGAATTGTACTAATTCTGGATCAAATGGAAATACATAAGAATCATCTACCGTGCAACTTATTGCATTTCCATCGCTGAGCTGTTTTCCATCACCACCAACCAACTCAACATCATCCCAATTAATTCTGTCGGTAGTACCAGTTCCTGAAGATCCGCTATTAAACCTTGATCTTTTTCCTCTTACCCAGTAAGTAACAAAATATTTTCTAGGACTATTAATATAATATCCACTAAGAGCTATATTTATATTTCCATCAGTACCACGAGTCCAAACAGCATTTATATTTTCTTCTTCTCCGCTTGTATTTACAATTCTTCTACCATCACCGCCTGGTGAATAAACCTCAGTTCCAACATCCCATGTAGTTCCACTTGTCCAAACTGGATATATCCACGGAGTACCTAATCCACTATCATAAGTAAAATCACTAACAATCTGATCCATCCCACTTAAAGCTATTTCAACAGACTGATTTTGTGTAGCCCCATCTTCATCCGTATAACTACCAGAATGTATCACTTCACTAAGATTATCCTCAGCCCTTGTATATTGAACAACAATTTCATATCTTCCAGGTTCCGCAAAAAACCCACCGCCAATATCATTATCTTCTCCCTGAACTTCATGTGAAACGCCAAGAGAATCAACGCCGCCCCAAATTTTAGTAATAACATCACCAGCAGATACACGCTCTTCTTTAGGTAAATTACTTTCATCAAGACCGCCACCGCTAGATAATCCATTAATAAAATTAATTACACCATCCATAGACTTAACGCCAATATAAACATAACCTTCAACTAAACATCTAAAACTAACGGTAAAAAAATTACCATAATCAGCTTCTTCATAAGGATTATATATATTTGCAATAGTCCAACCATCACGTATTATATTATCTTGTTGTCTCCCATAACCAGAACCAGTTCCAGTAGAAATATAAACCCACTCATCTACAGTTATTGTTGTTCCAGATGTAGCTGAAGTTATTATAACTCCATATGTTGAACTTTCTTCATTATAAATAACAAGCGACATGGCACTTGGCCAAGAAGTCACTGTATCAGATACAGTTAATGACGATGCCCCCCAGCTCTGATCACCACTTATAGTGGTAGATTTAGTTCCATCCCTAGAATATCCGTAACCATCCGAAAGAGTAAAGTCAGAAAAGAATCTACCGTTCCAATCTTGCTCAACATCATAATCTTGGGCCTGATCGTATGATGGAAAAGGTTCTTTACCAATAACTTCAAGCCCAATATTCCAATCATCTTTTGTTATTGACTCATCTATACCTTGAATCCAAACTAAATTTGTAGCATTTTCTTCTAATTTATCTATCATTGTTATTGGATCGCCAATAGTTACTTCTGGATCACCAATCACATTTATATTTATTCTCTTATCAAATCCCCTGTACCTAGATAGTATAGCATGACTAAGCCATTGAGCACGTTGATCTGTATATATATTTGGCTCTTGAATATATGTCATTAAATGACGACCAGTATAATTTGTTGCATTTGGATTATAGATTGATTCTACATCCATCGCCCTGAAATTATAGTTTGTATATTGTGCGTTTTCAAGACTTGAGAATTCTGGGTCATCCAACCCAGCTTCCTCGCCACCGCCAGCAACCCAATAACCTTTTCTCTGACCAACTGTTAAAATATCATTTCGTGTGTCTTCTATATTACGCTCAAAATCAACACTCCTAATAGATGGTGCTTGATTAACTATACGATATGTTTGTAATAATTTCTGAGGTGTTGAAACATCTCTATGATATACCCAAAGTTCATCAACACGTATATTATAAGTTCCATTAAGATTTGTTACTTTAACATCATAATTTCCATAAAGTAAATTATGGTCAAGATTTATTAAACATGGATTTGTTCCGACTAATGGTGAAATACCATCATTATATAACCATCGTTCCGAAAAATAAAAATTATAATTATATGTTCTTACGGCACCCCCGCCATGTTCTATAATTTCTACACGAACACTTGCAGTTCCTTGCCAATAATTATTATTATTATCACTGGCTCCACAATCAGAATTTCTCTCTACTATCAAAGAGAATCCAGTTGCTGGTATACCGTTATGTGTGCCATCGCCAGGATTGTCAAATGTAATATAGTCATCTGTATCTGTTAATAATCTATATCCACCGCCTAAATGTTCAGTACTTGTTTGTCTACTTCCACCGCTATAAACTTGATTTTGTTCATCTAATCTTGCTTCATAATCATTATTTTCTGTGTCTGCTGTAGCATTATTTGTTGGATGAAATCTAAGATTCCCGTTAGGTTTAAAATCTATAAAATAACCATAAGTATCTGTTAATTTCATTATTGCTTCATGAACTGTTGTCCCTAAATCAAAAGTATTTGCATATTCTTTTGCTTGATCAGTTCCATAATAATCAGCAAATTCTAACAAAAATCCACCATCGTAAACCGAAGGAACTGTCTCAACAACGCCGTCGCCAGCCTCTCTAGCAACTTCCATATCATAAAATCTTGATGCTGGGAGACCAGCTCTCACAAATAAATCTTTTACAGCACTTACAACATTCCATCTATCATATGCTATTGGTGCCATTAACCCATAGGGCTCACCAGCTACAGCATCCTGAACATAACCAGCCCCCCAATAAGAAGAAGCGTTAGGATAATTTATACAAAAAGACGATTCTGCTATTCCAAAAAAGTCACGGCAATTAACAGTTATTGTATTATTTGCCCGATCTATCTGAAATCCGCTAATATATCCAGTAAATCTTGGCAAATATTCAACATCGCCTTCAACAAGACCCTCTGTCTGAGAAGCTAACGGAGTTGCATCTAATTCATAGCCAGCAAAAATTTCTATTAACATGCCTTCTTGTAAACGTGCAGATCCATTTGTATAAAAATTGTCACTATTTTTATAATAACCACCAGCAGTATCCCCATAAGGAAGATCGAAAGAATATGTTGTTGGCTCATTTTTAATTCTTCGTCCTTTTATATTATTATGACCACTTACAGAAGCACTCTCTGCCCAAGCATTAGTTGGGCTACACACGCCAGCATTAAGGATTCTACAACTATTTTTATCAGCTTGAAAATCACCAGTATAATTATATGTGTACAAAACAACTATACCACCATTTCTAATTCCAGAAATTCCATTAAATCTAAATCTTATTTGATACCACCCACTACTTATATTATCTGCTTGTGCCGATGCTATTATGCTTGGTGAATGTGTTAGCGTTTCTGATGTTATTCTTTGTGCTCCCCCCATCCAAGCATCAACCGTTACACCATTGCCAAGAACATAAAATCCAAAACTAGAACTTGCTTGTTCTGGCATAAAATAACAATAACCAGTATCAATACTAAACTCGTCAACACTCATCCAAAACGGAGCACTATAAGACCAATTAAGTGATAGGTTTGGCATAACACAATAATCGTGATTAGAATCGGCGGGTAAAATTCTAGTAGTCCACGTTTGATCGCTATACATTTCAAACGGGATGCCTTTAGACTTAACAGCCATTTTAGTATCGTAAACATTTATTTTTGTTCTAATTACCCTATTTGCCGTATCTAATAGCTTTGCTCTAAACGGCGGCGATGTATATAACATGTTTTACTCCTCAACATCTTCCCAAACAAGTTCAACTGGATCATAAATTATACTACCACCCGAACGAACACTTTTATTGACCGCAATAACTTTTATTTTTTGCCACTGTGCTGTAGGATACACACCAAACGCAGTATATAAATCCTGAAAAGACATATATTTATATGAACCAACATAGCCCTCAAGCTCAGTTATCATTGCCTCAAATGCAACACCAGTAGTAGATGTATCGCTTCTATATCCTTTCCACCTCATATATCCTCTACGTGAGTCATGATATGGGGTGAATGTAATACTCTCTCCATCAACCGTCTCAACCGAATTGGCAATCTCTCCAGCCCTTGCGGTGGGAGCATCGATCTCAACGGGATTATAAGTTAATTCATAATTATTTGTTGAACCAACATTATCATCTGCAAATTGTATTTTAGGCATTTTTTACTCCTTAAGTAGTACTAGTACTGCTACTAGTAGAAGTACTAGTTGTGCTAGTACTTGTTGTGCTCGTTGAAGTACTTGTGGTGCTTGTCGAAGTACTGGTGGTGCTAACAGTAGTACTAGTTGTGCTGGTACTAGTAGAACTGGATGTTGTTGTTGTTCTCCTAGCTATTTGTAAGGTATCATCAATCGCTTCAGTTTTACAATATCTATGAATAGGTCTTGATATTGTTTTATGTATATATGGTCTTTCAAATAATAAATAATTGCTTTCCCTGTCCCCCGTGATGGAATACTCATCCATAGTGCCCCAAGCACCAGCCAAGTTTATTCTTGTACCGTTAAATTTCATATTACGAATCTTATCACCAGAAGCATTAACATCGAAACCAAACATATTTCCGCTTGTATATGTTGTATCGGTTACTGGATTTGTACCAGTGGATACAGACATTAAAGAGCCATTAACATATATTGCAAATGTTCCAGATACCCCATTAATATACTGGTTTTCTGTTTCATTCCTAACCAATCTTACATTATACCAAGTACTAAGTGAATGAGAGGCACTGCTTGTTTGCATTAGAACAGATAACCCTGGGTATGTTAACAGTTCTATTTGTTCACTGCTATTAAATCTAAAATAATAACCAGTAATACCGCTGGAATCATAGAGAACGAATGGAAATATTGCAATAGCGGAAGCCGCCCCAGCTTTATATATATCAAACTCCCAAACACCATAAGCACTGGTAAAAGGAAGAAATATAATACTTGCACCAGAAGATAAACCTTCTACAACAATATCTCCCATTACTTTTTTATACATTGGTGTTGTGTATTGTGTATCACTAGCCCAAAAAGTATCGCCAAATGAATAAGAAGTTGGAACGGTAAATTTTGGAAATGTTACATCTATATTTTCTCCATGAAAATTATTTGTACTTGAATCTCTAGCATCTCTATAAAGTTTCCACTCACCAATAATTTTTAGTGGTTTTTGACCAGTTTTATAATCTTCTGCAATTTGAGCGGTCGTCAATTCACCAGCATAAAGTCTAACGTTTCTAAACTTCCCATCAGCAAATGTAGAATTCAACTCTAGTCTACCTAAAGAAACTACAGTTGTTTGATTTTCCATACCAACATATGTACCAGTATCATTAGCAGTAGAATCTATTAAACTGCCATTGATATAAAGTTTAATGCCAGCACTATCCGCTTCCCCATCATAAGTACATCCAACATGAATCCAAGCTCCTTCCCAATTAGTTAAAGCTGAGTCTGACCTTTGTTGAAGTCTTGCGCTGGCGGACTCATCGTATAAATGTAAAACTAATTGATCGGCAGAATTAACAATAAAATACCATTCTTCCGCACCTGTAGCGTCTTTAGTTAATATTGGAAAACTGGTTGCGTCATCCATATATATCCAAGCAGTAATACTAAATGCCGCATCCCCATTGCTATCAATAAAACTAAAAAGATCATTATCTCCACAATTTATGTAAGCAGTAGTGCCATTAAACTCTCCATAACCCTGATATATATTGTTAGCGAACGGAGTACTTTTTCCCCCAGTGAAATCTATAATTGTTTCCGCACCATTATGCCAAACCCCAGCTAAATTTTCTGTAGGCTGACCCATAACATCCTTTGTTAAATCTGTGGCGTCGGCTGGAATCCTTACATAAACTGGAGCACTCACACCAGTTAAATTAAGACCTTCTCCTTTTGGAACCATTTGACCCTGTATTCTGTGAGCATAGCTCAAGCCTTCCCCATTTCTAAAATCCCAGAGAGCAACCGTATATCTATCTGGTTTTAAACCATCTGTATAAGCTTTATAAATTTCATCAGAAGTACGAACTTTGTTTGAATATCTAACACTATGGATTGTGCCATCAAACAAGTTTGTAGCAATCGTATAAGAACCAATATACATTGTATCATTTGGTGTTAATGAACCGCTAGTACTAGATGTTGCTGTTGAGTCAACAATAAGGCCATCAACATAAAGTTTTACTTCTGGAATAGATGGATCTACCGTCGCCGCTACATGGTATGCAATTCTATTAATAAATTCATTTGCATCTGTTGTAACTAATATGTCTGTACCACTTGGGTCATCACAAACAAGACTTAAATAACCACTACTTGTTATATAAAGCCATATCCTATCATTAGAGGCTGTTGTATTTGAATAAACAGTAGCGGCACCATTTGTATAATCACGCCTTTGGAGAAAAGCTTCTATACTAAATTTCTCCTCACCTGGCTGAAATTCAGAACTAGCAGTTCTTTGCCAGTAATCAGCCGAGCCATCTAAATAAGTTCCGTTACTGAAACCAAACATTAAATTATAATGAAATTTAGTTTGACTCTGTGCCCAAAAAGTAGACAGAGTTGCATTTTCTATAGACCCATTAATTCCATTACCAGACACATCATAAGCACAATTTCCACCGCCCTCAGCCAAAGGCCACCAGCCAACCTCATATCCAGAAGCTTCGCCACTCATTATACTACCAACTTCTGAAACAGTTAATTCTGCATTATGTATACGGACATCACATATTCTACCATCAGAATAATCAGAACTTAATCTACCAATATAAACAGGTTGACTCGTATTAGACATTCCATCATAAGTTCCACTATTATCATCTTCATTATCACATTGAACACCATTTAAATATACTTTTAAACCATCAACAACTTCAGATCCATCATAAGTTGCCGCAACATGAATCCATTCCCCCTCATAATCATTTATAGCAAAACTTGTTCTTCTTCCTATAAAATCTCCGCCACTATCTATTAATATAAGTTTCAATCTATCACTAGGATCCACAGAAAAATGCCATTCTCTATTAGATGATCCGTCATCTTTACTTACAATTCTGAAACTAGTTGCATCATCCATATAAATCCAAGCACTTACACTAAAGGCAACATCACCATCAAAACTAAATATATCATTATCTGCAATATAAACGTATTCATTTGTACCACCAAAATCACCACAATTTGATGATAATTCTGTATTATATTTAACTTTACCAGTATATTGTATTGGAGTACCAACGGAATCAAAATTCACATCATTTTCACTTTTAGGAATAAATATAGTTGATGCGCTGGATGAATCAAATTGCATCATCTTTAATCCAGTTACAACATCTTCCATATAACCTTGGTCATTCGGTCTCCATAATCCAACAGTGTAATCATCAACACTAAAACCACGTTCTACCGCTATTACTATTTCCTCATCACTTCTCGCAATATTAGAATATCTCATTTCACCAATCATGCCACCAAAATATTGAGAAGCCTCACTTTGTGCACCTATTTCCAATTGCCAATCATTAGTAACACTCCCTTGTTGTGCAGAAATAGACGCAGACCCAACTTCTGTTCCCTGTAAATAAAGACGACAATCGCTATTTCTTTTATAAACAGCCGCAAATCTAGTCCATGTATTTTTATTTATTTCATTACCAGCATCAGCGGTAACAACTAGCCTTGTAGCTGATCCATCACAAATAATAGCACTTAATAAACCGCTACTATTTATATAAACTTGAAAACCAGCATTATCTGTTGGTACACTATCTCTTTTATTTGTTATAGGATTAGAAGCTCCAACTATTTCTGTGAAAAAATAGCCCTCAACAGTAAAGTCGCTTGTTCCAAAATTATAATCAGTAGCCGATGTATATGGCAAAAAATCATACGCTGACATATCTCACCTTTATGTAGTAGTACTAGAACTACTAGACGTTGAAGTACTCGTACTTGTAGATGTTGATGTGCTTGTGCTTGTAGTAGAAGTACTTGTACTTGTTGTTGATGTACTAGTAGTGCTAATTGTTGTTGATGTTGTAGAAGTACTTGTCGTACTCGTTGAAGTACTTGTAGTACTTGTAGTCGTTGAACTATTATAAAGTTTAGCTATACCATATCCTTGATTATTTTGAAAAGAATATGGTAAGGTAGAATCAGTAACATGAAATGTTGAAAGTGTTGCATTTTTAATCAGTCCGTGATTTCTTAATCCAGCGGAATCTCTACAATACACACCAGCACCATCATCCAGCTTCCACCAACCAACTTCGTAACCAGAAGCATTACCATTCATTACATTCCATATCTCTGCACGAGTTAATTCTTTGGAATGAATACGAACATCAAACATTTTACCATCATTATAATATGAATCATTTATAACAAAACCAATAGTTATATCTGCTGTAGTTTTTTCCATTCCAGAATATGACCCAACATCACCATTGGTGGTAGCTAACTGAATTCCGTTCATATAAATATTAATTCCAGTAGCAGAATTACTACCATCATAAGTACACGCAACAAAACTCCACGACCCTTGAGGAACTGTATCGCTACTAGCTGTTTCAGCTATATATGCATTAACTTCAGAATCATCCATACAAAAAAGAACAAGTTGATCAGAGCCATTTGTAGTAAATCTATATTCTTGAACACCAGAAGAAGTCTCATCTTTTGATACAATTCTAAAACGAGTAGCATCATCTGGATTAATCCATGCTGTTATACTAAACGGTTTATCGTTATCATTATCATCAGTAAAACTAAAATCATTATGATCAGGAATCAAAACGTACTCATTTGTCCCAAGAAAATCAGCACACCTACCCAATTGTACTGTTCTTGCATTACCTTTTTTATTGGTAATAAGATCTGTATTCTTTACAATAATAACGGGTTGTTCCTGAACCTTGTCACTAATTGTATAAACCCGCTGACTATCAAGACCAAGATTTCTGGTCAATACATTTTTAGCCATTTCTCACCTTTATGTGGTTGTTGTACTTGTTGTTGATGTACTTGAGCTCGTTGTCGAGCTACTTGTTGTAGATGTAAAATAAGGTCTAACAATTAAACCAAACTCCTCATCTTCCTCAAAAGCATACCACTTTCCACTGGCGGCTTGTACATCAACATACCCAACAAGATACTCATCGTCATTTGTGAAAGTATCTGTCTCTGGATCAATGTGTAATTTACCAGTGGTGCGATCGGAATCAAAGCTAAGTATGGGAGAGGCATCGTTAGTACTTATAATTCTAACTGCATTACCATCAAGTTTTTTTAAGTAAACCTTACCCTCGGTATATCCAGTCAGATTAACCGCAACATTATCAGCTTTAAGGGTAAGAGTTATTCTCTCTTGAGACCCAGCCCTGATAGTCACTTGGTTTGTTCTATAATCTGCCACTTTTTTCTCCTTTTAGACGCATATGTCTAAAGTCTTATTATCTATTGATGGTGTTATTGTTTTATCCCTAGTAGTAACTGTTATTGTTTTTACTACTCCGTTTGTAGAAGGTTCAACCGTCTTTTCATTAACAGTAAACGTAATTGTCTTAGTTTCTATACTTATTGTTGCCGTTTTGTTACATTGATCTAATGATTCTGGCGGTTCTAAAAACCATTCTAAAATTAGATCATCTTTTTGAAAACTATCATCATAATCAAGTCTTAGTAAATCTACGTAAAAAGTATGATTAATATTTCCAGGACTACTATGTATAATTCTTAAACGTAATTCACCGCTACTTATATAGTCACTATTCGGCGACAATAATGAAAATTCATAATCTTGATCAGAAGTTTCATCGGAAAAATCACCAGAATTTCCAGTAACAGCATCCCATTGACTAAGTGTAAAATTCCATTGATAAAGCTTAACATAATGACCAGCGTTTCCATCATAATAACCATTAAAAGTTAATTGTAACTGATCGTCTGGAACATTATAAAAATACCATACTGTATCAAATCCTGGGGCTCCAGTTGTCTCAGTTATATCCAGCCTAACACCATCATCTTCATGAACGTCATCTAGCGAACCAGCTCCAATAGAGCCGACATCAACATCAAGTGATTGTGGTTGCCACCATGGCGGCAATGCAGTTGTTGTTGTGCTTGATGTTGTGCTAGTTGAAGTACTTGTTGATGTACTTGTACTCGTTGTCGATGTGCTAGTGCTTGAACTCGTAGTTGACGTGCTAGTTGACGTTGAGGTGCTTGTAGTACTGGTCGATGTACTGGTTGTGCTAGTTGAAGTACTAGAGCTGGTTGATGTTGTGCTTGTACTTGTGCTCGTTGAAGTGCTTGAACTAGTACTAGTAGTACTGCTTGAGGTAGAGCTGGTAGTAAACGATACTGTAGTAGTGCTTGATGTTGTACTTGTGCTTGAGCTAGTAGTACTACTACTAGTCGTGCTTGTAGAAGTACTAGTAGAACTCGATGTGCTGGTTGTACTAGTTGAAGTACTTGTCGTAGAAGTACTTGTAGAACTGGATGTACTGGTTGTGCTTGTGCTTGTGCTGGTAGATGTACTAGTAGAACTACTTGTACTAGTAGTACTGGAAGAAGTACTACTTGTTGTAAAAGATACCGTAGTAGTACTTGAAGTTGTGCTGGTAGACGAACTAGTTGTTGAAGTACTTGTAGAACTACTAGTGCTGGTGGTTGAAGTGCTAGTACTTGAACTTGTACTGGTAGTACTTGTTGACGTAGAACTAGAAGTAGAAGTGGTACTGGTGCTAGTTGAAGTACTTGTAGTCGAAGTACTTGTTGAGCTACTAGTGCTAGTTGTTGAAGTACTTGTACTCGTAGAAGTACTAGAACTAGTACTAGTAGTACTACTTGAAGTAGAGCTGGTAGTAAACGATACCGTGGTTGTGCTGGATGTTGTGCTGGTAGATGTTGATGTTGTACTTGTAGAAGTACTTGTACTGGTAGAGCTACTCGTTGAAGTAGTACTAGTAGAAGTAGAACTACTTGTCGAGGTTGTACTTGTAGAAGTAGAGCTACTTGTTGATGTTGTTGAGGTACTGGTTGAACTTGAAGTACTA
>Ga0209536_100010543_pt1 | contig 13622 bp, 10 predicted proteins | sample DeeMarSeWOR28_12_FD_187461 | JGI IMG/M metagenome (GOLD analysis project Ga0209536, IMG submission 187461) | Marine sediment microbial communities from White Oak River estuary, North Carolina - WOR-2-8_12 (SPAdes) (version 2) | ecosystem: Environmental > Aquatic > Marine > Intertidal zone >...
TCAAGGTCGTCTTACCATGATCAATGTGTCCGATCGTTCCCACATTCACATGCGGCTTGGTCCGCTCAAACTTCTGCTTCGCCATCTTCTTGTCCTCCCTTTGTCCATGCATGGTGCAAAGCGTTTTTCAACCATAAATTCCTTGCTCAATGCCCCATGCGCCATACATTACCACCGAAAATGAGCAAAAGCCTTGTTGGCCTCCGCCATTTTATGGGTATCTTCTTTTTTCTTTACCGAGGCACCCCTGTTATTGGCTGCGTCCAATAACTCGGCCGCCATTTTATTGGCCATACCTTTTTCCGGACGCTGACGGGCATAGCCGATAATCCAGCGAATACCTAAAGCAATACGGCGGGATGGACGAATTTCCGTAGGCACCTGATAGGTGGACCCGCCGACCCGCCTGGATTTTACTTCGATCAAGGGCCTCACATTTTCCACGGCTCTCTCAAAAAGCTTAAGCGGAGATTCCTTGGCTTTTTGTTCGATAATGTCAAAAGCATCATAAAGTATTGATTCAGCAATGCTTTTTTTACCATCACGCATGATAGAATTTATAAATTTTGCAACCAGCTTGCTGTCGTACTTGGAATCTGGATTCACTACTCGCTCAGGGATTTCTCTTCGCCTCGGCATATGTTGCACCTTAAATCGTTAATAGTTATTAGAAGCTATCTCAAAAATAAATCTGCCGCACAATCACTATTTGGGCTTCTTGGCTCCGTATTTTGACCTGCTTTGCTTACGGTCTTCAACCCCAAGGGTGTCCAGTGTACCCCTGACAATGTGATATCTGACCCCCGGCAGGTCTTTGACACGGCCCCCACGAACCAAAACAACTGAATGTTCCTGAAGATTATGTCCGATGCCGGGGATATAGGCGGTCACCTCGATGCCGGTGGTCAGCCTGACACGCGCCACCTTCCGCAAAGCGGAATTCGGTTTCTTGGGGGTTGAAGTATATACTCGTGTACAAACCCCCCTTTTCTGAGGCGCGCCTTTAAGTGCCGGCGTTGTGATCTTCCGTTTCGCCCGTTTTCTCCCTTTTCGAACCAGCTGGTTTATCGTTGGCATATGATCCTCGTTTTTTTCTCTAACGAACACGCAAATCGAAGGTTGGTAAAATGACCGTATTTATACAGGAAGTGCACCATTGTCAAGCATTTTTTATTTGATTTTTATCGTTTGTTGCCTATTCAAAGAAAAACAATTCCTCAAAATAAGCGATTAGGTCCCCATGTCCACACCGACATCACCATAGGCTGGAAAACCTGTTCCGGCAGGTATGAGCCTGCCCATTATCACGTTTTCCTTTAACCCATTTAGGAAATCTTCGACGCCTGCAATACTAGCATCCGTGAGCACTTTGGTCGTCTCCTGAAAGGAGGCCGCCGAAATGAAGCTGTCGGTGCTTAAAGACGCCTTGGTGATACCAAGAATAAGCGGTTCGGCCACAGCCGGCTTGCCGCCGCTTTCAATTACAGCTCTATTGGCTTCTTCGAATTTCACACGATCGACCTGCTCTTCGGCAATAAAATCCGTGTCCCCAACGTTGACAACCTTAACACGTCTCATCATCTGGCGCACAATCACTTCGATATGCTTATCATTTATGCGAACACCCTGCAGACGGTATACCTCTTGGACTTCATCGACAAGATAGCGGGCCAGTGCGACTTCGCCTTTAATTCGCAAAATGTCCTGCGGAACGGCTGATCCCCCGATAAGCGCCTCACCGGCTCTGATATAATCACCCTCATAGACGTTAATATGCTTGCCGCGCGGTATCAAATAATCTTTCTTTTCGCCCACGTCCATTGGCGTAATGGTCACTTTCTGTTTTCCCTTCTTGGTGCCCTTGGATATCGAAACATAACCATCAATTTCGCTTAGCACAGCGATCTCTTTGGGTTTGCGCACTTCAAAAAGCTCGGCTACCCTAGGCAAACCTCCGGTAATGTCCTTGGTCTTGGTGGTGGCCCGCGGAAGTTTCGCCACGACATCACCGGCTTTTACCACGTCGGTTTCTTCCACCAGCAAAATCGCATTGATCGGAAGCACATATCGCGCCAAAGCAGCAGATCCAGGCAGCTTGGCGGTCTTGCCGTCCTTGTCCTTGATCGAAATCCTCGGGCGCTCATCGGCGCTCCTGGATTCGATGATGGTATGACTTGACTTACCGGTCACCGGGTCGACCTTTTCCTGCATGGTCTGCCCTATTACGATGTCGCCGAATTTTACGGTACCATTGACCTCTGAGATAATGGGGGTCGTAAACGGATCCCAGGTAGCCAAAAGATCTCCGGCTTTTACTTTACTGCCATCTTTGACCTGTATGTGGGCACCATAGATAACCGGAAAACTTTCAAGCTCGCGCCCCTTCTCGCTGACAATGGTGAATTTACCGCCTCTGCGATTCATAACAACCAATTGATTCTCAGAGTTCTTGGCCACGTTGAGATCGACGAATTTGATGGTCCCATCGACCCGGGCTCGGATATCGGCCTGTTCCACGCGTCGGCTGGCTGTTCCGCCAATGTGGAAGGTCCGCATGGTCAGCTGGGTTCCCGGTTCGCCGATCGACTGGGCTGCCAGGATACCGATGGCTTGGCCGATTTCAACCAATGCGCCGTGAGCCAGATCGCGGCCATAACATTTGCTGCACACCCCATTTTTGGTCTTGCAGGTCAGTGCAGAACGAATTTTGACACTTGCCAATCCCGCTTCCTCAATACGTTGAGCGCGATCTTCATCGAGAAGTTCTCCGGCTCCAGCAAGCAATTCTTCGGTAAAGGGATCATGGATATCTTCCAGGGTCACCCGGCCCAGAATACGTTCTCCAAGACGCTGAATTATTTCGCCGCCTTCCATTAGAGGCTCGACTTCAACTCCCATCATCGTGCCGCAATCCACCTCGGTTACCACACAGTCCTGGGCGACATCGGCCAGTCGGCGGGTAAGATATCCAGAATTTGCGGTCTTTAAAGCGGTATCGGCCAGGCCCTTGCGCGCGCCATGGGTTGAGATAAAATATTGCAGAACAGACAAACCTTCTCTAAAATTGGCACTGATCGGGGTTTCGATAATTTCGCCGGATGGTTTAGCCATTAGACCGCGCATGCCTGCAAGCTGACGCATCTGATCTTTGCTCCCCCTGGCACCCGAATCCGCCATCATGTAAATCGGGTTAAAGCTTTCCTCGATAATGGCTTTCCCTTTCTCATCCAGGACCGGCTTGCCGTCCCTGTCGGTGACGGGTGCAACCTTCATGGCATCCATCATCTCGTTGGCGACATCGTCGGTGGCCTTTGCCCAAATATCAACGACTTTATTATACTTTTCACCCTGAGTGATTAAGCCCTCGGTGTATTGCCGGCCGATTTCTGAAACCTGCTCTTCTGCTTTTTGCAAAATATCCCATTTGGCAGAAGGTGTAATCATAGCATCGATGGATATTGAAAGCCCCCCCTCCGTCGAGTACCGGTATCCAATATCCTTCAGCCGGTCTGAGAGAATAACCGTGGATTTGGGCCCAAGCGACCGGTACACGTAATCAACCAGATCGCGCAGCATTTTTTTGTCCATGACGTTGTTGACAACATCAAAGGGCACCACCGGCTCTTTATCCAGAATCTCGAAAATGTGATGAGCACCATCTGCGTGGAGAATACCGCTGTGATCCCCCGGTTTTAGTGAGAAAATAGATTCGACATCTGCCTCTTCACAACCGAAAACGCTTTTAAACTCGTTGTAGCTGAGCTTGCCGAGCAGACCCTCATTTTCTTTGTCCGAACTCTGAGAATGTTTCTTAACCAGATCTGCAAAGGAAGCTCCGCCGTCGATCCGCTCGAGGATCTCAACGGCCTCGTCTTCGGCAGCCACCGCGATGTGCCGCATCCCCATAATGTCAACTTTGGGTATAATTTCCCAGAGCAAAACCCGGCCGGTGGTTGTATCATAACGTTTGCCGTGCATGCGGACGGTGATCTTAGAATGCAACTCAATGGCTTTGGCGTCATAGGCCACCCGAACTTCTTCTGGATTCGCAAACGTTTTGCCTTCACCCCGAGATCCGGTTACCTCTCGGGTCATATAATATATTCCAAGCACGATATCCTGGCTTGGCACGATAATTGGGCTGCCATTGGCCGGGGACAATATGTTATTGCTCGAAAGCATCAGCACCCGCGCTTCTATTTGAGACTCAACCGATAACGGCACATGCACGGCCATCTGATCGCCATCGAAGTCGGCATTGAATGCCGTGCAGACGAGAGGATGCAGCTGGATAGCTTTTCCCTCGATCAGGATAGGCTCGAAGGCTTGAATACCCAGTCGATGAAGTGTCGGCGCACGATTCAGCAAAACAGGATATTCTTTAACGACCTCGTCCAGGGTATCCCAGACCTCGGGCACTTCGCGCTCGACCATCTTCTTGGCACTCTTCACCGTCGACACGAAACCTTTCTGTTCGAGGCGATAGTAGACAAACGGTTTGAATAACTCCAGAGCCATCTTTTTGGGAAGGCCACACTGGTGCAGCCTCAGATCCGGGCCGACGGTGATAACCGTTCGACCCGAGTAATCCACGCGTTTGCCCAAAAGATTCTGCCGGAACCGCCCCTGCTTGCCTTTTAAGGTATCGCTGAGGGATTTTAAGGGTCGCTTGTTGGTTCCCGTAATCACCCTGCCATGACGACCGTTATCAAATAACACGTCAACGGATTCCTGCAGCATTCTCTTTTCGTTACGGACAATAATATCCGGAGCCTTTAGATCAATGAGGCGTTTGAGGCGATTGTTGCGGTTAATCACCCGGCGATAAAGATCGTTGAGATCCGAGGTCGCAAACCGGCCCCCCTCAAGCGGAACCAGTGGCCTCAAATCGGGGGGTAATACTGGAATAACGTCCATAATCATCCAGACGGGCGCTACGCCGGAACGTCTGAATGCATCCACGATTTTGAGGCGTTTAGCCAGCTTTTGCCGCTTTGCGATGGAACCCGTGGCACGAATGTCGGTTCGCAATTCATTGTAAAGCGCTTCCAAATCGATGCTTTCCAGCATGGTTTGAACAGCTTCTCCGCCGATTCCGGCCTCAAATTTGGATCCGTATGTTTCCAAAGCCTCCTGATACTTATCATCGGACAGCAACTGCCCCCGGCTCAGCGGTGTGCTTTTGGGATCGAGGACAATATAGCTGTCAAAATAAAGCACTTTCTCCATATTTTTTAGCGTGAGATCCAGCAGGTTGCCTATTTTGCTTGGAAGGCTCTTTAAGAACCAGATATGGGAAACCGGCGTGGCAAGTTCGATATGGGCCATGCGCTCGCGCCGCACTTTGGATTGAATGACCTCTACCCCGCATTTTTCACAAATTACGCCCCTGTGCTTCATGCGTTTGTATTTGCCGCAGTTGCATTCGTAATCCTTGGTCGGGCCGAATATTTTTGCACAAAAGAGACCATCCCGCTCCGGCTTAAAGGTTCGATAGTTAATCGTTTCCGGCTTTTTTATCTCACCATGAGACCACTTCCTTATTTGCTCGGGCGATGCCAGGGCTATTCTAATTCCGTGGTAACGCTTTGGATCTGTCGGTTTGGCAAAGAAATCATAGAGTGTTTCCATAATTTTTTCTTGTACCTTTCAATCCGTTAGAAGTTCAAATCGCATCTATTCAGTTATTCTGACTTTTCCAGAAGATCTATATCCAGGCCAAGGGCCTGCAACTCTTTTGTCATAACCCTAAAAGACTCAGGAATCCCGGGTTCCAGTACATTTTGACCTTTCACGATCTTTTCATACATCCGCGTTCGGCCGGCCATGTCATCTGATTTAACCGTTAGAAATTCTTGCAGGGCATAGGCCGCGCCGTAGGCCTCCATGGCCCAAACTTCCATTTCTCCCAAGCGCTGTCCCCCGAACTGCGCCTTTCCACCAAGCGGCTGTTGGGTGACAAGCGAGTATGGGCCGATTGAGCGCGCATGAATCTTGTCATCAACCAAATGGTGAAGCTTCATGACATACATGGTTCCAACGGTAATCTCTTTATCAAAGGGCCTGCCGGTCCGTCCATCGTACAATTTCGTCTGGCCTGACGTGTCAAAGCCGGCTTCACTCAGAAGCTCCTTAATTTCATCTTCTTTTGCACCATCGAAAACCGGTGTGGCCATATGAACCCCTTTTTTATAATACTCGGCAAAATCAGCCAGCTGCTGATCATCCATGCTGCTGATCTCTTTTTTCAGAGCTGGTTTCGCAAAAATCTTCTTCATTTTTTCACGCAAAGCCTTATACTTTTGCTCTTCAACAAGAGCGGCGAGCTGATCACCCAGCCCTTTGGCCGCCAGGCCCAGATGAATTTCTAAAATTTGCCCGACGTTCATGCGGGATGGCACCCCCAGCGGATTCAAGACCATATCAACCGGCGTGCCATCTTCAAAATAGGGCAAATCCTCTATGGGCAGAATTCTTGAGACAACGCCTTTGTTGCCGTGCCGGCCCGCCATCTTATCGCCGACCGACAATTTGCGTTTCATGGCGACATAGACCTTGACCATCTTTATTACCCCGGGCGGCAGGTCATCACCCTTTTCATAACGCCCGACCTGCTGTTCAAAAGCCAGCCGGCATAGTTCGCGTTGATCCCGGTAACGCTCAAGAATCTCATGAATTTGCTGCGTCAGCTGGGGATCTTTCAAAACAAGCCCTTCCAATTGCACCAGCGGAATATCCGCCAGAGTCTGTGCATCGATCTTGGAGCCGGAGTCGATGAGCACTTTTTTACCTTTTTTAAGGGCAGCATAACATTTTTTTCCTACCAGTAAATCCTCCAACTGCGACCGAACAACTTCTTCAATCACGGCAAGTTCATCATCGCGGTCATTTTCAAGTCCCAAAATTTCTTCATCTTCGATCAAACGTGCGCGATCGTCTTTCTCGATGCCTCGCCGCGAGAAAACCTTGGCGTCAATAACAATGCCCTGAACTCCAGGCGGCACCCTCAGGGAAGTATCCTTCACGTCTCCTGCTTTTTCTCCGAATATGGCTCGCAACAGCTTTTCTTCCGGAGAAAGCTGGGTTTCGCCTTTGGGAGTAATTTTTCCCACCAGGATATCGCCCTGATTGACTTCAGCCCCCAGCCTGATAATACCGCTTTCATCCAGGTCTTTTAGAGCCTCATCGCCGACGTTGGGTATGTCACGGGTAATTTCTTCCTTTCCCAGCTTTGTATCACGGGCCACAATTTCAAACTCTTCAATATGGACCGATGTATAGACTCCGTCTCGGACCAATCGTTCACTGACCAAAATGGAGTCCTCAAAATTATACCCGCCCCAAGGCATAAAGGCGACGGTTACATTCTTGCCAAGCGCCAGCTCACCCTGCTCTGTAGCCGGGCCATCGGCGATTATTTCTCCGGCCCGCACCCGCTGACCTTTTTTTACGATCGGCCGATGGTTAAAACAGGTATTTTGATTGGACCGAATAAATTTTGATAAATTATAAATAGTTACATCCTTTTCCGACGGATCCCCGGAAGGATCGTGTTTCAACACGATCCGTGATGCATCCACATCCACAACAACTGCATCGCGCTGCGCAACGACGGTAACACCGGAATCTTTGGCCACAACGCCCTCGATACCGGTTCCGATCAGAGGGGCCTGATTGATCAACAGCGGCACGGCCTGTCTTTGCATGTTCGACCCCATCAGGGCCCGGTTGGCGTCATCGTTTTCCAAGAAGGGTATTAGGGATGCCGAAACACTGACAAGCTGATTCGGAGATATATCCATCAACTCTATATTTTCGCGTTCCACCATCATAAACTCACCGGCAACCCGGGAGGTTACCAAAGGATTAAGGTATTCCCCTTTCATGTTGACGGGGGCATTCGCCTGGGCAATCGGATGTTCCTTTTCTTCAAAAGCATCAAGAAAACGAACGTTGCTGGTAACTTTCGACTTTTCAACCACACTGTAAGGCGTTTCGATAAAGCCGTAATTGTTCACCCGGGCATAGGTACTCAGTGATACAATCAGCCCGATGTTGGGGCCTTCCGGCGTTTCGATGGGGCAAATTCGCCCATAATGCGATGGATGTACGTCCCTGACTTCAAAACCGGCCCGCTCACGGGTGAGCCCGCCTGGACCAAGAGCACTTAATCGTCGCTTGTGAGTTGTTTCCGACAGCGGATTGGTCTGATCCATAAACTGCGACAGTTGACTTGTTCCAAAAAACTCTTTGACAACGGCGGAAACAGGCTTGGGATTAACCAGGTCATGGGGCATAAGCGCGTCTACTTCCTGCAAGCTCATGCGCTCTTTAATGGCCCGCTCCATCCGAACAAGCCCTATACGATACTGGTTTTCGAGCAATTCACCCACCGCTCTTACCCTTCGATTTCCCAGGTGGTCGATGTCATCCACAACTCCCTGGGTATCTCGCAGCTCAATCAGGGCCTTGGTTGTCAGAAGGATATCCTCTTTTCTGAGTATGTTCAAATCAATGGAACTGCTGATCCCGAGTCGCTGATTAATTTTGAGTCGCCCAACACCGGAAAGATCGTAATAGGTAGACTTAAAGAACAGATTGTCTATGAAATCCTGAGCAACCTCAGGGGTGGCAGGGTTTCCCGGTCTCAATCTGCGATAGATTTCGATCAGGGCTTCCTCTTTGGTTTCGACCTTGTCCAGCAAGAGTGTCTTGCGAATTGAATCGCTGCTGGTGACACCATCGATAAACAGCAAATCAAATTCTGAAATTCCAGCGCTGCTGAGCTTCTCCAGTGTTTCTTCATTTACAATTTCATTCACCTTGACAACCGGCTGACCGTTATTTGGATCAGCAATGGTATAGGCAAACGCATGTTGGAGAATCTCTTCCAGATCGATCGGAATCCACTCGGTATTGGTGGCCTTAAGCCGCTTGATAGCGCGCTGGGCAAAAACGCGGCCCTTTTTGACAAGGATGTCATTTGTTTCAGGATCCTTAATATCCCTGCTGGCCCGCTGGCCTCTCAAAAAATCTTCATTAAATTCCTTGAAATATCTTTTGCCGCGAACCGAAATTTTCTGAGTTTGATAAAAATAAGCCAGAAGATCTTCCGCCGTATACCCGAAAGCTTTAAAAAGCAACGTCACCGGAAACTTGCGCCTGCGGTCGATTCGTATGTAAACGATATCTTTCGGGTCGATTTCCATGTCGATCCATGATCCCCGGACCGGAATAATCCTGGAACTGTAAATAATCTTGCCACTCGAATGGCTCTTGCCTTTGTCATGATCGAAAAAAACCCCTGAAGAACGATGAAGTTGGCTGACCACCACGCGTTCGGTTCCATTGATGATAAAGGTACCCTTATCGGTCATCAGGGGAATGGTGCCGAAGTAAATTTCCTGTTCTTTGATGTCCCGGATATTAGAGACACCGGTTTCACTGTCAACATCATAAACCACTAACCTGGCGGTGATTCGAATGGGTATCTCAAAAGTCATTCCCCGGTGAATGCACTCTTCGATACTGTGTTTCACTTCACCAAATCGGTAGGATACAAACTCGAGGGAAGCGCTACCGGTAAAATCCTTAATGGGAAACACCGATTTGAAGACAGCTTGCAAACCAATGTTTTCACGCTTTTCGGGCGGGATGTTCATCTGCAAAAATCGTTGAAAGGATTCGCGCTGCATTCCTATCAGATCGGGGATTTCAACGATTTGACCGATTTTGCCAAAGTTTTTCCTGATACGCTTATTTGCTATAGGCATATCCGACATGGCGGCTCCAATATTTTTTTTGGTGGTTATCAGTTAAGGTGCCGGGCCATAGGAAAGAAGTCTTGCTAACCCGAAAAATTCCGCGGTCAGCCGCATAACCTTTGATGCGCTTCTTCCCTATCGCCTAGTGTCACCGGTCTGTTGGCCTTGACTGTTTATTTGACTTCTACCTGAGCTCCAGCTTCTTCTAATTGAGCTTTAATTTTTTCGGCTTCGTCCTTGGACACACCTTCTTTAACGGGTTTGGGCACGGTATCGACCAATTCCTTGGCGTCTTTGAGTCCAAGCCCAGTGATGGCCCTTACTTCCTTGATAACTTGGATTTTCTTATCGCCATGGCCAACCAGCACGATATCGAATTCGGTCTTTTCTTCCTCGGCTCCGCCACCAGCGCCTTCAACAGGCCCTGCCGCCATCATGGCTACAGGAGCAGCGGCTGATACACCGAATTTTTCTTCCATTTCTTTAACGAGTTCAGATAGTTCCAAAACTGACATATTTGCAATGAACTCGATAACATCTTCTTTGGTAATAGTTTCTTTCGCCATTTTTTCCTCCAGAATGTATTCCTTGCTTTATAGAATCATATTTTTGATTTACTTGATCAAAGATGCAAATTATGCGGCTTCCTTTTGTTCTTTTATCGCTTGCAGAACGTTTAAAAACTGTCGCGGTATTTCGCTCAATGTTCTTACAAGCGCAGTCGGCACGCCATTGAAAGCCGAAAGTAAAGTGGCCAAAAGATCTTCTCGCGAGGGCAGCGTGGATAATTCCTTGATGGCAGCTAAATCAAGCACTTTGCCGTTCATCACCCCTACTTTAATTTCCAGCGCTTCATGATCTTTGGCAAAATTAGTCAAAACTTTTGCCGGTAAAACCGGATTGTCATAACTGAGCGCCACAGCGTTGGGCCCCTTGAAATGATCTTTGATCAGGTCCACATCGGTTTCCGCCGAAGCACGGATTAAAAGAGAATTCTTAACAACTTGAAATTCTATTTCTTCTTCTCTGAGTTTACGGCGCAGATCATTGATCTTTGCAACATTAAGACCCTTATAATCGGCAACGATCACGATCGAAGACTTTGAAAACCTTTCGTGGAGATTTTCGGTAATTTTTTTCTTTTCTGATAAATTCAAATTTAACTTACACCTCCTTTCTTAATCTGAACAACCGGAGGCTTTCGGCTTAGAACGAATTGGTGTACAATTTGCTGGCCTAGAGGTTTGCAATAATTAACACAAAAAATTTTGGGTTAACTGTCTAGGTAGGCCGGCTAAAGCCAATTACGCACAATTGTCTTATCAGACAATTGCGAACCTACGGTCTTTGACAGACGAATTGAAATCAAAATTGCTTAATGCTATTTAACCAAATCCTTGATCTGGGCTACGTCAATTTTTATACCCGGCCCCATGGTCGTAGAAATCGCTATGCCTTTCAGGTAAGTCCCCTTGCTGGAAGCCGGTTTGAGGCGCATGATGGTGTCCAAAAAGGCCGAGAGATTTTGCATAATTTTATCGAACCCAAAAGATACTTTTCCCATGGGAACATGCACGATTCCGGCTTTTTCTACTCTAAAATCGATTTTACCCGCTTTGAGTTCATCGATCGCCCGTTGAAGATCAAAAGTTACTGTTCCGCTTTTGGCATTCGGCATTAGCCCGCGCGGGCCGAGCAGTTTTCCTATCTTTCCGACCGACCCCATCATATCAGGGGTGGCAATGGCTCTATCGAAACCGAACCAGCCGCCCTTGATTTTTTCGATCAAATCCTCATTGCCGACAAAATCGGCACCCGCGTCAAGAGCCTCTTTTTCCTTTTCTCCCTTAGCAAAGACCAGAATCTTGACTTCTTTTCCAAGTCCGTTTGGAAGCACCACGCTGCCCCTGACCATTTGGTCAGCATGCCTGGGATCCACTCCCAACCGCACGGCAACATCGATGGTTTCGTCGAATTTTGCATAAGATGATGCTATCGTCAATTTGACAGCATCAGCAAAACTGGCCGCTGCTTCAGAGTTTATCTTTTTCTTTGCTTCTGAAAATTTCTTTCCCCGCTTCGGCATCTTCCTATGTATCTCCTTTTGATAGTTGCACGTTGCGGTTCATAATCGGCGGCTTAAAATCATTTTCATACTCGAACCGCGGAACACGCAGCGCATAACATTTTTTATGCCACTTCAATGCCCATACTTCTTGCTGTGCCCTCAATAATCTTGCAGGCCGCATCCAAATCATTAGCATTTAAATCAACCATTTTCAGCTTTGCAATCTCTTCCAGTTGTTGACGAGTTACCGCTCCTACCCGATCCCTTTTGGGATCACCGGCTCCTTTTGCTATCTTGGCAGCCTTCTTCAGCAAAACGGCTGCCGGCGGTGTTTTCGTGATGAAGGTAAAGGATCTATCCTGATAGACGGTAATTACAACCGGTATGATCATCCCTTCATCATTAGCTGTTCTGGCGTTAAAAGCTTTGCAAAAATCCATGATATTGACGCCGTGCTGTCCCAATGCAGGACCTATCGGCGGAGATGGGTTCGCTTTTCCAGCCTCTACCTGTAACTTTATTAGTGCCATAACCTTTTTCGCCATTTTGAAACTGTACTCCTAATGTCGTTATGTTAAATTTTTTTAATCCGTAAACGCCTGAAACTATTAGTTAAGCTGATGCAAAACCCCTGGCTGTGTAAGATACATTGCTGATCAAAATTATATCTTTTGAACCTGAACAAATTCCAATTCTACCGGTGTGGAGCGGCCGAATATGCTTACCAAAACCTTGATCTTGCCCTTTTCCGGGTTGACCTCCTGTACGGTTCCGTTGAAGTTTGTAAACGGCCCGTCTATGACACGAATCTCATCGCCTGACTCAAAGAAGTATTTCGGTTGGGGTTTTAGCTTTCCGGCTTCCATTCGATTTAGAATCTGTGCGGCCTCTTCATCAGAAAGCGGAGTTGGTTTCCTTCTGCCTCCAAGAAATCCGGTAACTTTAGCGGTGTCATTTACTATATGCCAGGTTTCATCATCCAAATCCATCCTGACCAGAATATATCCAGGATAAAATTTCCGGGATGAGGTTTTACGCTTCCCCTTTACCAGTTCCACGATCTCTTCAGTGGGCACTACAACTTTACCAAATTTTTCGGGATTCGGAGAAGTTGCAATTCGCTCTTCCAAGGCTATTTTTACCTTATTCTCAAATCCTGAATATACATGAACAATATACCATTTAAGCCCCACCGTTGTCCTCCTTATCTATTGCAGCACAACCCGGATCAAGTTGGACAAGCCGATATCAACGATCCCTAAAAAGAGCGATATCAGCATGACAATAGCCAAAACGACGGCTGTTGAACCGATGGTCTGCTTGCGGGAAGGCCAGGTTACTTTTTTTAACTCAACCTTAACCTCTCTCAGGAATTGAATGGATTTGCTCAGAATATTCGATCCCTGCTTGACCGGAGCAATGCTTGCAGTCAAAGATGGCTTTTTTTGAGGCAAGGCTTTTTTACTTTTAACTTCTTTGTTATCTGTCCCAGCCAATGACGGAATCTTTTCCGCGACATCGCCCTTACCCCTGCTTTGTTCAGGAGTTTCTTTGAGGATCTTTTGCTTCTTTTTCTTTTTGGCCTCCGGTGATTTTTTCCTCTGTATACGTCCCATTGCGCTCCTAAAATGGTGAAAGCTCAGGACTGTCACATAACAGGACGCTCAACATCCTTTGATCCTCAGACCCCTGAGCTTTGCTTTAGAGATTTAGTGGCAGGCCAGGAGGGATTCGAACCCCCAACACCCGGATTTGGAGTCCGACGCTCTACCGTTAGAGCTACTGGCCTG
>Ga0209536_100010544_pt1 | contig 13621 bp, 12 predicted proteins | sample DeeMarSeWOR28_12_FD_187461 | JGI IMG/M metagenome (GOLD analysis project Ga0209536, IMG submission 187461) | Marine sediment microbial communities from White Oak River estuary, North Carolina - WOR-2-8_12 (SPAdes) (version 2) | ecosystem: Environmental > Aquatic > Marine > Intertidal zone >...
TTACTGCCACAGGACGTCCATCTCTTGTAGTCTCCCTTTCAGCAGCATTAAATGGACAAACATCCTCACACATGTAGCAGCCAACGCACTTAGTGGGATCGACGATGGATGTCATCGGGTCTGTGGTCAAAGATTCCTGATTAAGCAAGGCAACCACTTTCACCGCTGCAGCACTGCCCTGTGCCACGCAATCTGGGATATCGCGCGGCCCAACCGCCACACCAGCTAAAAACACACCGCTAGTTTGAGTTTCAACCGGCCGCAGCTTGGGATGGGCCTCTACTAAAAACCTATTGGTATCGTAGCTAATGTTGAGGTTCTGGGCCAGTTCTACCACTCCGTCGCTGGGATCGATCCCGGTAGCCAGTACTACAAGGTCGGCGTCAATTTGTATCGGTTTGCCCATAAGCGCGTCGTCGCCGCAAACCACCATTTTTTGGCCATCCCGATATATTTTAGATATCCTGCCTTTTAAATAAAGTGCTCCAGCCTCTTCCTGGGCTCTGCGAGAGAACTCCTCATAATTCTTGCCGCCGGTTCTGTTGTCTATGTAGAAGATGTAGCTCTGCACCTCGGGATCATGCTCCCTGAGCATGATGGCATGCTTGGCCATGTACATGCAGCAAACCTTACTACAATAGCTTCTTCCGACATGATCATCCCTAGAACCGACACAACTGATAAATACAACTTTCTTGGGATGAGCGCCATCGGAGGGGCGGACTACGTCACCCTCAGTAGGCCCCGAAGCGCACATTAACCTCTCCAGTTGTAAGCCGGTTATCACATCAGGATATCTTCCGCCTCCATATTCACCGTATGCGGTATAATCAAAGGTTTTGTATCCCGTGGCGACGACTATGGCTCCAACCTTTTCCTTAATAGTTACTTCCTCTTGCTCCCAGTCAACGGCACTGGTAGGGCATATCTTCTCACATATGCGGCATTCGGGAGGCTTCTTGCCCTCCTGTTTCTCTGACCATTCAAGGAATTTCATGTAGCGGCAATTGACTTTGTCGATCACCGGTTTATTGGGAATCGCCTGAGGGAAGGGAATATATATAGCGGTGCGTTTGCCCATTCCCTCGTCAAACTCCGAAGGTATCTTCGCAGGGCATTTCTGCCAGCAGGAACCACAGCCGGTGCACTTGTCATGATCGACCAATCGCGCTTTCTGCAGTATCTCTACCTCGAAATTACCAACAAAACCCTTAACATCTTTTATCTCTGCATAGCTGAGCAGTCTTATATTGGGATGCTGGGCTACATCAACCATCTTTGGAGTTAAGATGCACGCCGAGCAATCTAGGGTAGGGAAAGTCTTGTCCAGCTGAGCCATACGTCCGCCGATAGTCGGCTCCCGCTCCACAAGAATAACCTCGTGACCGGCATCGGCGATATCCAATGCCGTTTGTATGCCGGAGATGCCACCCCCTATAACAAGTGCACGCTTGGTCAAACCCACCTGCTTGGGGAAAAGTTCCTGGTGCTTGGCGACCTTCGCTGCCGCCATTTTTACCAGTTCGACTGCCTTGGCAGTTGCCTTTTCTTTGTCATCACTGTGAACCCAACTGCAGTGCTCTCTCAAATTAGCTATCTCTAACAGATACGGATTAAGCCCAGCGGAGGATACTGTTTTACGAAAAGTGTTTTCGTGCATTCGTGGAGAACAAGCGCCAATAACCACACGATTCAATCGGTTTTCTGCGATGGCTTTCTTGATGACTTCCTGTCCCACCTCGCTGCATGTGTATTTGTTATCCTCAACATATACCACGCCGGGAAACTTCTTGGATGCCTCAATAACCGTAGGGATGTCAACTGTCCCGGCTATATTACTGCCGCAATGGCAGATAAAAACTCCGATCCTAGCCATTTACCCCCCTATAATAGTCCTTTATCCTTTAGCATTGGTACAGGATTAATGAAATGCTTCTTGAGTGCCAATTCCTTGGCGGAGATACCGAGAGCCAATCCGATCAACTGTGTGAAGTATAGTATAGGTAAGTCCAGATGCTCTCCATCTTCCGATTTCATCCTTTTTTGCTGCATATCAAGGTTACTGTGACACATGGGACAGGCAACGGCAACACAATCTGCACCATAAGATTTGGCCTGCGACAGTATCTGGTTCGATAATTGGAGCACCATATCTGGGCGTGCCAGTGGCAGTCCCGCGCCACAGCACTCAGTCTTAAAATCCCAGTCGATACTCTCGGCCCCCAGCATCTCCACCAGTTCATCCATCATTCTAGGATTTTCAACATCATCCAAATTGGCAACCTCCATTGGGCGAACTAGAAGGCAACCATAGTAGCAAGCTACTTTAAGCCCAGTGAGCGGTTTTTTAACTGGAATTGTTATGGATTTCCCATCTAAAACTTTGAGGAGGGACTCAACCGGGACTTCCTTTGCAAGACCCTCTTCCAAAACCATGTTGATCTGGTTTCTGGTTGCGTCATCCTTGAGCCCTGCAATAGCGAATTTCAGTCTGGAAAAACACATAGCGCATGGAATTACAACTGGCAAATCTGCTTTCTCAGCTAACTTTAAGTTATAAGCGGGTAACGCCAAACCAAGAAGATCACTGGCGGTGTGCGCGGAAGAAGCTCCGCAACAGATCCATTCTTCAAGCTCCCGAAGTTCAATACCAAGGGCCTGACAGACCAGCCGAGTGGAAATATCATATTCTTTTGCTGAGGAATGCAGCGAACAGCCAGGGTAATATGAATAGACCAGTTCAGACATCAACTACTTGCCTTTTCGCTTTCTATTTCTTTTACCTTCTCAAATATAATTGCAATCTTTTTGGCCCCTCTAATCTTATGAGGCCGAAAAGATAATTTGCCTTTGAAAAGCATCGATGGTAACAGTGATAGGTTAGCGAAGAAATGCCTGCTCAATAAATTGTAAAATGCTGCCAAGCCTGCTTCATATAAACGCCCATAACGCTTGATAAGCTTCAAGAATATCCGATGGAATACGGCTACTTCTCTTTCCGGCGGTTTAGCTTTTTCTTCAATAGCCCGCTGGCGAAGGGACTCCATTACCCTGGCTATATCGATCTCGCGGGGGCATCGCGCAGAGCAAACCTGGCACTGAAGGCAAACCCAGTAAGAATTGCTGGCTAAAACTATTTCCTCTAGGCCTATCTGAATGGATCTCATTATCAGACGGGGAGGTAGATCCATGGCAAATGCAGCACGGCAGCCAGCACTGCATTTACCGCATTGATAACAAGATAAAATTTTTTGCCCGCTTCGGCTTTCGATCTCGTAGCGAAGTTCGTTTGATATAGTGGGATTAACGATATTGTCAACGATCATACAGTTTGGCTCATATACAACCGCTAAATACTATAACATAGAATCCCCAAATTAATCTAGCATTATTAATCATTATCAATGCGTGATTACACCAATTCTACTGACCATATCTTTCATGTTGCAGCCTTCCACGAACTGATACAAAAAGCCTTTATCTGCTGATCAGTAGGGCCAGAGGCGGTTATATTGCCCGTTTATACTCACCAGTTTTCGATTGGAACGTTAATGATTGATAGCCACAGAATTGACTTTTTTGAGTAGGGTAGGTTATATTATTGGTGTTGCCCAAGGCGATTTTTTTTGTAAATTGATAGACTTAAATCGAAAAACCAGATCTGATCTTAAGGGAATAATGGGCATTTTTACTTATCACGAAGCTATAAATGACGAGTGTTCCCGCAACAAGCTCTAAATACCCAATACTATATAAGAAACAAAGCTGGAAGGTGTGGCACAAACGATGACAGAAGAAATAGTACACCTGGATGAGAAGGACTTAGGGTTCAGTGATGCTGTAAGGGTAGCAGGTGGTATTGATGTTAATTGGTGTTATCAATGTGGCAAATGTGCCAGTGGCTGCCCCGTTGCCTACGAAATGGACCTGACACCTAGTCAGCTTATCCATGCAATTCAACTGGGGCTTAAGGATCTTGTTTATAAAAGTAAGACAATGTGGCTTTGCGCCTCGTGTCAGACCTGCACCACACGCTGCCCGCAGGATGTGGACATTGCAGAGGTTTTGGACACAGTCAAGATTTTAATGCAGCGCGACAAGAAAAAGGCACAGTTACCGAATGTACTTAAGGCTAACAAACGCTTCATCGGGAATTTAAAGTGGTTCGGGCGCCTGTATGAACTGGGCATGGTTGCCATGCTTAAACTGTCTACATGGAACCTCACACAGGATATAGGCATGGGCATGAAGATGCTTAAAAAAGGCAAGTTCAGCATCTTCCCCCGGTTCAAGGGTGCGCGGGCAGTGCGCAAAATACTCAGTCGAGTCAAAAAGCAGGAGAAGGTATGAAATACGCATATTACCCCGGATGCTCCCTCCACTCCACCGGAGAAGAATTCGACAAGTCACTACTAGCTGTTTGTGATAAGCTGGGTGTTGAACTGGTTGAGGTTGAGAAGTGGTTCTGCTGCGGTTCAACTGCGGCACATAACTTTTCAAAGCTTCTGGCAACATCACTGCCAATGGCCAATCTAGCTCTTCTGGATAAGATGGGCCTTGATGAGGTTGTGGTCCCATGTGCCATGTGCTTCTCTAAATTCAAGATAGCTCAGCACAACGTGAAATCTGATGAAAAACTGAGAAGTGATGTGCTGGAGGTAATCCAAGCGGATTGCAACGATGATGCAAAGGTTATCCATCCACTTACGATATTTGCCGAGGAGCCTTTGCTTTCCAAGATTCCGACAGCTGTAGAGCGGGATCTGTCCGGACTTAAAGTAGTCTGTTACTACGGATGCCTTTTAACCAGACCACCGAAAATAACCCAGTTCGACATTTGCGAGTATCCGCAGACCATGGACCGCGTACTACGAGCGGCCGGCATTACCACACTGGATTGGACATATAAGACAGATTGCTGCGGGGCCTCCTTTGCTCTGAGCAAACCGGATATCGTAGTAGAGTTAAGCCACAAGATAATTGAGAACGCCAAATCAGCGGGAGCGGATGCTATTGCAGTCGCATGCCCCATGTGTCATGCCAACCTAGATACTCGCCAACCAGATATGGAAAAAACTTTCGATATAGAATCCAAAATGCCTATCCTCTATTTCACACAGCTTATGGGTTACAGCTTCGGCATCTCACCAGAGGAACTTATGGTTGATAAACACCTAACCGATGCAGAAAGCATATTCGAGGAGGTCGCTCAACATGCCCAGTAAAAAAGAAGCTAAGCCACTTGAAAAAGCAGGCAAGTCCCCCGAAAAGGTGGGGGCAGCGTTGGTAGTTGGCGGTGGTGTAGGCGGCATGCAAGCGGCCTTAGATCTGGCTGAATCTGGTATCAAAGTTTATCTGACTGAAACCAAACCGTCAATCGGTGGAGTAATGTCTCAGCTCGACAAGACCTTCCCCACCAATGATTGTGCCATGTGTACTTTAGCACCGCGGCTGGTTGCGATTGGCCGGCACAAAGATATTGAGATAGTTACCTTGGCCGACGTTGAAAAAATCGATGGTCAGGCGGGAAACTTCAACGTAACCCTGAAGAAGAAGCCTCGTTTCATAAATGAAGACCTGTGTACCGGTTGCGGAACCTGTGTCGCTAATTGCCCTGTCCGGTTTCAGATATATGCCCGTCCCGAAAAAAAGCCGGAGATCAAACTGGATCCAGAAGATTTACAGAAGGCGGAGAAGATAGTTGAGGAATTCAGAAATGAAAAAGGTGCCTTGGTGGCTATCCTGCAAAGCATTAATTCTGCCTTTAAGTATCTGCCAGAAAATGTATTAAGGTATGTTTCTGCAGAATTAGATATTCCTCTGATCCTGATGTACAGAACCGCCACTTTCTATAAAGCTTTCAGTTTAAAACCAGTTGGAAAGAACATTGTAACCGTTTGCGTGGGTACAGCCTGTCATGTTAAGGGAGCAACTAGAATTGTCGACAATTTAGAAAGCGAGTTAGGAATAGAAGCAGGAGAGACCACTGAGGACATGAACTTCACATTAAGTACTGTAAATTGTCTTGGCTGTTGTGGTTTGGCTCCGGTAACAACTGTTGGTGAAGACTTATATGGAAAAGTGGAGCCGTCAAATATCAAGGAAATTGTTGACAAGTATAGAAAGGTCGAGGTCAGCTAGGGAGGTAGGACATGCCAAGGATCAAGATCGATGATCTGGATAGGATAAGCGAGGAAATAAGAAAAACCACTCTTCTAAGAGATGGCGAAAGCAGGGCAAAGATCACCGTACATATGGGTACGTGCGGTATAGCCGCTGGAGCGAGAGGGATAATGAACGCCCTGCTGGGCGAGATTCAGCAAAACAATATTAAGGATGTTATTGTAACCACCTCGGGATGTGCTGGATTGTGTAGTAAAGAACCGATGGCGACGGTCGAAACAAAGGGGGAAGCACCGGTAAAATACATCCAGCTTACTCCAGAAAAAATTCGTGAGATTGTTTCCCAGCATATCCTTAACGGGAAAATAGTTACAGATTATGCCCTGGCCATAGGCAGTGAGCGGGCAGGTTAAGATCAATTATTGGACTAAGGAAGAGGCAAAATGGAGAAGTATAGAACTAATCTAATGCTCTGCGCCGGTACGGGTTGTGTGGCAAATGGATCATTTGAGTTAAAAGGAGTTTTGGATAAAGAGATCCAGAAGCAAGGTCTACAAGATGAGATTTTGGTTGTAATGACCGGATGCAACGGTTTTTGTGCGGTCGGACCGGTTCTAACCGTGCAGCCCGACGGGATATTCTATCAAAACCTGTCAGAGAAAGATATCCCGTATCTAGTGGAAGAGCATTTCCTAAAAGGACGCCCTGTTAAAAAATATATGTATTCTCCACCGGAAGTCAAGGAACCGGTCCCAACCATGTCGGACATAGGCTTTTTCTCTCGTCAAACATTAGTTGTGCTCAGAAACAGGGGGCTGATTGATCCAGAGAAAATCGATGAGTATATCGCCAGAGATGGATATCGGGCTCTGGCTAAGGCTCTTACATCAATGACTCCTGAAGAAATAATAAAAACAATACAGGACTCCGGTTTACGAGGTAGAGGAGGAGCCGGCTACCCAACTGGCGTCAAATGGGAGCAATGTAGAAGGTCGAAGGGAGAACCCAAATATCTCATATGTAACTGTGATGAGGGTGATCCGGGTGCTTTTATGGACCGATCCGTCGTCGAAAGTGATCCGCATGCAGTGCTGGAGGGAATGCTGATAGGGGCAAGGGCCATAGGAGCGAGCACGGGGTATGTATACATTAGAAACGAATATCCTTTGGCCATTAAGAGATTAGAGACCGCAATTAAACAAGCACGAGAATACGGGCTGCTTGGTGAAAATATCCTAGATACCGGTTTCAATTTCGACATAATAATCAAGCGAGGGGCCGGAGCATTTGTCTGTGGCGAAACGACGGCGTTAATTGCCTCTATTGAAGGAAGGCCACCTGAGCCAAGAGCCAGGCCTCCTCATTCTGTTGAAGTAGGAGTTTGGGGTAAGCCAACCAATCCCAATAACGTAGAAACATGGGCTAACGTGCCCAATATCATCAATAGAGGGGCGGATTGGTTTGCCAGTATCGGCACAGAGAAAAGCAAGGGTACTAAAGTATTCTCGCTAGTTGGAAAAATCAATAATACAGGTCTGGTCGAAGTGCCAATGGGTATTACTCTACGGGAGATGGTTTATGATATCGGGGCCGGAATACCCAACGGCAAAGAGTTCAAAGCGGTTCAAACAGGTGGTCCATCTGGTGGATGTATCCCGGCTGAGCTTCTTGATCTTCCCGTGGACTATGAGCGATTAACTGAGGCTGGTTCCATGATGGGATCCGGCGGCATGATAGTATTTGACGAAGATACATGTATAGTTGATATGGCGAAATATTTCACCAAGTTCACAAACGACGAATCCTGTGGGAAATGTACATCTTGCCGAGAGGGCTCGGAGGCACTACTGGAGATACTTGAGAAAATATGTAATGGAGAGGGAGAGGAAGGAGACCTCGCATTCCTTGAGGAGCTGGGAGATGTCGTTAAAGAAGCTTCCTTGTGCGGACTGGGACAATCGCTTCCCAATCCGGTATTGAGCACAATACGCTATTTTAGAGATGAATACGAAGCTCATATAAAGGAAAAACGCTGCCCGGCCTTCGTCTGCAAGGAACTCTTCTCGTATTACATCGATCCAGAAAAGTGCGCGGCTTGCATGATCTGCCTTCGGAAATGTCCTGTTGATGCTGTTGTCGGTGAAAAAAATCAAATACACGTAATTGAGCAGGACAAATGCACTAAGTGTGGAACTTGCTTCGATGTATGCCCAACCCGCTTCTCAGCGGTAACGAGGATAACTGGTGAACCGGTGCCTTCACCATTGCCTCCCGAAGAAAGGGCTCTTGCAAGGGCCAAATAGAGGGTAATAAGCCTTATGACTCTCAATGACGTTAAAGAGATTCTTGAAGCAGAGGTCGTGGCGGGAAAAGATGATCTTATGATGGAAATAAAAATGGGCTGTGGTTGTGATCTGATGAGTGATGTTTTGGCGTTTACCAAGGCGGAATCTCTTCTCTTGACCGGGCTAACCAATCCACAGGTTGTTCGTACCGCTGAGATGACTGATGTTGTGGCAATTTGCTTTACCCGGGGGAAAAAGCCGGATGAGGATACTGTCAGACTAGCTAAAAGTAGAGGGCTCCCTTTACTGATAACACAGCTACCGATGTTTGAGAGCTGCGGCCGGTTATATAAAAGTGGACTCGTAGGTTGCTCTGAGTATGAACGATGATACTAATAAAGTCACACAACTTGTTGAAGGTAGGGAAATTACCAGAGTCCATGAACTGCAATATGAGTTAAAAATTGCAGATGTAATGACTACTGACGTTATAACAATCAGTGCAACGGATTCGATGAAACAATTGAGAGAGCTCTTGCGCAGCAAGCGCATCTCGGGAACCCCGGTGGTAAAGAACAGAAAGATTGTCGGTATTGTTAGTATCGAAGATTTAATCAAATGCCTGGCAAATAGAGAAGAGAATGCTTCTATAGGCGAGAAGATGACTAAGACAGTGGCAACCATTTATGATGATGAACCACTTGTCAATGCCGTCGTAAAATTGAATGAATACGGGATTGGGCGTCTACCTGTAATTGAACGTGGGCGCAGCGAACTGGTAGGTATTCTTACAAAGGAAGATATCATTAAAGGTCTGCTAAAAAAGCTAGAGATTGATTATCAGATCAGAGAGGTCCGTCCCGACCAGGAAGGCACACTGTTTAATAATACGCTTGACGCCAAGATGAGGGTACAGTTCAAGTACGATATACCTAGCCGCGACATTAGTCGAGCCGGAGAATCCGCCAGCGTGCTAAAAAAGACATTAAAACGACTGGGTTTCCATCCTCAGATAGTGCGTCGAGCTGCGATTATTGCATATGAATCTGAAATTAACATTGTACTCTATAGTCATGGTGGTCAGATCTCGGCCCAGATACAGCCCAACTACATAAAAATCAAAGCCAGTGATACGGGGCCTGGTATCGCTGATGTCGAACAAGCCAAAAAACCCGGCTTTTCAACTGCCCCAGAGTGGGTGCGAGAGCTTGGTTTCGGCGCGGGAATGGGCATACCTAATATCATGAAATGTGCAGATAAAATGACTCTAAAATCCGAAGTTGGTATAGGCACAGTAGTAGACACTATTATTAATGTAGATAGCGGTCCGAATTGATGCAGATTGAGGAAATAGTTAACAAACTAGATCTAGAGGTTAGGTCTTCGGCTGAAAACCTCAGAAGGCAAATCAGCGGAGGTTATGCCAGTGATCTCTTAAGTGACGTAATGGCTAATTCCAAAAAGGATAATATTTGGATTACTTTGCAAATACATGAGAACATAGTAGGTGTAGCTAGCTTGTTGGAATTGGCCGGGATCATTATTGTTAACGGCCGAGAACCGGATGAAACGGTTATAAAAAAAGCGGCGGAAGAGAATATACCGATTCTACTTACCAAATTACCTGCTTTTGAAATAGTTGGCAAACTTTATAATCTCGGAATTCGTGGAATGGGGTGATGCTGAACAGGTTTAAGGCAGATTTACATATTCACACCTGCCTATCACCCTGCAGTGAATCCACAATGTCACCAAGGAGAATAGTTGAACAGGCTAAGCTGAAAGGCTTAGATATCATTGGAATTTGCGACCATAATTCGATCGAAAACGTGGTTTATGTCAAAAAGGCCGGAGAAAAAGAGGGGTTAGCAGTTATAGGAGGGATTGAGGTTACATCAAAAGAAGAGGTTCATATCTTAGCCTATTTTGATGAAGATGAAAAGATGGTTGAGCTTGCTGATCTTATTTATGAAAATCTGCCCGGGGAGAATGACGAAAGGCTTTTCGGTACACAAATCGTGGCTAATGAGGATGACGAGGTAATGAGCCTGAACAGCAGACTTCTGATTGGAGCAACTTCGCTCTCAATTGAGTATCTCGTAGCTAGAATACACGCCCTGAGCGGATTAGCTATTGCCTCGCATATCGACAGGGAAGGCTTCGGTATTATCGGCCAGTTGGGGTATATACCGGATAATTTAGAGCTCGATGGTCTTGAGATATCCCCAAGACTATCGCTCAATGAGGCAAAAATTAAGTTTGGACAATCCTGTAATCTTCCATTTGTTACCTCTTCGGATGCACATAATCTGGAGAACATTGGTAAAAGTTATACATGCTTATCGATTGCTGAAGCAAACATAAAGGAGATACGAAAGGCTTTATATGGTGAGGATGGAAGAAAGGTAGTGATGTAGAATCGTGGAGGATATATCGCTTCATATACTGGATATAGTTGAGAACTCAATCAGAGCCAGAGCTTCAAAGATAAATATCAAAATCGTCGAAGATACTAAGGAAGATTTGCTAACCGTTGAGATTAAAGACAATGGGAATGGGATGGATAAGGAAACCCTGAACAAGGTTCTTGATCCATTCTTCACCACTAAGATATCACGGAAAGTGGGTTTGGGGCTTGCCCTATTTAAACAGTCAGCTATAGAAAGCGGGGGGGATTTAGAGATACAATCGGAAGTCGGCATAGGTACAACGGTTAAAGCTGTTTTCAATTATAGTCATATTGATCGTAAACCACTGGGGGATATGGCAGCAACTCTTGTTACTCTAATTGCCGGTAATCGTGAAATAAACTTTGTATATGAACACATAACTGATGAATCAGTGTATCGCATTGATACAGAAGAAATCAGGTCTGGGAATGATCTAGATTCTAAAAATACCGTTAAAACACGAACAAAAAAGATACATAGTGAGGTAGCTAAGCCGTGATTAATGTAGTTATTGATGGACAAGAGGTTCAAGTTAACGAAGGAACTTCTTTGCTTGAAGCAGCTGAAAGCGCGGGCATTAAGATACCAACCCTTTGCCACTATAAGTCGTTATCTCCTTATGGAGCATGTCGGCTATGTTTGGTAGAAGTATCAAGGAATGGCAGGAAAAAGATTGAGGCATCTTGTCTCCGCAAAGCTGAAAATGGGATGGTAGTAGAGACTCATTCCGAGAAGATCAACAAAATCCGCAAAATTATGATCGAATTGCACCTCGCTCGATGCCCAGATTCAGAAGATATAAAGAAAATAGCTGATGAGTTAGGAGTCAAAGAAACAAGAATCAAGAAAAAGAACAGTGACTGTACCTTGTGTGGTCTTTGCGTCCGCATGTGCCAGGAAAGGATGGGCATAGGAGCAGTCACCTTTGCCAATCGTGGTTCAAATCGTGAGGTAGTACCGCCATTTGGTGTGCCCAATGAAATCTGTCAAACCTGCGGTGCATGTGCCTTTATCTGCCCCACCGGGAAAATCAAACTCCCCGATTTTTCAGGTGTCAGCGCAAACGAACCGATCTCTATCGTATCCGAATACAATGCTGGATTAATTGAAAGACCGGCTGTCTACATACCCTATCCTCAAGCCATCCCGAACCAGGCTAAGATAGACGAAAGATATTGTGTTCATCTCCGTAACGGTGACTGCGGGATCTGTAGTGAATTTTGTGAGGCAGGTGCAATCGACTATGAGCAGAAGGAAGAAGAAATAAAGGTAAATGTAGGTGCGGTTGTACTAGCCCCGGGATATGAATTGTTTGATGCCGCGCTTAAAGGAGAGTACGGATATGGTCGCTATCGTAACGTGATCACCGGGCTTGAGTTAGAGCGCATATTAAGTGCTTCAGGCCCTAATGTTGGCGAGTTCTTGAGACCGTCCGATAATCTAGTTCCACAAAAGATCGCCTTCATTCAATGTGTGGGCTCGAGAGAGGTGGACGCGAACTATTGCTCTTCGGTTTGCTGCATGTATGCTACTAAACAGGCACTGATAATAAAAGAGCACTACCCAGAAATCGATATAACCATATTCTATATAGATATTCGGGCTTTTGGTAAAGGGTTCGAGGCATACTATGAGCGCGCAAAGAAAGAGGGAATAAAATATATTCGAAGCAAGCCATCTTCGCTGAAGGAAATCCTAGATACAAAAGACCTTACGATGCAATATCAGAACGAAGATGGGCAAATAGTCACCGATGAATTCAATCTTGTAACGCTTTCATGTGGGATCAGGCCTCCTTCCGGAAACAACAGATTGGCCGAAATATTTGGATTTGAACTAAATGAGTTTGGTTTCTGTCAAACCGGTCAGTTCAATCCGGTCGAAACATCTGTAGACGGCATATATGATTGCGGTGTATTCACCGGGCCAAAAGACATCCCGGAAACGGTTATGCAGGCAAGTGCTGGCGCGTCAAAAGCACTATCACTACTATATTCAGAAAAGGGTAAGTTACTAACCGAACAATCGTACCCTGCAGAGAAGGACGTGACCGGGCAGGAACCACGCATTGGGGTTTTTGTATGTCATTGCGGAAAGAATATTGGTGGAGTGGTTGATGTTCCTGACGTCGTTGAATACACCAAAACGTTACCCAACGTGGTTTATGTTGAGGATAATCTCTATACGTGCTCGGCTGACACTGGGGAAAGAATCAAACAATTAATTGACGAACATGATCTCAATCGGGTCGTAGTGGCTTCGTGTAGCCCACGAACGCATGAGCCACTGTTCCAGGATACACTGAGAGAAGGCGGTCTTAACCCCTATCTGTTTGAAATGGCCAATATCCGTGACCAGTGCTCCTGGGTTCACATGCATCTTCCTGAGGCCGCAACTGAAAAATCCAAGGATCTGATAAGGATGGCCGTAGCTAAGTCGCGGATGCTTAATCCGCTGTATCCGCAATATCTTGACGTGGTCCAAACAGGACTGGTAATCGGCGGTGGGGTGGCTGGAATGACAGCAGCCCTTGATTTGGCAGAACAAGATTTAGAAACCCATCTGCTTGAGAAAGCAGAATACATAGGAGGCAATGCACGCAAGCTGAAATACTCCTTAGAGGGCGATGATCCGCAAGGCTGGCTTACCTCCCTAATCGATAAGGTAAAATCACATCCTAGGATTAAGGTACATACAAGTGCTGAGATAACCAACTTCGCAGGCTCCGTTGGTAATTTCACTGTGACCTATAGTGTCAATGGG
>Ga0209536_100010545_pt1 | contig 13620 bp, 7 predicted proteins | sample DeeMarSeWOR28_12_FD_187461 | JGI IMG/M metagenome (GOLD analysis project Ga0209536, IMG submission 187461) | Marine sediment microbial communities from White Oak River estuary, North Carolina - WOR-2-8_12 (SPAdes) (version 2) | ecosystem: Environmental > Aquatic > Marine > Intertidal zone >...
GCTTGATGCCCGGCAGCAAGGTGGAGGGGATGTCTTTCATGCGAGCCACAAGATCGGTGAGCCTCTCCTGCTCCGGATTCACAATCCAGACGACATCCCGCAGCTTCTCGGCTGCCGTGCGCACCGCACGTCCCACCTCCTGAACGCGTCGGCGCTGCTCTGTTGCCGGGTCCAGACGACGGGCAATGAGGTCGCTTTCGAGCGCAATGGAGCTCAGCTCACTTCCAATGTCATCATGCAGATCATCGGCAATGCGGATTCTCAACAGTTCAAGCCTACGCATCCTTGAGCGCTTCAAGCGATAGAGAACCGCCGCGGTTGCACACACCAGCACAAACACGAGGCCGCGGAACCACGCAGTCTCCCAGAGCGGTGGACTGATGATTAGCGCGATCGACAATGGCTCGTGGTTCCAAATGCCGTCGTTGTTTGAAGCTCGCACCTTGAGCAGATACTCGCCGGGGCTCATATTTGCGAACACGACGCGCCGATCAGTCCCAAGGTACACCCAATTCTCCTCCGCGCCGTCGACTTTGTACATGAACTGATTCTGTGTGGGATTGGTGAATTCCAGCGCCGCGAACTCAAAGGAAACCGTGTGTTGCTGATGAGTCAGGCGAATCACGGGCGTGTTGAACGGAGACAGTGGAACGGGCCTCCCCAAGATGGCAAACCGCGTGATGACCACCTGAGGGACCACGGGGTTCTCTTGCAGATCGCTCGGATGAAACCACGTCAGCCCCCCGCTTCCGCCCAGGTAGATCGTCCCATCGAACGTCTGGATGAAGGCGTTGCGCCGGACCTCGGCAACGGCAATGCCATCGGAGCGATCATATGACCGACTGGTACCGTCGTCGGGGTTGTACTTCACCAACTTCCGCCCGACGGATACCCAGAGGTTCCCCTGTGCATCAGAGACAATCCCGGTAGGGGAGGCGTCTGAGAGAATTGCCTCGGTGCCGGCACCCGAAAAGGAAGCGCCTTCGTGTGAGGTCGAGAAGCGATGGGTGATGAAAGCACTCCGGTCATCCTCAAATCGTGCGACCCCCGGTCCTTCGGCTGGGACCCAGATGATATTGCGGATCTTGTCAAAATGGACACACCAGATGGGTTGCGCAGGGAGACTGTTCTGGTTGTTAGGATCCTTGTGATACCAAGTCACTGCGTTGGTCTGTGTGTTGACTCGGCAGAGGCCGCGGCCCAGTGCGGCCAGCCAGAGGTTCCCGGAGGTGTCTTCGGTGATGTATGCCACCCCCCCCTTCACCAACGCCGTTTCCAGGGGCCACTGCAGGACGGGTGTGAATCTCCCTGCCTGATCATCGTATCGGTCCAGGCCTGCATAGTGACCGACCCACATCGTGCCGGATCGATCCTGGTGAAGAGCAGTGACCGTTTCGTTTCCCAGGTTTTGCAGCACGCTGCCCCGGTTTGATTCTCGAGTGAGTAACCGCCGGGTGTGCGTCTTGTACACACAGATCCCACCGCCTCTGGCCATCCCAATCCAGACTTCATCGGGCTCCCGGTCCCGAATCACCGTGATCATATTGCTCGGAAGGCTCGACCGGTCACCGAGATCATGGCCAAGCACGCGGAAGCGATGGGAACCCGGGGAGAGGTAGACCAGCCCGTCGGCAGCAGTTCCGACCCAGAGGGTCCCGCCCCGGTCCTTCCAGACTGAGAGAACGTTGGAGGAAGTCAGTTCAGGAGGATCCCCGCTGCGTGCCGTGCACGAATGGAAACCCCGCGCCGTGTGGTTGCGCCGGTACAACCCGTCTCCGTTTGTCCCGATCCAGAGGTTTCCGCTTCTGTCAAGGATAACAAACTTCACCATCACACCGCCCGGGCGACGCACATCGGGTTCTGAAGTGAGATAGGAATCCCATCGCTCTTTTCGAGAGTCCCAGCAGAGGATCCCCCCAGCAATGCCCGGGAGCCAGAGGTTTCCGTCGAGATCCACGCAGATCGGACCTCTAGGGTCAGTGCCTCGTCCAAGGAGAGGGCTCTGATAGCCCGGGACTGGCGGGCAGCGGTTGAACGGTCCCGTCTCCGGGTGGATCCAGCCCAGCTCCCACTTCCGTGTCAGCACCCAGATTCTTCCGTCACCTCCGAGCGCCAGCGTAGCGACATCCTCCGACGGAAGTCTTCGGGAGACAGTACTCCTGGTAGTGTACTCCGGCCGTCCGTTCTTGCCCGCAGAAATCCGCAGCAGCCCCGACGATGTTCCGATCCAGATGGTGCCGCTTGAATCCTCCACAATGTGGCTCACCGCCGCCCGGCGGCTTCCCGGGAACCTCAGACCGTCTGGAATGAGGTTTCTGAACTGACGTGTTCTCGCATCCAGCCTGTAGACGCTTCCCTGCTGCGTTCCTATCAGAAACCTCCCACGTGAGTCCTCAACTGCGCACGAGATCTGACTCGCTTCATCGGTGTGGTTCTCGGGACCCGGAACGATCAAGGCCGTCGACCGATTTGTCGGGATGTCGTAGAGAACGATCTCGTTGCCAGACCCGTACAGGGCCAGAACCCCGTTCCGGCCTCCGATCAGGTCATGCTGGATCCACGACTTCGGCAGGGGATCTCCAGAGCTATCGGGCTTGACACCGACGAACGTGTGTCCGTCGTATCGCCACAATCCCTCCTCTCCGGCAATCCAGATGAATCCGTAGCGGCATTGTACGAGGCCCGCGTGCCGCTGGACCGGGAGATCCCACGGATCCAGCCGCTCAAAACTCACATCGCGACTCTGTGCAGCCGAGCGCGCCGGTGAGATGAGTAAGAGCGTGGCGAGCACCAGGAGTGCACGCAGGAACAGGCCTCGCTGCTCACGCGCTGCTTGTGTGAAGATGCGGGGGGGCTTCATCCGAGGGAGGAAGTTTCCAGTGCTTGTCCGGGCCTCCGGTCTTGGAGCGCCAGCATTTCCGATGCTCGGCATTGAATAAACCACCGGTGCAGTTCGTTCAGGAGGCATCAGACTGGCCGCGCCAGAGATGGGAGGTGAGCAGATGTCGGCAGAACACAATGCGCTCTCAGCTCTAGCGCGAGAATTGCCGGCCACATCAACCTGTGTCACGCTCAAGAAACTTACCCCGCCCCGAGGCGAATGTCAAGGACAACGCGCCCAGCCCCGCCCCGGCGGACCTCCTCTGAGGCACCCACAGTGTGTGGATTGAGACCGCTCAGCTCCACCACATGAGGATTCTTCGTCACCACCCGGCTCCCGGGGGTATCACAGATGCGCAGGCTCCCGCGGGATCCACGATGGGACTCTCCATCGACGGCGTGCGTGGGACGGCAGGGCTTGAGCGCTTGAGGCCTCAACACAAAGTCGACAGCAGGTCCTGGCGGTGCTCGAGAATCTTGCTTATGCGACTGGTTCTCCTCCCTCCCACCAACTCGCGGAGCTTTGCGAGGTGTAGAATACTACAAACGGGCGATTGCCCTTGTCATGGGGTCGCCATAATCTGTCCCCACCCTGCCCCGTCACCGCTGGGGTAACTGTTTCAAATCATGAACCAGATCATGGAGGGCAACATGAAACGGACGATGCTTGCATCGTTGCTCATCGCGATAGGCTTGATCATCGGCGGTTGCACAGACCAGGATCCGGCCGCTCCTGAGTTCACTCAGAGCGGCCAGGTGCCCCCGTCCCTGGAGAAAGCCGTGAGCTATTTCGACGGCACGTCAGTGAACATTGGCCTCGTTGACGAAGGCAAGACCAATGCCCTGCCGAACGGCAGAGTGCAGATACGAGGACTCGTTGTCCGGACGTCTGATGTCCTGAGTGATCCCCGTGTGAGCGGTACTGTCACCTGGGTCGTCCACCTGGACATTTTTGAGGATGGTTCCGACAAGCGGTGGGGATCAGGCGAGCTCATCATCCCCGATGTGGGAAGCTGGGACATGACCTATAAGGGCTGGTTGGTCCCCGGAGAAGGGCTAACGTACGAAGTTGACGGTCATGGCAAGGGAGAGCTCAAGGGACTGAAGGCGCACTGGACATACTTCTTGCCAAATCCTCCTGGCGTATTCGATGTTCAGGGATATATCATCGAGCACTAGGTGAAAGACCGGTCTTGAGCCGGCTCAACCTTGCAGGGCTCATCGCAACACCGGCCTGTGAGCAGCAGCGGGCCGCTTTGGTGATGCAGTCTTAGATCTGGACTCAGGCCGGAGATCGCACCCGCACAGTGCAGCGATCGTTGCACGAAAGGGTATCAGCCAAAGCACACATCATAATGCCCCGATCGACGGGGCATTCTGGTCATCTAAGAAGATGCTCTTCGGGTTCGCCGAGACGAGCGTGCCGGCATTGTGCTCTCCAGCGACGCGAGGATCTCGCAGAACTTTCGTGCCACCGAGGATCATTCCACTCCAGTCGAGCCCGGGGCACCTTGCGAGGAGCTCCCCTCCGATGGTCTCGCTCGAACTCTCCGCTCTCATCTGACGACGACCATTCTCCGAGTCTGAACATCGTTCCCGGCCCTGAGCCTGTAGAGATAGACACCGCTGGCAAGGTCTCCTGCGTCGACGATGACCGTGAAGCTTCCCGGCGTTTTACGTTCATCCACAGGCACCGCCACCACACGCCCGAGAAGATCATAGATCGTCAGCGTTACATCACTGGGCGCGCCGATCTGATAGGCGATGGTCGTCACCGGGTTAAACGGGTTGGGGTAGTTCTGGTAGAGACGGAAACCGTCAGGGAGCGATGCGATGGGCTCCTCTGTCCCGGTGAACATCGCCACCCCGACCAGAGGTATGTCCACGTAGGAGGGGTTGGAAGGCGATGTGATGAGCCGAGAGTGGGTGCTCTGAAAATACGGGATGATGTGCGCATTCCCGGACTGGTCCAGGTCTAGCGAAGTAATCTCCAGCCCGATCATGTGCCCTGGAGGTATGCGGTGCGAAAGGGCATTGCACTCGACATCGCTGCGGACCTCCGTGTGGGGTGTCGTGCCGCGGATTCCGTTTGTTCCCCTGGTCATGAGTTGCCAGAGGAGTCCAGTGTCGGCGTGGGACACATCAAACAGGCGGGCGTGTGCCTGGAATTCGGTGGCATCGCTTGAGGTGACCAGATGAGCATACGGGATGCCTGTCACGTCGGTCGTGTCGACCAGAGGAGGTGAGAGCAGGCGGAGCGGTGTCGTCTTGAACGCGTTGCGAAACGCACCTCCGCTGTAGCGGTCGTTCCAGGCAGTGCTCGGCGTATAGGTTGAGTCATACTCGAGTACGAACGAGAACGTAGCGGCTGTTGTGGGGGGTGTGATGGAGAGGCCGCCATTCCTCACATAGAGCCGCACCGCCGAGGCGGGTTCGGGAGGCCACACTGCGGTGATGTGGTGAGGCCAGCTTGGCCGGTCATCAGCATAGAACACAAGTGGAATGTCCACCTGGTCGACCGGTTTGCCCTTCAGCCAGTGGTCGAACCAATCAAGCGATCGGGCGATCACGAATGTGAGTTCGTTCACGTTGTATGGTTCGGAATGCCCGCCTGTTCCGTAGTACGACCAGACGGGGATTCCGCGGGCAGCGAGGTTCGCTGCGGCCCGGATCCCGGCGTTCACGGGGAAGAGGGCATCCTTCCAGCCCAGGCCCTGCAGCACGGGAACCTGCACGCTGTCGAGCAGGTTCTCGAGATCTCGCGCGTTGATGTAGGGCAGCAGTCCGTCGTAATCGTCCCCGATGATGAGCTCTCGCACAACCTCGCGCTCTGGGGCATATCGCACCGAACCGAGGGAAAGCTGCCAGGCAAGTGCCTGGTTGATGCAGTTGCGAGGGACGAGGTCGGCTGCAAAATGCGGGGTTGCATAGGTAGGGACGACGGCCCGGACGCCGGCCATGCGGTAGACCGCCGCCATCCAGGCATGGATCCCTCCTTGCGATCCTCCTGCCACGCCGATCTTGTCTGGATTGATGCTCGGGTGCGCGCGAAAGTACTGGAGCACCTCGTTGAGATCGAGCCGTTCGGTTTCGCCGCTTGTCGTTGAGTACCCCTCTGAGTTACCCTGTCCCCTGACGCTGTAGGCAAGGGAGGCATACCCGTAGAGAGCAAGGACCGATGCGAGGGGTTGCATATCGGTCTTCTCTCCCCCGTACCCGTGGACGACGATGATCCCGGGGAAGCCGTCGCGCGGCAATGAATCGGCCGGAATCATGAGCGTGGCATCGAGCCTGACGCCGTCGCGCATGGTGATCGAATCTTCGAGAACGGTCTGTCCACACAGAGGAGCCGCATGGAGAACGATGACAGGCAGGAGATATCGGAATGCGCGCATCAAGGTCCCCTCATCAGTAAATCCGCTCGCCCCACAACTGTGCCCTACGGCAAGTCGGAGCGGTGTACGCCCCTTGGAAGCGAACAGATCTGCCGCCTGATCAGCACGGTCTTCTGCGGTGAGCGTGTGGAGGGCCCTCTGCGCTCACAACCCCTCCACCTGTACCCAGTATAGAGTCCGGAAATCTCGAAAGCAAGTCGGGCATCTCATCGGGAATTCTCGCCAAATTGCCAACGGATCTTCCAAAAAAGAATCTGCTGAAGTTTGTGGCTACGGAATGCCCAGGCTGAACGGATTGAACGCACAGTGGAGAACCTTCCCGACTGATTCTCCCAACGGCATCGAGATCAAAGCATCGATCTCGCTGGCAGGCTCTTTCGTCTGGATCTCTTCTGATGTCGGCTTCTCACCGTCGGTGCGCGAATGAGGGGCACAGGTCGCACACGTGCTCGGCTGTAGCCCTCAGATCTGCTCTTCGGATTCAGGCACAGGGCGTCCTGCGGTGGAATCGGAGGCTGAAGCTCAGGGTGGAGACATCGTCGCGTGGCTCTTGTCTCAAGATCTTCAACCTTGAGAAATCCCGGTTGTGGAGTCAAGCTGGGAAGGAATCGAATCGTGCGGTCGACGGGATCACCTTCCTACCTATTCGACGATCCACTCATAGACGCCACCGGAGAACGAAGCCTGCAAATCGATTTCCAGCCGTGCCCCCTCCGCGCGCACAGGCTCGAACTGGACTGTTGAGACGGACTCTCCGGGCGGACCCAGCGCCGCGCGGAGGGTCCTCCACTCTCCCGCTGCACGATAGGAGAGCCTCCACTGCTGTGGCAGGCGGCAACCGTGTGGGTGAGCATCCGCGTACCAGTATAGCGTGATGCGCGAGATGACCTCTGGATGATGGAAATCCAACTGCAGCCACTCTTGCGTTCCGCGCCTGGGATAGAGGACAAACACAGGGAGCGAGCGATCCCCCTGTTCGTTGGGCAGGAGCTGATCGGTAACAGCTTCCAGGCCCGTCCCGGCCGATGAGGAGACCTTGGCCATCGAGGCAATCGTCGGTGCCGGCAGCGGCTTGGCAGCCCAGGTCTGGCGGGCGATCCAGACCGTCATCTGAGAACGCCCACGATGGGCCCAGGCATAGTACGGGATGGCGAGAAACGTCTCCGCCTCTCCCAGGCTCAGGCCACCCTCACTGCTGCGGCTCACCGGTGTGGCGGTGCCTCGAATGATTTGCACTCCGCCAAGAAGATCACCACGGAATTCCGACAAGAGCTGGGCCGAATCGGCAAGCACCAGATGCCACACCTTTCCGTCTCGTCGGTCAGCCCCTTCCAGGCAGTAGACTATCGGACCACGCTCCAGGGCAGTTTTTCCCCGATCGTCTTGTAGCGCCTCACGGGCAACCACGCGCCGGACAGAGAGAGGAAGTTCTAGCTCCACCACATCTCCGGGCCGCCACAGTCGACGGAGCACCGCATAGCCGGCTTCCAATGGAGGGGACACTGAAACTCCGTTCACTCGGATCGTAACCGAATCACTCGACGTTGTAAGATCCCGGTAGAGATCACCGGGAACCGGTCTGTTGCGTGCCCAACCCGGGATCCGGAGATGGAGAGTAAATTCCCGGGCTGTTCCCGGGTCCACACCAATCGTGAGATCGCCATCCCACGGATAGCGGTGATGCTGGGTGATGGTCACCGGTCCGTCGTCCATCGGCAGCTGTGCCGTTCCAGCCAGGAAGAGATTGACATACAGATGCCATTTCCTGTGCGCATAGGCATAGGAGGGGGTCCGAGGAAGGAAGCGCACTACATTAGAGGGACAACAGGCGCACGCAAACCATGAAGATCGGTCCGCCCCGGCCTGCGACTCCAGGGGGTTAACATAGAAGAATCGGTCACCCTCGATCGAGACTCCCGCGAGAAAAGCATTGTAGAGGACCCTCTCGATCACATCAACATACTTTCCGTCGCCGGTGAGAAGAAACATGCGCTGACTCCAGAGCACCAGCGCAATCGCCGCGCAGGTCTCGCAGTAGGCAGAGATGTTTGGAAGGTCGTAGGCGTCGGAGAACCCCTCGATCGAGCCGGCTGACCCGACCCCCCCCGTGATATAGAGTTTCCCCCGGAGAACATCGTCCCAGAGTCCTTCCAAGGCGCTCAGGTACGCGCTGCGGCCGGCGAGGATCCCCACATCAGCCATCGCAGCGTACTGGTATCCCGCTCGGACGGCATGTCCCACCGCGTCAGTTTGTTCGGCCACGGGAAGGTGGTCCTGATTGTAGGTGTCACCAGCCTCGTTGCCACGACCGCGCTCTTCGAGAAAGAACTCTGCCAGGGATAGGTACTCGCTTCTGCCCGTGAGCCGATACAGCTGAACCAGACCGAGTTCCGTTTCCTGGTGCCCGGGAACCGTACTCATGCGGTCGGGGCCAAAGGTCCTGACCAGAAGATCCGCATTGCGCAGGGCTATGTCCAGGAGGGTCGTCTTTCCGGTCGCCCGGTAGTGTGCCACGGCAGCTTCGTAGAGGTGACCCACGTTGTAGAGCTCGTGGCTAGCCTTCCTGCGGGCATTGACCCAGCGCTCAGGCGCCCACGAGTTTTCGGCGCGCATGGTCCTCATGGTGTAGAGGTACCCATCATCCTCCTGGGCCTCAGCTATCAGAGTAATCACGCTGTCCAGGTATGTCTCCAGCGCCGTGTCCGGGTGTGTCACCAGGAGGTAGGACGCACCCTCGATGATCTTGAACACGTCCGAATCATCGAAGGGGTAGCGTGAGCAGAAAACCCCCTGGCCCGCCTCTCCGGACTTCACCGAGGCAGCTACGGTGAAGTTCTTCAGGCGGCCGGTCTCCTCGCACTCGCGGAATGCATGCGGAATGGAGACGGTTCGGTTCACTTCAAGTCGCGGAGACCAGAAGCTGTCTTCCACCGTAACGGCTGAAAACGGCACGGCCTGGAGCGGGTAGTCCTGGCAGAGAAGCGCTGACCGGATCACCAGCATTACCACGAGAGCAGAGAGTCTCATCGCTGTGGGGTGAAATACTTTTTGATGATATCCTCCGGTTGATGACGATCCGGAGACCGTTTGAAGGGGCTGGGATCGAACGCCATGGGGTCACGGACGCAGGAGGTGAGCGAGAGCGTGTCGTCGCTCGCCCGCTGCCACTCGAGGAGCAACTCCATCATCCTGGCGAAGGTTTCCCGGTGCGCGGAGCTGTCGGCCAGGTTCTTCAGCTCCCAAGGGTCATTCTCCAGGTCGAAAAGCTGCGTGTGGTGGAGCCGGGGATAGCGGATGAGCTTCCAGCGGTCGTCGCGGACGGCGCGCTGATAGATTTCGAAGCTTGTGAAGAGCGAGGACCGGACCGAAACACTCTCTCCCTGGAGAACGCTCACGAGACTCCGTCCATCGGTCCCGGCGGGGGGAGGAATGTCTGCCATCTCCAGCAGTGAGGGGGCCACGTCATGGAGGTAGACGAGGGCCTCTCTGACCTGGCCGGCCGGAATGCCGGGGCCAGCGACAATCAGCGGAACCCTGGTGCTGTGCTCGTACAGGTTTTGTTTTCCCAGCAGGCCGTGGCTTCCCAGCGAGAGACCATTGTCAGAGGCAAAGACGATGATGGTACGCTCCCGCAGCCCGGCTCCCTCAAGGCACCGGATGATGCGGCCGATCTCGTAGTCGAGGTGACTGATCAGCCCGTAGTATTCCGCACTCTGAGAACGAATGACTGCGGGAGATCTGGGCCAGGGAGCGAGCTGTTCGTCGCGCCCGGTCATCCATCCGTTGTGGAAGGGGTGGAGGGGCATGAAATCCTGCGGAAGGGTCATCTCCTCCGGCCGGTACATCACCTGGTATCCCGTCGGCGGCGTCCGGGGGTCGTGGGGTGCGGTGAAGGCAACGTAGGCAAAGAAGGGAGATGACTGGTCTCCTGCGGCATAGGTGGTCAGGAAATCAATGGCCGCATCGGCAAAGACCGTCGAGGAAAAACCCTTGCTGGTAGTCCCGGAGTAGGTGCCATCGGAGTGCAGGTCCCTGACCGGGACACTGGTATGGTCGCTCATCCCGCCGAAGAAGACATCCTTCCCCGCCGAGAAGGAGGCAGCGAATGACGCTTCACCATTGTGCCATTTCCCGGTGCCGAAGCTCTCGTAGCCGGCCGTGCGCAGGAGTTGCGGTAGCGTGGGGATCCCTTCCAGCGCATCGTTCACGTGGTAGAGGGAGCGGCCGCTCAGCAGCATTGCACGGCTGGGTGCGCAGACGGCAGCATGGTAAGACCCCATATAGTAGGCGTTGGAGAAGAGGACGCCCCGGCGGGCCAGCGCATCGATGCTGGGTGTCCGAATGCGGGGGTTTCCGGCGGCACCAAGCGCATCAGCCCTCTGGTCGTCGCTCAGCAGGATGAGGATGTTGGGCTTGCCCGCAAGAGATGCCTGCGCGAGGGAGAACGCCAGAACTAGGAGTACCAGGGAGCGGATCACGCAACACCTCTCCGGGGATGGGCTCTGGAGAGAGTATAGGGTGAATGGGAGAGGGAATCAACAGACCCTCACTCCCCCGGGGTGGGCAGAGGGGAGGCCCTCCGCAGCGTCAGCGAGCGGGGAGTTCTACAGGGGCGGCTTTCTTCTTCGCGAGGCGATTTCGGACGTTGGAGTCCAGATGTCTTTTGCGGATCCGGAGACTCTGTGGGGTCACCTCCAGCAGCTCGTCGTCCCCGATCCATTCGATGGCTTGCTCCAGGCTCAGCCGACGCGGCGGCTCGAGGCGGACGGCCTCGTCTGCGCCCGAGGCACGCATGTTGGTGAGCTGCTTGGTCCGACAGACGTTGACCGTCATATCCTGCTCGCGGGAGTTCTCGCCGACCACCATCCCGGCATAGACCCTCGTGCCCGGGTCGATGAAGAACACGGATCGTTCCTGGAGCTTCCACATTCCGTAGGCGACCGATTCCCCCTCCTCCATCGATACTAGTGCTCCTCGTGTGCGGTGCGCAAGCTCTCCCTTGTAAGGCTCATAGCCGTGGAAGTTATGATGCAGAAGACCGGTTCCTTTGGTCTGCGTCAGAAACTCTCCTCGAAATCCGATGAGCCCACGCGCGGGGACCACAAACTCCAGGCGCGCATTCCCGTTGCTCGCGATCATGGTCTTCATCTCTCCGCGGCGGCGCCCCAAATTCTCGATCACGACACCCACAAACTCCTCCGGCACGTCGATAATCGCATGCTCCATCGGCTCGGAGAGGACGTCGGCAATATGGCGATAGATGACCTCCGGTCGGGAGACCTGGAACTCATAGCCTTCCCGCCGCATCGTCTCGATCAGGATCGCGAGGTGGAGTTCGCCCCGGCCACTCACCTTGAAGGTATCCGGAGACTCGGTGAGTTCGATGCGAAGGCTGACATTCGAGCGGAGTTCTCGGCGGAGCCGTTCACTGAGATGACGCGTCGTCACGAACTTCCCCTCCCGGCCCGCAAACGGTGAGTCGTTGACCAGGAAGTTCATCGAGAGGGTGGGGTCTTCGATGGACACAAACGTCAGCGGGGTCGGATCATCCTGGTGGGCGATCGTCTCCCCAATGTCCACGTCCTCCATCCCCGCAAGGGCGATCAGATCGCCGGCGGCGGCCTCCTTGACCTCAATTCTCTTCAACCCCTCAAATGTGTAGATCTTTGTGACGCGGGCATCTTCGGCTGTACCGTCACGGTGGATGATCTTCATCGGGGAGCCGAGATGGATCGTCCCCCTGGAGATGCGCCCGATTCCGAGGCGGCCCAGGTAGTCGTTGTAGTCGATGGTCGTCACCAGCATCTGAAAGGGGGCATGGCGGTCGCCCGGTGGAGGGGGCACGTGGGTAACGATGGCATCGAGAAGCGGCCGGAGGGAGTCGCTCTCGCTCTCAAGGTCGTTCTTTGCGATCCCCTGCTTCGCGATACAGTAGATCGTGGGGAAATCCAGCTGATCGTCAGTGGCGCCCAGCGAGAGGAAGAGCTCAAAGACCAGGTCCAGGACCTCGTGGGGGCGCGCATCCTTCCGATCAATCTTGTTGATGACCACAATCGGCTTGAGCTTTAGGTCGAGACTCTTCTTGAGGACGAACTTCGTCCCCGGAAGTGGGCCTTCGGCGGCATCGACCAGCAGGAGAACGCCATCGACCATGGCCAGGGTCCGCTCAACCTCACCCCCGAAGTCCGTGTGCCCGGGAGTGTCGACGATATTGATCTTCGTGCCGTTGTAGCGCACGGCTGTGTTCTTGGCCAGAATGGTGATGCCCCGCTCCTTTTCCAGCGCATTGGAGTCCATGACGCGCGTCTCGACCTGCTGGTTCGCGCGAAAGGTTCCCGTCTGCCGAAGCATATGATCCACGAGCGTGGTTTTGCCGTGGTCGACATGGGCAATAATGGCGATGTTCCGTATGTCAGCGCGACGCTCCATAGCCCTCGTTTCGTTGAAGCTCTTTCTCGGGTACGCGCGAAAACACGTATCCCGATCCACCAGGAGGCAGACCGGGATACACAGTGTGACGGTCCTCTTAGACTCTGGAAACGCTTTCGGCGCGCAGACCCTTCGGACCACGGTCAACGGAGAACTGCACGAGATCGCCTTCCTTCAGTTCCCTGAAGCCCTCGCCAACGATCGACTTGTAATGGACGAAGACGTCCTCACCAGTCTCCCGCGCGATGAAGCCGAAGCCTTTTTCACCATTGAACCACTTGACGGTCCCTTGTTCCATGGGACTACTCCTACTGAGAATTGTACCATCCGCAACCGGCGGACACGGCGACGTACAGGCGCTGCGTGCATTTAAACGACAAATCGCACCCACGGTCAGTTCCTGTACCATGAGTGCGATCCTTCAGGGTCGGCTGCGGTATTCTCAGCGGACCATTCTCCGGCTGCCCGGAGTCGAAAAGCCCAACAACGGTGTACAGTACGATTGCAGATCAAAGATATGTATTTCTGCTGGCAAATGCAAGTGCTCGCCGATGCGGTGCCCTCTCGTCGCTCGGGAGGGAGCAATGCCGGCGCCAGTCCATATCAGCGCAGCAGCATGAGGCGCCGTGCCGCCCGGTACTCACCTGCCACCAGGCGATAGAGATAGGTGCCAGCAGCAAGACCGGCAGCATCAAAGCGCACGCGGTGGCTCCCGGCCCGCTGCCACCCATCCACGGGGCGGGCGACCTGCCGGCCCAGGAGATCGTACACGGCAAGGACGACATAGCGCGCATTCGGCAGTGTGAAGTCGATCGTGGTGGTGGGATTGAAGGGATTGGGATAGTTCTGGGCCAGGGCGAATCCTTCCGGGGCTGCCTCGCTCCTCCCTGTGATAGCGGTGACCGGCGGGATACCG
>Ga0209536_100010546_pt1 | contig 13616 bp, 12 predicted proteins | sample DeeMarSeWOR28_12_FD_187461 | JGI IMG/M metagenome (GOLD analysis project Ga0209536, IMG submission 187461) | Marine sediment microbial communities from White Oak River estuary, North Carolina - WOR-2-8_12 (SPAdes) (version 2) | ecosystem: Environmental > Aquatic > Marine > Intertidal zone >...
CTTGATCTGCGTCGAGCCGCCGTCGTGGCGCTGGGCCAGATCGGCGAGGCTGCAGCGCCGGCGACGACGGCCATATCCGAGCAGCTTGACAGCGGCGATACCCGTTTGAAGAAATCGGCGCTCTCCTCAGGGGAGAAACGCAGTTCCTCCTGGTGGATTTCGAGCAGCTGCCGCCTGGCGCGCAGCAGGTGCAGCGGCAACGGAGGGTCCTCGCGGCTCAAGATCACCAGGTGCAGGCATTCGGGCTGGTGTTCCACCAGGAAAGCCAGCTGCTGGTGGATTGGTGGCAGCTGGATCACGTGGTAATCGTCCAGGGCAAGGATCAATGGCACCCCCTGCAGGCTGATCTCGTTGATCAGGGAGGTCATGACCATCTCAGGCGGAGGTGGTTGTGGTGAGACCAGCAGCGCCTGCGTCTCAGCACCAAGCGCCTCATTCACCCCCTGCAGCGCGGCCACCAGGTACACCAGGAAGCGCGCTGGGTCGTTATCCTGGTCATCCAGCGCCAGCCAGGCGTATGTACATCCCCCCCGCTGCAGCCACTCGACCACCAGCGAAGTTTTCCCATAGCCGGGCGGCGCACTGACCAGCGTCACCTTGCGCCCAAATCCCTGCGTCTGTATCAGCCCATCATCCAGGCGGTCCAGCAGACGTTGGCGGGTCACCAACGACGGCGGGACCTGCGGAGGATTAAGCTTGGTTCGCAGCAGCAGCTCGTTCATTGCATTGGCTTTCTGGTAACTGTATCTATATTGTCGTCAATCCGTTGCTGGGTGTCAAGCTTAAAACCGGAAAGCCTGCTCGTCTCAGGAGGGCATTCGGCTCACCCCCGCTGGCCTGTCCGCCTGGTGATCAGGCGGATAACCTCATCAGCACTGGTCTCAATGGGCTTGTCGGTCACATCGATCACCCTGATTCCAAGCCGGCGGTAGGCTTCTAACGCGCTGGTAAGCTCTTCGTGGATCGCGGCTGGATCGGTGTATTCGGAGAACCCAGGCACACCGAGGCGGCTTTGCCGCCGCCGGCGGTGCTCCAGCAGCTGGCCTGGCTGCATCGTGATCCCCAGAACCCGGTGGTGGTCCAGCTGGGACAATTTTGGGTTCAGGGGTACCTCCCGTACAAAGGGGCAGTTGGCTACTTTCCAGCCCAACACCGAAAGATACAGCGAGAGAGGGGTTTTCCCGACCCTCGAGACCCCAATGAGCACGATTTCAGCCTGGTCCCATTCATCCGGTCGCTGTCCGTCATCATGCCGCATAGTGTACTCAATGGCTGCCACCCGGTCGTAGTAATCCTCGCGCAGCTTGCGATACAGGCCGGGCTGACCGAGGGGTTGTCGCCTGCTCACCTGTGAAATTCTCTCCATCAATTGTCCCATCAGATCGAAGGCTGGAATTTGGCGCTGGTCGGCTAACTTCACCAATACCTGGCGCAGCTGGCTGTCCACCAGGGTATGTACGATCGTGTCCAGCTCAGGGCGCGCTTTAGAGACCACTGCCTGAAGCTGTTCGACATCGCGCACGTTGCTGACTGTGATCACTCGAGGTGTATTTTCTGGGAACTGGGCCAGCAGGGTGTGCACGACCTGTTCGCCGCTGGCACCAACGCCTCCAGAGACGATATAGATGACCGGTAGAGATTCTTTCACAGACACGCTCACACCTCCCGAGTATGATACAACAGCTTAGCAGGACTAACGGGTCGCTGATCGTAAAAGGTGTATCTATTCAAATACCGCACTGTCAACTATTTATCCCTTCACCCTTCCAGCTCCGCTTTGGGGAGTGGTTCTTCTTGCAGGACAGCGGCGCGTTCGATCATCTCGACCAGCCCTTGGGTGAAGCGCGCCGCTGGCGCACCGTCCACGACATCGTGATTGAAGCTGATTGTCAGATGTAGGTATTCTCGGATGGCGATTTCACCCTCGTAAACACCAGGCTTCTGGGCAATACCCCCAACCGTTATTCCTAGATTGTGCAACGGCAGGAAACCCAATCCCCAACCCCCACCTTTTCCGAACATACCCACGGAAGTGACCACAACTGTTCCTGATAGCTGCTTGAACCGGTGTGGGAACATTTTCAGCACGCGGAAGAAAAGTAAGCGCGTGAAGCGCGGCAGGTGAGGAGCAAGATCCATCATCCTGTTGCGCTGTGCACTGCTTTCGGGCCTGGCCTGGATAGAACGGATCTCATCACTGATCTGGTACACTGTCTTGCGGTTGGCGCCCTGGATGATGTGGGGAATGGCTACAGCTCCAGCGCGTGGCTCGATCATTGTCACCACATCGACCTCATGAAAGACCACCAGCCGGCCGCGCCAATCCTGGTATGCCTGCACCCTGGGGTAGTTGTTTACCACCCTGGCAAGACTGGCTACAAGAAAAGCGGTGAAAGATAATTTGCTGCCGAGTTGAACTGACTGTTCCTCAAGCAGCTGGCGTGCCCGAGTTACATCGACCTCGACCAGTCCGTATATGATGTGGCGTCTCGCCCCAAGGTAACCAGCATCGACAACGATTTTCCTTTCAGCAGGGAATGAAAAAATATCGTAATCCATCCAGTTTTCTCCTTGACCAACTCACCAGGGAATTAACTCCCACTTACCCCTCTAAGACTTCCCTGGCCTGCTGGAGATCGCGGCTATCAAATCCCTCGCTGAACCAGGCATAGCACTGCGCTAATCTGGTAAGCTCCTTTTGAGCCTGCTCAGTATTCTGAAGCAGCCGCGCCAGGCTGGTAGTAGCACGCAGCTCCTGGGCGCGGGCAGCGCGCTGGCGAGCAACCGCAATAGCCTGCTCGAAATGCTCTTCAACCTCCGCTGCGGGGCTGCCCAACTGCAGCAGGACCTCCCCCATCATCCGGAACAGCTCCGCTTCGTACAGTCCCTGATCCTTCTCACGAACCACTGTGAAGCCCTCTGCTATAAGTTCCAACCCTTGCTGAGCTTGGCCACTACCCAGGTAAGCCTCCGCCAGCAGCGCATTGGTGTAGGCAATCAGGAACTCTGTCCCGGTGGCGCGCCAGTCCGCTAGGGCTTGATGCATCTCAGCGATACCCTCCGCAGTCTGCCCTCCTGCGACCAGCGCCCAGCCCCTTAAGAAACGGGCTTGGGCCAGCCAGAAGACGAATCCTTGCTCGGTTGACAGCTGGATGGCTCTCTCGGTCAGCGCAAGCACGATTTGGGGTTCCCAGCGGTACTGGTGCATCATGGCGCTGTAGCACAGCGCAAAAGCCAGGCTGAAGGGATGTTCCTGGGCTTCCGCCAGCGCGATCGCTTCCTGGCTGCGTTTCAGGGCCTGGTCTGGATACCCTAAATGCCACAAGATGCAGCAGCCATGAGACAGCAGGGCGACGCCAGGGTCTTGACCATAGACCTCGGCGTGAGCGCGATGCTCCTGTGGGTCGTAAAGTGCCAGACTTTGTTCAAAATGCTGGCGAGCATGCGAGAACTCCCCGAGATAGAAGGCAGTCTCATCCAGCATGCGGTGGGCTTCCATCAGAAATGCGGTCTTATCGACCTGCTGAGCTAAAGTGAGACATTCTTGAGCCAGCTGACGTGATGTTTGCAGCTGCGACCGCACCAGGTTATGACCCCATAAGCCGTATAACACCTGGAAGAGCTGGTCTGGGTCGTTCACCTTTTCACATAGCTGTCGAGCGCGGGTGTAGGCCTGCCCCACTTCCGGAGCGCCGTAACCTTTAATGGCGGCCAGAGGCGCAAACAAGGCGATCTGCAAAGTCAGCTCTCGTCGGTCCCGTTCGAGGTTATCCGGAAAACCTTTAAGCAATTCCAAACCCCTGGAGAAATGAGCGACCGCCTCTTCGTGGGCTGAGAGGCTCACAGCTCTTTCCCCGGCATGCTGCAGGTATTGAACTGCCTTGGTCACGAGCCCGGCGCGCTCGAAGTGCCAGGCTAAAATCACAGCGATTTCATCGATCCGCTCCCCGTAGAGCTGCTCGAGTTGATCGCCAACCTGCTCGTGATAGTACTCTCGCTCGATGCTGTCGAGGTGGTAATACAGATCACGCTGGAAGAGGATATGCTGGAAGCGATAACGGGATATTCGACTTACACCAAGATTCTGTCTGCCCAACCCTGAGACCAGCTGGTGCTGCTTGTCTAACTGCTCGCTCAATCTGCGTATGGCGCTGCCCTGGTCCATATCCTGGATGCGAGCGATCACTTCAGCGGTGAAGACTTCACCCTCTACACTGGCGATCCTGAGCATCTCGTGGAGCTGTTTTGGCAAACGCCCGAGGCGTTCATGGATCACGCCCTCGACTCTGGCTGGCAGGGTGCTCCAGTCCAGCGTGGCGGCTACCACCCAACGACCCTGATCATCCTGCCGAAGGTCGCCGCGCTGCTGCATGGTCCGCAGCAGTTCTACCGTGAACAGGGCATGACCATCGGTCTGGTGAAAGAGCGCCTGCCGGAAAGCCTCTCCCAGGTGGTTGGGTTCAGAATCGATCAGCGCGTTCACAAACTGTTGGTTGATGCTTGCCTCGATCCGATCCAGGTCTACGGTGACATCACCGTGGACACGGGTGAGCTCATGCACCACCGGCTCTAAGGGGTGACGCTCGCCTGCCCGCCCCAATGCGACGTCTTCAGGGCGGTAGGCGCCCAGCACAAGGATGCGACTGTCTTTGAGGTGGCGCCCCAGGTGAAAGAGCAAACTGAGGGAGGCTTTGTCAGCCCACTGCAGGTCATCGATGAAGAGGATCAGAGGTGCTTTTGTGCTCAAGCGTTGAATGAAGGCGGTGTACTGCTCGAAGATGTGGGCCTGCTCGATGGTGGGTACTTCCCGTTTCTTGGCCAGCTGATCGAGCTTGTCCATCCAGCCCGCTTTACCAGCAATCGCTGTTCCCAAAGAGGCAACCAGACTGCCGCCTGGTACGAAAATGCCGATCAGGTCTGGGGCAATCTCCACCAGGATTTGGGTCGAGCGCACCATGATCGTTCGCAGGCGGTTAGCACTCTCGGGAGCGATCTTTTCAGCAGTCTGCTGCGCGCGGCTATCTCCCGTGAGCATGATGATCGTCTCACGGAAAGGTAAATAAGGATCCCCAATGCCAGCCTGAGCGTTACAGCTCCCTAATGCAAAAGCAGCCTGAGTGTCGCTATGCAGGGTTTTTCGTACGAAGTGACTTACCAGGGCGGTCTTACCGCTACCAGCCTGACCAGCGATAAAAAGGATCTTACCCGTGCCTAATTGGACCTGCTGGTAAGTTCTGCTCAGTTCTTCCAACTCGTGTTTGCGACCGACAAATTTGCGCTTTTCCATGCCTTCAAACTCAATCAGGATGACGACTTGGTAGACAGCCTCCGTTGACTTATTATACGTCAAATGGATTATATTCATTTTTGAACTGAGCGATTTGGAATCTGGTGAGTAGACTCATCTCGGTGGATTTGGAGAACCTGAAGCACCAGACTGAAAGAGCCAGTGTTGGTGAGCACTCAAGACTGATAACCCACTGTCGATATTTAATCCTCTTTACAAACCATACCTGCGACTGCCTCCATCAAATTGCACCCGCAGCTCGAGGCAATGGTATAATGAATCTAACTCACAATTAGTGATCTCAACCTATTTAATAGGTTTCCTGCTAAACTTCATCTGCTTGGTTTTCAAAAGGAACTGCACGTGTCTGATCTGACAATTCTTAGGGAAGGCTGGGACATGATTGAGCGTGAGGAGCTGCGACTACTGCGTGCGATGACTGTCCAGGAATCCCTGGAGCATTGGGTCCAGCTGCAAAAAGCGTTTGAATGGCAATTGCAGCGCACTGCAGATCTTTTTGAACCACAACGACACGCTGCTCTGGTCGAACTTCAGGTCCGTTTGTATCGCTTAGTTGGGGAATAATCTGGCGATGGAGAACTTGTTCCAGTCCATTATTGCCATCCAACAAGAGCTAAGTAGTGCAAATATCCCATCAATAACTATCGGTGGAGTCGCGGTTGCTGTATGGGGTGAACCTCGGGTAACCAGGGATGTTGATCTAAAAATACTCTTAAACAGATCAGAAGCAGACCGATTGCTTGAGCTGCTCACAGACCAATATATTCTCCTTTCATCCGACCCAGCTACAGACTTAAGAATGCGAGGCCTTGTATTTATTAAAGATACAATGGGCACACGCTTGGATTTGTTATTAGCAGACACCCCCTATGATGTAAATGCTATTCAACGCGGCAAGCACATTGAGGTTCAACCTGGGATAAATATCAGAGTGTGCAGCCCTGAAGACTTAATCATCTACAAACTAATCTCCACGCGTCTGCGCGACCATGAAGACGCCAGGAGCGTCATTTATCGGCAGGGGGAAGCGTTGGATGATGAATATATAACCAACTGGTTGAAACAATTTGAGCAAGCTTTAGATGATTCTACTCTAGTTGCCGAGTACAAACGCCTGAAACGTGAACAACAGGGATTATAATAAAAATATTGGATCTAATTATTGTTGATTCAATTTATATCCTTTTCTCTAGCCCTAATCTCGCGGGGGTTCAGCGAGACCAGCGCCAGGCCCAGGTCACGAATTTTCGCCAGGGTGCCGTATAGGGCGGCTTGATCCACGATCGGCCCGGCCAGCCGCGTATACCCTACCTCGTCATGGGTGATTTCCATCCCGCCCAGCCAATCCGACCATGTTTTGTCCAAGTGCCCTGCGATCCTAATTTCATACATGCTACCACGATAGTGCTCAGCACGACCATCTGCTAGAGTCTGGTTGTTGTCTTCACCCCGTGGGTAAGACATAAGCCTGCGATCTGCCGTCATTCGGCTGCCCTCCTGGAGTACCGGTAGCTGCGCCAGAACAAATAGATGCCTAAAGCAATCAAAATAAGCGGCCAAACCCGTTCCAAAAGATTCGGTTGGTAAGACTCCGCCAGCGAGTCCAGCATCTCATGCAATTGATCATCGCTCAACCAACGGCCACGCAACATCACCCCGCTGCGTTCTTGCAGGTGACTCACATCCGTCAGGGGATCCTTATCCAGCAGGATCAAATCGGCGCGTTTGCCAACCTCAACTGTACCAAACTCAGCCTGTTTTCCCATTGCTTTGGCTGCGTTGCTTGTGCCGGCTTCGAGCGCCTCATAAGGGCTTAACCCTGCTTCCACCAGCAGCTCTAATTCCTCGTGCACTGAGAAGCCAGGTAGATGATAGGCTTGCGCTGCGTCGGTTCCCAGCAGAATTCCTGCCCCTGCGTCATGTAAAGCGCGGACCATTTGCTGGTTCAGGTCCGCGATGCGCTGTGGATAGTCCGCGTCAGGGTAAGTGTGGCTTCTGGCAGACATCATATACAAGAATGGGGAAAACAGGCGCACCCCAGGCGAGACGTAGATCATACCCGGCTGGTTTTGTAAGCGCTGGAAGCCCGCGGGTGTCTCTTTACTCTTGGGATATTCGCTCAGGGTCACGCAGTTCCACACCCCGGCTTCATTTGTCTTTTGGGCGTATTCCTCCAGCTGATCTGCCGGGATAATGAACTCCACCGCGTCGGGGTCGATATAGCCGGTCAGATGTTCGATGGTACCCTGCTTGCTGGCAAGCACATTATCCAGGCCGACCGCAAAGGGTACATGCCCTACTACTTGCATGTCATACTCTTGTGCCGTTTTCAAGATGGAATCATAAACTTCTGGCGAAAGGTGATCATAAACCTTGATAAAATCGTATCCCTGAACTTTCTGCCAGGCCACCGACTGCGCTGCATCCTGGGCTGAGGCGAAGGTCTCTGCCATCGGATGGAAGGGAGGTTTCCCTTCCATCACCGGCCCGGTTGTGAAAATCGTCGGCCCAAACAGGTTCCCAGCTTCGATCTCCCGCCGCAGCTCCAATTGGTCTGGACTACCTAACAATAACAGCTTACCCGTGTTGCCCCACATATTACGGACGCTGGTCACCCCGTTTGCAACCAGGAGCAGCAGGTCGTTTTCGTACTGGATATGGACGTGCATGTCGACCAGCCCAGGCAGCAGGTATTTGCCCGTGCCATCGATGACCTGGGCACCCTCAGGAGGAACCACCTGGGCGCTATCCCCAATGGTTGCGATGACCCCATCACGGACGATGACGGTTTGCCCTGTCAGCAGGCGCTCGATGTCCATCGGGACCACATTGACATCTTCGAAGACTACCGTCTCGACGGCAGGCTGCAATTCAGCCGATAACTGGCGGATATAAGGTTTCCCAAACGAGAGCACGCCGCTGTTGGTCAGGTAGAGCAAAACCAGGCCGATCACGATGAGAAATCCAATCGGTAGGATAGATAAAAATCGATTCATCACACATCTCCATTAGGGCAATTTGTGCGCCCGCGGATGGATAAACCGCGCCTCAACCTTTCGAGCATTGTGACAGGCTGTGCTGCATATGGCTTTCGTTTCAGAGACTTTTGGACGCCATAGCTCTTGGCCCGCTGTTTCCAGCCAAGGGTGCTCATCAGGCAATAAACCCAATTCGGGATGACCGGCTTTGCCAGTATGTTCTGAGCCTGCTTCGGGATAGCCTGACATTGAGCCAGCGCTTCAGCGGCCAGTTCCAGCGCCTTCCGGATGGGGATGGCGCGCCCGTCCAGGTCAGCCAGCGGTATCCCGCCAACGATGCCCTCACCGCCACCCAGAGCCAGAGAGCCGGCCCACTCGAAGTTTGCCTGATGGGCGAATATTTCGCAAATCGCCAGTGCGGTGTAACACTGGAATGCTTCAGGGAAACCGCAGTTGGCGATGGCGCTGAACAGCTGCCGGCGGGTCTGTGCTCGCCCCTGCCGGTGCGCGGCGATGCGCTCGAGGGCTTCGATCACCGGGGCGGGCAGCGAATCTACATACAGCGGGAAGGCCAGCGTCACCAGATCAGCAGCCTCCACCGCCTCCAGCAGGGCCTGCATTTTTGCAGGAGAGCGCAAAACAGTGTGCAGGTAAATCGTCTCTGTCGGGATGGAACGCGCCTCCAACTGCTCGAACAGATATCCGCCGAGCGAGTTCGAGGTACTCTTGCGTGTTTTTGGGCTGCCTACCAGCAGCAACGCACGTTGTATCTCCTGCACCCTTGCTTGGCCTCCCGCCCCGATCCGGGATCTTGAGTTGGGAGGGGAAACAGTTGAGTGATTGCCATCGGCTGGCAGCTCTAATATCTGGGTTGGTTGGCCGTTCTGCAGGTCATTCAGCCAATTCTGCAGCGAGGTCAGGATCTGATCATCTGTTTGCTGCCCTGTTACGACCCCGCCGGCGTATCTTTTGGCGTGCCAGTTGACTGCGTTGCACTGGATGAGCTGCCGGAAAGTCGCCTCGGACTCTCTGTCGGGCGTTTCCATGGTTCCAACCACCAGCAGGTCTGGATAGCTGGTGTAGCGTTTCTGGTGGTGCGTCTCGCCGGCAACCTTGGTGAAATACGGCGATACAAGCTGGATCTGGTGGTCGACCATACGTTTGAGGGTGGAGGAATACCCGCCAAACGTAACCGGGGTGAGATATACGATCAAATCGCTGGCGACCATGGCCTCAGCGATGGCACGGTTGTCATCGGCCACATTGCATTCGCCGGGGGTACGGATCCAGCAGAAGAAATCGCCGGCGCAGTTGCCAATCTTCTTCTCACGCAGGACGATGAGTTCCACGTCCCAGCCTCGAGCCTGCAGTTCTGCTGCCAGCGCTGCTCGAACACGCTCGCCGGTGTTGTCATTTGCCTGTGAGCCATCCAGTAAAATTGCTTTCATGGGAAATCCCTTTCGTTGTTTATTGTTGATTGAATAGGATTCTGATTTCATTTCACATACTCCTTTCTCGCAGCAGGTCTTGACCGCCCAAATCGAAACTGAATGATAGTTTGAGGGCATCTTTCGAACACACTGTTATGCAGGTCTGGCACAGGCTGCACTCGGTCGAAAGCACACGCTGGTTATTTTGAATATAATCCGGGATGAGGATGTCCATCGGGCACATCTTCACGCAGGCACGACAGTCGTTGCACTTCTCAGCCTCACCGCTGATCTTGAGCAAAGCCAGGCGGGAGGTGATCTTCAGCGGGACAGAGACAGGGCAGAGGTACTTGCAAAATGCCCGGTTGTCCTTCAAAGCGTAGGCCAGCCCAATCCCAACCAGGTAGTAGAACAGGTTGCCGGCGATGTACCAGGCCAGGGCAGCCTTTCCCACTGCACCTGCCTGGAAACCGAGGCCGTACCAGGCGATCACCACCAGCCCCAAGCTGAGGGCAAAGTGCAGGTAGCGGATCCAGCCCCACTTGCCAGGAAGCCGCCCGGCGGGTTGTTGGAAGGGCAGCAGGTCAAGCACCATCACCGTCCAGCAAGCCCAGCCGCACCAGATGCGTCCGAACAGCATCGGGCCAAAAATCTTGGCGATCAGGTAGTGGACCACCGCGGCCTGAGTGACGCCCCCCAGCAAGCCGAAGAACACGCCTTCGATCTGCATGTTCTCCTGACCGTAGATGGCGGCAAAGCCTACCAGGAAAGTTCCCACCAGGATCAGGGACAGCCTGCGGCCCAATGGTTTCTTCTTCTTAGGCAGAGCGGCATACAGCCCCAGGCCAACGCCGACCGAAATGCCGATATATCCGAAGAAGAACAGCGCCAGGAGCTGCCCGGAAGAACGCCACAGGAAGGTGCCCAGCGTCAAGAAGGCCAGCATCACCACGCCGGGCAGGATCAATTTATTCAGATTGAGATCAATTCCACTGTGCAAGTTTTTGGTTCCAAACATCGGTTTCGCTCCTTATCAGACTTTTTCCGTAATCGTATCTCCAGTGTAGCCTTTTGTTCGGCGCACGTCATCTGGCAAAGGTTTATTCCCGGGTTTATTTCAATACCGTGCGCACGATTACCCTTTCTCCCGCCAGGCGATCAACATCTGCGGGGTCTGGTTTGCCATCCGGATTGATGCGGACATCCATGTACCTGGCGAGACGGGGATTTGCCTGGAAGGTTTGCACCAAAGCCTGGGTAACCTCATTGTGATCTACGATGCTCTCTGCCCAGGCAGGGACATCCTTTCCATGCAAACGCACGCTGACTTCGGCGCCTCCGCGCAGGTTGCGCCACCAAACACGTTCTCTGGTGCTGGTGGTGTACAACGCCCCATCGAGGGTGAAGTAATTCATCGGGGTCGTATAAGATTTGCCGCTCTTGCGCCCGGTGTACGTCATCAGCATGATGTTGTTACTGACCAGCGGGTGCAGGGGTGAGCGTAATAAAAATTTCATGATTGGGTTGAACCACATAGGGACCTCCATCAGGATATTGTTTGGTATGAATATAACCAGTAAGACCCTTCAGCGCATCTGGCAAAGGTTTATTGGAAGGTTTATTTGTCAAATGAATTCCATATTTTCATGCTCGTTCATGGAACAGTATGCTGCGATGTTTTATTCTTAGAAAAGCTTGACATTTTCGGAAACACCTATATAATTAGGATACTAATAATTAGTATCCTAAATAAAGTGATGACTGAAGAAATGCTCATTCCAATTGAAAAAATCTCAAACTCAGCACCAGTGAGCGAGGTTTTCGAGCTGCTCGACCAGGTAGCCAGGAGGCTGCGCGAGGTCCAGCGGCTGACCGTCAGCGAGGTGGACCTCACTCCACCTCAATACCAGACGCTGCGCTTGCTGTGGGAGCAGGACAGCCAGCCGTTCAAAGATCTGGCTGCCTCCAACGGCTGCACGCGTCCCACCATGACCGGCATCGTGGATACATTGGAGAAGAACGGGCTGGTGACCCGCCAGCCCAACCCCGATGACCGCCGCAGCCTGCTGGTCACGCTCACGGAGAAAGGCAAAGACCTGGAAGGCAACACCCCTGATTTGGATCGTATTTATGCCAAGTGTTGTGTGGGTTTGAGTGCTGAGGAGTTTCGGCAGCTAGGTTTGTTGTTAGGTAAGCTCGATCAATCCCTGGATTGCACTTGCTAATTCTAAGAACTAAAAGGAGGTACCAAAGAAATGAGTATCAAGAAGGTCGCTATTATTCTTGTCCATGCGTTCGTCGGTTGGGCATTCTGTACTGCGGCAATGGTGATTCCGATGGCATTAATATCCGTAGAGAGTGCTTTAAACATACATGCTATAGGCGCGCCGATTATATTTACGACAATCTCGTTGGTCTACTTCAACAAGTTCAACTACACGACACCGCTGCAAACGGCGCTGATTTTCGTTGCTTTTATAATCGTAGTGGATTTCTTCGTGATTGCCTTGATGATCAATCGAAGCTTAGATATGTTTGCCAGCCCCCTGGGAACGTGGATCCCCTTCGCCTTGATATTTACATCGACTTATGTGACCGGCTTGCTAACAACAAGAAGCTCTAAAGTACAAACCGCATCTTTGCATTCTTAGCGATTTGCCAGCCTTTCTCATAATAAGCCGAGTTCTTGTGCTTTTAGAACTGCCTCAGTCCGGCTGCGCGTATCGAGTTTGCGGTAAATACTGGAGGTATGTGCCTTGACGGTTCCCAGAGCGATGATCAATTCGTCAGCGATCTCGGCGTTGGAGCGGCCTGCAGCCATCAGCTTGAGCACTTCTATCTCACGCTCGCTGAGCGGTTCAACCAGGATTCCCTGACCACCCCGTCCAGTTGCTCCCGGCAAGGACTGCGCTTCGAAATCTGCTAACAGATCCTCGAAACCTGGCGTCAGGTTGTGAGTGGCGGCAATATGCTTGGCTTCATCCAGCGCAAGATGCGCTTCGGCGGGGTTTCCTTCCAAGCGTTCGATATGGGCCAATGCCAGGTAGCTGCCTGCCAAACTGTCCATATGGCCCCATTGCTTTGCAAGTTCCAGAGCCGTGGTAGCATATTGGCGGGCGTTTTTGAGATCTTTTCGAGCCAGGTGCAGCTGTGCCAGGCCATTGTAGACATTAGCGGCAATCGGCAAGGGACGCCCGCTGCGGCCGGTCCCTAATTTCAGGGCCTGGTCATAATTCCGCTGGGCTGCGCTCAAGTTTCCACTCTGCAGCAGGAAATCTCCGGCTGCGCTAAATGCCGATACCGCCAGGTGAATATTACCGGCTCGCTCTCCGCTGCGGCCGGCTTCTTCCATGTCTGCGATTGCGGTAGGTATATCCCCACGCATGTAATTAAACCCACCCAAAACAAAGGACACCACGCAGCGTACAGTAAAGTCCTCTTCGGGCAGCAGGTCAAGCGCCAGCTGTGCCAGGGCGAATCCCTGCTGGGCTTCTCCACGTAGCATCGCGCTGTAGGAACGGATGGCGGCGATATGGCCGCGCAGGTCAGCATTTTCCATCTGTTTGGATTGACCCTGCTCCGCGGCCTCCAGATAAACTTCCAGATTTTCCAATCTGCCGGTCAACAGCAGCACCCAGCTGAAATACGTACTTAGCCACGGGTGCTCCAGGATGGTCTCATCCGGCATCTGCTTCAACCAGCCATCCAGGGTAGACAACGCGCCAGTTTTCAGGTAGTCCAGCGCCAGGCTTTCCACCAGTTGAGCAGCTGTCTGCAAGTCATTGGCAGCCATAGCGTGCTTGAAGGCTTCATCGATCAGACCGCTGGCGTCATACCAGGCTGAGGCCCGCTGGTGCAGATCGGGTATCTCATCCGGCCAGGTCTGCCGCAGTCGCTGGT
>Ga0209536_100010547_pt1 | contig 13615 bp, 13 predicted proteins | sample DeeMarSeWOR28_12_FD_187461 | JGI IMG/M metagenome (GOLD analysis project Ga0209536, IMG submission 187461) | Marine sediment microbial communities from White Oak River estuary, North Carolina - WOR-2-8_12 (SPAdes) (version 2) | ecosystem: Environmental > Aquatic > Marine > Intertidal zone >...
ATTCTTTTAATATGCCGAACACAGCAGGATCAAATAATAAATATTCATCCTGAGTCTTTGATAAAAATCTTGTTACACGCTGCCCTGTTCCAAAGGGCACCCGCCACGAACATCTTGTTGACGGATAAACGGTTGCAGAATCAATTTTATTAATTGAATAATTCTTTGCGAGTTTTTCCAGGAAGTAAAAATCTTCGGCAGCTTTTCGTTTGTTCATTCCTCCTATTTTTACATAAGCGTTATGATCGCAAATCATAGTTGAACCGATTGTATGAAATGCATAATCTGAAGCGGCGAATCTTAATCCAGCAACATAGTATCTTAAAAATATTTCGTAACAGATTATTGCAGCATTATATTCATCTGTCCCATTAACCGGATGTTCGAAATTTACAACAGCAACAGAGAGATTTTTCTTATTAAATTCGTATATAATGCTTGTTAAGTATTTATCCGAAACTGTGCAGTCTGCATCCAGGCAAATGATTAGCTTTTTAGTGTGTTTTGAATAATCGAAAATTGAAAGTGAGAGATCCATTCCAATTTTTCTTGCTATCCCTACTCCTGCCTGCTTCGTGTTAAGTTCTTTACCTTCTGATGAAGCATCAATCAATCCAACCTGTAATCCCGAATTAATTATTTCTCTTGAAAAATCATCTTTAGCATTAGCACCAATAATTGAACGAAGGAAATTTATAGTCTTTAAATTATCTTCTTTTATTGCACCACTTGAAATAACTGAGTTATTAATAACAAATAATATCAAAGAGGAGGGAAAAAATAACGGGTCGTTTTCGTAGAGACAGTTTAGTAAAATTTTTATATTATCATATTCGGCAATAGCAGGGATTACGATTACATTATTTATCCCTTTATTAGCTTGCCATTCAATCTCATAATTTTTTATTAAATGTTTGCTAAAATATGAAAGAACATCAGCCGAATGGATTTGCATTTTCTACCATTCTTTTTTTATAAAACTTAAAACCGCATTGTAATCAGATCCATCGAACCAATTTATTTTAACACCTTCCCTTTCCATTTTTCTAAACCAGGTCATTTGCCGTTTTGCAAAACTGTGGATTGCACTGTTAAGTTTCTGGTACATATCGTTGTAATTTAATTCCTCCCGCAAATATTGGCTGATAAATTTATATTCCAAACCAAAGAATGCTAATTTTTTATGTGTGATTCCCATATCTAAAAGATTTCTAACCTCATCAATCATACCTTCATCTAATCTTTTTTTAAGCCTGTCAGTTATCCTCTTTTTTATTAGTTTACGTTCCAATTTGATTCCGATATTCAAAGAAGAAATGAAATGATCGGATTGAATATTCTCGAATTGATTTGCTTCTTCAATTAATATAGCTTTTATAATTCTCTCTTTATTTATTAAATCAGTTACGTTATGCTGCTTTGGTCTTATGCTGAGAAGTATTTCCCGCAGTTTTTCTTCCGATAAATTTTTTAATTCTCCGATTCGATTTTGTGATAAATCAGCTTTATGTAAATTATAGTTTTGTAGTATTGCACTTAAATACATTCCGGTTCCACCTACAAGGAATGGCAGCTTTCCTGAAATTTTAATTTTTTCAAACGCCCGAAGAAAATCTGATTTGAAACGATAAAGATTATATTCTTCTGTCGGTTCGGCAATATTTATTAAATGATACGGAACATTAATATTGCCAACTATATAATCACTTAAATCTTTACCCGTTGCAATATCCATAAACTTATAAACCTGTCGCGAATCTGCAGAAATTATTTCTCCGTTTAATTCTTTTGCAAGATATCCTGCCAATTTTGTTTTACCTGTAGCTGTTGGCCCAAGAAGAGTAACTAAATTGAAATTTGTTTGTTCATCTTTATGACGGGTATGTTCCATAGATGAAACGAGCATGTTTAATTATTTGCGAATTAGGGAATGATTATAATGCATTACTCATATGATCGAAACAAGAAATACCGCCTGAGGCGGACAGGTATAAACATATGAAAAACACTAATCTATTTTCATATCAAAGTGAGTATCTTCATCTAAGTTAAAATCATCAGCGTCATCATTAAGGTACGGCGGATGATTCAATTGAGGCGTCAATTCAGCATCTGCGGAGATAGGCATACTTAATGTAAATGTTGTGCCTTCATTTAATTTACTTGAGAATGAAACCTTACCCCGATGAAGTTCAATTATCTTTTTTGTGATTGCCAGGCCAAGCTTGTTTCTACCTTTTATTTCAGAAAAAACCGGCTCAAATATTTTATCTTTATCCTCATCAGGAATTCCTGCTCCTTCATCCCTGATAATTATTTTTGCTGACAATCCTTCTTTCTCAGTACTTATATAAAGGTTGCCATTTATGTCCATCGCATCGCAGCCATTTTTAATTGCCTGGTATAATGCCATATAAAGTTTGCCGGGATCAATTTTTACTTTAGCATCCTCACCAATTTTTTTAAAAAGATTTATATTCCGCGAATCACAATATTCTGAAAGCAGTTCTGATATGCTGTTCAGGTAGGAATTTAGACTTAAACTTTTCAATTTTAATTCGAAATCGGAATTATTGTAATTAAATGCTGTTCGAATAATATCCGGGAAAAAGTTTGCCTGTTTTTGAAGCATTGATATTATTTCTTTTACTTTTTCCGAAAATTCTTCGGTGTTTAACAGCAGTGTGTAGCGATTAATAACATCTACCGGAGTTGAGATATTTTCAGATATAAACTTTGAAATATTCGTACTTGCATCCTGCTCTATTCCCCCAATGATTTGTTCAATATTTCTGCTTCTTTCAATGGCAAGAGCAGCATGGCGCGAAATTAACTTAATTTTTGATATCTCATCTTCCGTAAATTTTTTGTTGTTGTGTGCTAATTGAAGCACCGCAACAATTTCTTCATTGGAATTTAAAAGCGGGATATAGATAATAAATTTCAAGTCGTCATTGCCCGGTTGATCAATCTCAGAAACGAACCGGCTATCTTCTGCAGGATTATCGATATTAATAATTCTTTTTTGCAGTAAACATGTACCTGTAAGACCCTCATCAATTTTAAAAAATGTATGTTTTTTTATCGTCCCATCAGCATTGGCATACTTTGTCATATTGCCAGCATTTTCTTCTATTAAATAAATTTCACCTGCTTCTGATGCAGTTAGAACTTTCATTTCATTTATAATGGATTGAGTTGTATCAAAAACAGTTAACTGGCTATGCAGGGCAATTAAGACCTCAAGAATTTTTTGAACTTCAATTTGTTCACTTTGAGGTTCTGTTACTGATTGTCCCTGCTTTTCTGTAACCGGCGGTTCAATTTTATTTTCGGTTTTTTCTTCTAAATCAGCAGTAGGGCTAATATCTTCATAATTTGAATCTTCAATTAAATTTTTGTTAGCACCTTCTGGTTGTGTTTCAATATCATAGTATTCTTCCTCAATAATCTCAGATATTGTATCTGAAATAGAGTCAATATCATCTTCAAATTCTTCGGTAGAAATATCAAATTGATCTTCTTCGGAAGAGTTTTTTGCACTGAATGAGATTGGTTTTGATGTGTCGGTAATATTTATTTCACTTTTAGGAGCAGATTCTGCTTCGGGAATTTTAACATCACCATAATAATCGATATTATTTCTTATGATTTCTGATTTGGATAATAGAACATTGAATGTTTTTTCATCGATTAAATATATAAGACAATTACTATTAGCAATAGCAGAGGAAATTCTACGGCTTTCATCTTTCAGCTCTTTTTCACCAAAAAAGTCATTAAATGTTTTACTGCTTATATAATTATGGGAAGGGAATTTTATTTTCACTTCACCTCTAAGCAATAAGTACAAGAAATCAGCACTTTCACCGGATTGATAAAGTATTTCACCCTCATTTACATCCTTAAAGCATTCCGGTTTAAAATGATTGTCTATCACAGATTCATTTACTCCGGCAAAAAACTTATTTAGTTGTATTTCTTTAAAGCTCCTGTACATTGTCATTATAATTTACTTGTTCTGCAAATTTCCATTTAATAAATAACTGTAATGATATTTATTATCAACCGCAATTAAATTACAAATTACTTTGAAAAATGACCAATATGAATTTTACTCCTCTACAATATGCGAACAATTTATGTTAAATTACAGCGCAAAAATTCGAGATATATAGAAACCAATTTTTGATTAGTGCATCATACTAATGGAAGAAACAGAAATAATAAAACTGGCACAGAAAGGCGATAGAAAGGCTCTTGCTCAAATTGTGAAAAAATATGAGCAAACCATCTATAATTTTTCATTTAAAATATGCAGGGACAGAAACAAGGCTGAGCACATTATGCAGGAAACTTTCTTCAGCATGGTTAAGTCGCTGCACCAGTTCGACGGTAACTCAAAATTATCTACCTGGCTTTACAGAATAGTATCGAATCATTGTTTAATGCTTGCAAGGAAGATGAAGAGCCGTCCTTTTGTTTCACTTGAAGATGATGAAGGATTATTTGAAGATAAACATGCTGCCGATTGGAGCTCACTTCCTTATAAAAGTACGGAGAATAAAGAGCTCAAATCGATACTGGATGATTCGATAAGTAAACTTTCTCCGGAATATCGTATGATATTTTTATTGCGGGATGTAGAAGGTTTATCAACTGAAGAAACGGCTCAGGCAACAGAGCTCTCTGTTCCGGCAGTTAAATCGAGATTGCACCGTGCCAGAGCTTTTTTAAGGAACGAATTAAATAAATCATTTCAAAAATGAGCGAAGATAAAGTTAATTGCAAAGATGTAATGCACCATGTTTGTGAAACTCTTGGTGAAGACCTTAATTCGGACAGGTGTGTTGCGATTAAAAAGCATCTTGAAGAATGCTCAGGCTGTAAAAGTTACTTTGAAACAATTGAAATCACTATAGATTACTATCGAAAGTATAACGAAAAAATGCCGGAAGATGCTCATGAAAAATTAATGAAATTTCTTGATCTCGATGATTGCGAGTAAGCTAAGAGCATTAATAATCTACCACACTTATTTTTAATAACTATTTCTAATGGAAAACAAATATTATTATAATACCTCAGTAAAATGGGATGAAGGCAGGGTTGGAACTCTTTCTTCTCCTACATTAGACTCATTTAAAGTTGCGACGCCGCCGGAATTTCCGAAAGGCGTACCCAATACATGGTCGCCCGAACATCTTTATGTTGCTTCAGTAAATGTTTGTTTAATGACTACCTTTGTTGCTGTTGCAGAAAATTCAAAACTGGAAATAGTATCATATTCCTGTGAGGGAACCGGAAAACTGGAAAAAGTTGAGGGTGATTTTATGATTAGCGAAATTGAATTAAAACCGCAGATAAAATTAAAATTTGAAAAAGATAAAGAACGCGCAGAGAGGATAATTATTAAATCGGAAAATATTTGTTTAATATCCAATTCTGTTAAAACGAAAATAATTTTGAATCCTCAAATAATAACTTAAATTCCAAACTAATTTTTTAAATTTCAGAAGGAGAATAAATATGCCGATATTCGAATATAAGTGTTCCGAATGCGATTCGAAGTTTGAGATACTTACCAAAAGCAACGATGATAGTAAAATTATATGCCCGGAATGTGATTCATCAAAAGTAAAAAAATTATTCTCGTCTTTCAGTGCATCATCAAGAAGTGTTAGTTATTCTAATAACAGTTGTGCTTCCGGTAATTGTAGGGTAGAAGTTCCGTCCGCCGGAGGTTGCGCAAGCGGGATGTGCGGGTTAAATTAATTTTTAAGGAGGCTAAGTGAAATCTTTTAAATATCTGATATACCACATTCTCTTATCAGCGGTAATTTTTGTCGGTTGTGCACAAATTAATAAAGAAAATGCAATTAATGTTGATCAATTACGCGAAATGATGAGAAGCGATTCCAGTTTGGTTCTTTTAGATGTTCGGAACCCTCACGAACTTGAGGAAAAATCTTTAGGCCAAATTGATGGTGTGTTAAATATTCCATTACCGGAACTTGAAAAACGTATGGATGAATTAGATGAATTTAAAGACAAAGATATTGCAGTAATTTGCAGAAGTGGAAATAGATCTGCAACTGCAACTGATTTGCTTGTAAAAAATGGTATTAATGCTGTAAATGTTTTAGGGGGAATGATAGAATATCGTGCTACTGAAAATAAAAAAGAATAACAAAAAGTTTTAGTCCAGCAAATCTTCTAACCTTTCTTTTGATTTCCGTTTTGCATATGTATCCCTGAAATTCAAATTTGGCATTTCGAGGACTTTTTTAAGCATCTCAATTTCTTTTTCCTCTTCACCCATTTCTTTATAAGTTAGTGAAAGATGGAAAGTAGCTATAACAATTCTTGGCTGAAGTTCTAGTGCTTTAAGCATCATCTTTTCCGATTCTTCAAAGCTGCCTTCAGGCACATCACCGAAGAATGTATTTGCAAACAACCTTTCGAACCAGCTCAATGCGCCTATTTGCCTGTTGTAAATTCCCAGTATAACATAAGGCAGGTGATCTGTCGAATCCATACTAATTGCTATTACCGCATTGTCCTTAATTTTATGTGCAAGTTTTATTTTCTCTTTACCGCCCTCAAATAATGCCTGGTTGCCGTAAGACCATGCAAGATAAGCGTAAACCTTAGCACTATCGGGATAAAGAGAATAAAATCTTTCAGCAAAATCAACGCCCTCATAAACCACTTTTTCTGAAGACTCTTCATCGCGCAGCTCATAGTAGTATTCACCAAGATCATTACAAACTCTCGTAAGTTTTAGCAGCAGATAATAATCAGATGAATCAATGTCGTAAGCTTGTTCGTAGTATTCAAGTGCAGATTGCATATCGGACTGTGCATAAAGTGAATCACCAATTGATATCAGTTCATCGAAGGTATTTGGTATTACCATTGTACTGTTAAAGAAGAGCAGAATAAAAATATAGTAAAGTCTCATTTTTCTCCCTTGAAGAAACAAATTTATAATAATGAAATTTAATGCATTACATATTCAGAACAAATCTGTCTGAGAACGATTCCCGCAAAGTTCATTATTTAAGTAAATTGATTTTATATTTACACCCATAATGTTTTTCTAATTGAAACAAAAATAATCTGAATATGGCAAAAAAAAAGAAGATAAAAGTAGAGAAAAAGAAAAAACGAATTCCCATTCCGCAAAAGCCACCTAAAGTTGAGAAATCGAAAAATATTTATAACAGAAAAGCCGAAAAGGAAAAACTTAGAAAAAAAAGAAATAAGGAAGAGTAAATTTGCATGCCCAAAGCAACTGTTATCGCGTCGTTTTATAATAAGATTGATTATCTGCGTTTAGTGCTTGCAGGATTTGAAAGACAATCTGAAAAAGATTTTGAATTTATAGTTGCTGACGATGGTTCAAAACAAGAGATTGTAAAAGAACTTGAAATTTTATCAAAGGAAATTCCTTTCCAGTTAATACATATCTGGCAGGAGGATAAAGGATTTCGTAAAAATAAAATTCTTAACAAAGCCATAGCCACATCAAAATCTAATTACATAATATTTATTGATGCTGATTGCATTCCGCACTCTCGTTTTGTAGAGGAACATATCTCATATTCTGAAAAAAGGAGTTGCTTTACAGGAAGGCGCGTAAATTTGTCGCAGAAATACTCGCAAACGCTCTCACCACAAAAAGTAAGAGATGGAATTATTGAAAAAAATAATTTCGCATTAATTAAGGATGGTTTATTTGGCGAGTCGTTTTATGTTGAAAAAGGATTTTACTTTAAAAATAAATTACTTAGAAAGATCTTCAACATAAAAGAAAGAGGATTGCTCGGCTGTAATTTTTCTCTCAACAAAGAAGATATAATGAATATCAATGGTTTTGATGAAAGATACGAAGCACCGTCAATCGGGGAAGACAGTGACGTACAATTCCGTCTCGAACTGAATGGAATTAAAATATTATCTTTGAATCATATTGCGGTTCAATACCATCTTTATCATCAAATTCTTGAACGACCACAGGAAAATCTTGCCCTCTTCAATAAGATAAAAGAAGAAAAACTTGCCTTTACACCTTTTGGAATTAAATAAAATTAGTATGATTCCTGTAAATAATCTTATTTAATTAGGTATTTTAAAGAAATACTAGTAATTAATATAGAATTATTAAAATTTTCACTAAAATATTTTGGTTCTTATTGATACATTCCTTATTTTTCGAGACATATTTATACAAACACCTAAATAACTAAGGTAAATAATGTTAGACGATAAAGATATTAAGATATTAAATGTACTTCAGGAAAAAGGTAGAACTAAAAGAAATCAGTTAGCCGAAGAGATTGGGCTTTCTGTTCCTTCGCTTAGTGAAAGATTAAATAAACTGGAGGAGCGAGGCATTATTGAAGGTTATTATGCAAAAGTAAATAGGCAAGCTTTCGGCCTGGATATTCTGGCATACATACATGTTGTTATGGATTCTTCCAAACATTATAAATCTCTTATAGCTCATGTGGAGAAAATGCCCCAGATTCTTGAATGTCATTCCGTTCTTGGAGAAGGATCGCATTTACTAAAAGTTGTTGTAAGAAACACCGAGGCACTGGAAAAATTATTAAGTGAAATTCAAACCTGGCTAGGGGTTACGGCAACTAAAACAACTTTTGTACTTTCAACAATTAAAGAAACAACAACAATCAATATTTAATTAAAAAAATATAGGATAAAAAATGGCAAAAACTGAATCACCCGAAAATAAAGTTCTTAACTTTATTAAAAGTAAAAAGATAAAATTTGTTGATCTTAAGTTTATGGATTTCCCCGGTCAGTGGCAGCATTTTACTGTACCCACAAGCCAGTTTGATAAGGATTCGTTTGAAGACGGATATGGTTTTGATGGTTCATCAATTCGAGGCTGGAAAAAAATAAACGAAAGCGATATGCTTATAATTCCCGATGCATCAACTATGTTTGTCGATCCTTTTATTAAAGCACCGACAATAAGTTTGATATGTGATGTCTACGAACCCGCAACAAAAGAAAAATATTCACGCTGCCCGAGAAACATCGCACAGAAAGCCACAGCATATTTAAAAACTTCCGGTATTGCCGATACAGTTTACTTTGGACCGGAGGCGGAATTTTTTGTTTTTGATGACGTGAGATATGATTCACAGCCTAATCATTGTTTTTATCGTGTTGATTCAGTGGAGGGGAGATGGAACAGCGGAAGGGAAGAAAATCCAAACTTAGGATACAAACCAAAATATAAAGAAGGATATTTCCCCGTACCTCCTACAGACTCATTAAATGATTTACGCAATGAAATGGTGCTTAATCTACTTAATTGTGGAATTGATGTTGAAGCACAGCATCACGAAGTTGCCAGCGGCGGACAGTGCGAGATAGATCTCAGGTTTTCTCCTCTGGTAAAATCTGCCGACGAACTTTTGATGTTTAAATACATAGTCAAAAATACAGCTAAGCTTCACGATAAATCTGTTACTTATATGCCCAAACCAATTCAGGGTGATAACGGAAGTGGAATGCATGTTCACATTTCCTTGTGGAAAAAAGGAAAGCCTTTGTTTGCAGGTTCCGGTTATGCAGGTTTAAGTGAAATGGCACTTTATTATATCGGTGGAATTTTAAAACATGCAGCATCCCTGTTAGCGTTTACAAACCCCACAACAAACTCTTATAAAAGATTAGTCCCGGGTTTTGAAGCACCGGTTAATCTTGCGTACTCACAGCGTAACAGGAGTGCAGCAATAAGAATACCTATGTACTCGGCAAGTCCAAAATCAAAAAGAATTGAGTTCAGATGTCCCGATCCTTCGGCTAATCCATATCTGGCATTTTCTGCTTTGATGATGGCAGGATTGGATGGAATAACAAACCGAATAGACCCGGGTGAACCGTTGGATAAAGATATTTATGATCTTCCTCCGGAAGAACTGCAGAATGTTCCATCAACGCCCGGTTCATTGGAAGAAGCAATAAAAGCATTAGCAAATGATCATGAATACTTACTTAAAGGTGATGTTTTTACTGAAGATGTAATTGAAACGTGGATAAATTATAAAATTGATAAAGAACTTAAACCAATGGCCCAGCAGCCGCATCCCTTTGAGTTCGGTTTGTATTATGATGTTTAAAAGTTGAACCGTCATTGCGATCCCGTCTTTAGTAGGGAGAAGCAATCTATATTTAAGCCGCGAAGAAAATTCTTATGCGGCTTTTATTTAAGCCAATCTTAACTTGTTAATAAACAAGTGCTGCAAATCAAATAAATTTCCTCATCCAAATATTCAGAGGATATATAATAGCCGGTTGAATTAGTATTTTTTGAATAGAATTTGTGTCAGAACTATTGTAAAAGAATTAAGTATGGAGTATATTGAATTCAAATCCATCAATAAATTGGAGAGTTTATGAGAACTATTTATTCTTTTTTTACAATTGCTGCATTTTGTATTCTCACCTTTAATGTTTCAGCACAGGAGGATATCCTGTTTCAGGTTGTTCCTTCAGATTATACAAGTACACCAGGTACTTCAGCCTTCCTCAGTCAGCTTGCGAGCACTCCTCGAACATATCAGCTTCTAATTCATGAGAGTCTGCTTATCGATCTGGTAGGTAAAGAACTTCACGCTGTTAGTTGGCGACTCCCCACCTCGGCAACTTCCGATTGGCCCGCTACTGAAGTTACTGTTACCAATCATGATATTTACTTAAGCGAGAGTGTCACACCGGCTGACCGCAGTCTCACTGATTTTTCAGCGAATGTAGTTGGTCCGCAAAAGATGGTTAGAGCTGGTACTTTAGTTATTTCACCAAATTCATACACTTTTGGAAATACTCCTAACATTTGGGGCCCGGAAATAATGTTTGATAGTTTATACCTTTACACCGGCGGTCATCTGCTTATAGAGATTCGTCAAACTGGCACCGGTAGTTCCAGAAGTGTGGATGCATTATCAACTACAACCAGCGGGTACGGTACCTTATTCAGCGCTTGCTGGGGAAACGGCTTTACTGCAAACTCAGGATCACAAGGAAATTTTTCTATAGTTAGGTTAACCGCAGACGATCCGATACCTGTTGAGTTAACATCATTTTCAGCTTCTGCAGCCGGCAATAATGTTATATTGGAGTGGGCGACAGCTACTGAGTTAAACAACCTTGGTTTTGATGTTGAAAGAAGCACTCCTGAATCGGTGTTTGAAGCGGTAGGTTTTGTAGCTGGATCAGGTTCTACTACCGAGGAGAGAAACTATTCATTCACAGATAGCAATACTCCCGGCGGCAGCTATTTATACAGGTTGAAACAAATAGATTTTGACGGTAGCTTTGAATACAGTGATGTGGTTGAAGTTGATGTAATAACGCCCTCAGTTTATTCACTTGAACAGAATTATCCCAATCCATTCAATCCATCAACCAGCATTAATTATAGTATTGGTGAACCTGGCATAGTAAAATTAGCTTTATACAACCTGTTAGGCCAGGAAGTAAAACTACTTGTGAATGAGTTTAAAGAAACAGGACCACACACAATTACGTTTGATGCATCATCACTAACAAGTGGTTCGTACTTCTACACACTTGAAATATCGCATTTCAAGCAGACAAAGAAAATGGTTTTGGCCAAGTAATATATTTCTCTTTTTCGAGTTTCAGTATTGCTTGAAAATTAAACCGCCCAGGAAATTTTTTGAGGGCGGTTTTTTTGTGCTGACAGATGATAATAAGTAATTTTTCTGCAGCAGCATCCTTTTAAGTTCAGGTTGTATTATGATGTATAAAATTTGAACGGTCATAGTGATCCCACTTCAGGCGGGAGAAGCAATCTCTTTTCAAGCTGTGGGAATATTCTTTTGCAGCGTTTTTATATCGTTACCTGAAACCCAAACACAATGGTTCTTCTTCCAAAATAGCTGTCAACTCTAAATCTTTGTGAATAATCCCTGTTATAGCTGTAGCCAAAGATATTATTAATGTCGAGAATATTCAGCCCCTCTACATAGAAAACAGTAAAATAACTATCAAATAATTGATTGAGATAGGTAAGGCGGATATCGAGCCTTTGATAAGTTGGATGACGGTCCGAGTTGTCCGTTCCATAAACTGGTTCAAAGATATTAAGATCAGTAATATAATTTGAATTTATTACAGGAGTAAAGGGCCTTCCTGTTGCATACTTGTAATTTGCACCGATTTGCAGGGCTGGTGTAATGTTATATTTTGCAATAACAGTCAGGTTATGAGTTATATCAAATGTACTTGAAGAAAGCTCTTCAAAATCCATCCACTTTCGTTTTGTATTAATAATTCCGTATGAAATCCAGCCATTGATTATTCCAAACAAATCACCCTTTATCATAAAATCTATTCCCTGCGCAAAGCCGTAACCGTTATTATTATAATTCAGCAATTCATCTTCTAAAGGAAGGTTTTGATACTCTTTATGATAAGCTTCAATACGGGCGCTGGAAACCTTGTTGATTTTAAAATCCAGTGAAGCAATATAATGAGCGGCTTTCATCGCAGTTAAACCTGGATTACCATCTGATGAAGAATATAATCTTGGATCGGGATGCTGATGAAAAATACCCCATCCAAGGTTGAATGTCAGATCATTTGTAATCCTGTAACCAATTCCTGCCCGTGGATCAACCCAGCTTAATGATAGTGGTGATACAGCATCTGCACGAATTCCGGTAATAAGAAACAAACCACTTGCACCGAACAAATTTGATAGCTCAATTTCAGCATAGGCACCTGTTCTGGAAACATCAAATTTTGCACTTATAATTTGTCCTTCAGCTTCATTACGTATATCGAAATCCTCTGCTGGAATAACACCTATATAATGAGCATCGCGGTGTTCCCATTCGCCACCAACCAAAAGCTTTACAGATGGGGAGAGAAAAGTCTCGGTATCACCACGAAATTTTAATCCATTATCCTTACGACTAATATCCAGGATTCCAAGCTTCCAATTACTATTGTACCCGGTTTTTGAAATACTTCCCTTTACAACTGTATTATTAAAAATGATATCAGTTAACTGAAGGTTAATAATATTGTTAGTTGAGTTACCGGTAAACTGATCGGTATATCCGGGAAGCTTTACGTTTACGCCCTGTTCGTCTTTAGCAATGGAGCCGAAAAGTTTTATTCTTCCGGTATTAGAATATTTATAGGAAAGAGTTGCATTAGCATCTGAAGAAACAGGTGTTACGGTAAAATCATCCATCCCGCCGTTCAGCCAGAAGAGTGGTTTTGTAAAACTTTGTCTTCCGTTAAATCTCAATCCAAGTTCAGAGTAGGAGAGAGGAATTTGTCCTGATATATCAGCATTTGCAAGTGATAGTCCGATTAAAAACTGCCGATTGCCCGGTTCATTTTTAGTTTCAAGATCTAGAACACCCGACAACGCATTGCCATACTTTGTTGAAAATCCCCCGCTTGAAAAATACATCCCTTTTATTGTTTCAGTGTTTATGTTGGAGAATAAACCACCGTAAGCAGATTCATAAGTAAAAGGATGATAGAGTGATGCCTGGTCGAGAAGTGTAATTGTTTCGTTGGGATCTCCTCCCCTAACATA
>Ga0209536_100010548_pt1 | contig 13613 bp, 7 predicted proteins | sample DeeMarSeWOR28_12_FD_187461 | JGI IMG/M metagenome (GOLD analysis project Ga0209536, IMG submission 187461) | Marine sediment microbial communities from White Oak River estuary, North Carolina - WOR-2-8_12 (SPAdes) (version 2) | ecosystem: Environmental > Aquatic > Marine > Intertidal zone >...
GCCGGCAACTCGACGACTACCTGGCCGACGACGTGCTGGTCATGACCCGGCAGGAGTTCGTCGATCGCGAAACCGCCTACTGGTCGTCGGCGACGCCGATAGGCTACGTGTTCTTTTTCGGCGCGGTGATGGGCTTCGTCGTGGGTGCGATCATCGTCTACCAGATTCTGTTCGCCGACGTCTCGGAACACCTGCACGAGTACGCGACGCTGCGCGCCATCGGCTACGGCAACCGCTTTCTCGCCGGCATCGTACTCCAGCAGGCGCTGATCCTCGCGGCGCTCGGCTTCCTTCCCGGGGTCGTCACCGCGAACTGGCTGTACGGCAATGCCTCGGCGGCCACCAGCCTGCCCATTTACCTCACCCCGGACCGTACGATAACGGTGTTCGTACTGACGCTGGTGATGTGTTCACTGTCCGGTCTGCTGGCTATCCGCCGCTTGCGGCGCCTCGACCCGGCCGACGTGTTCTGATGTCCGCCAGCGCTCCCGTCGTCGTCAGGAACCTGAACCATGCGTACGGCAAGGGGTCGCTGCGTAAACAGGTCCTGTTCGACATTACGACGGAAATCCCGGCCGGCGAGATCGTCATTGTTACCGGCCCGTCCGGTTCGGGAAAGACGACCTTGCTGACCCTGATCGGGGCGCTCCGCTCTGCCCAGGAAGGCAGCGTCCGTGTACTCGGCGAGGAGCTCTGCGGCGCCGGTCCGGCAACGCTCGAAATCCGCGATCCCGTCCGGGGACGCGTTCGGACCGTGAGCTTCGATGCCGAAGCCGGCCTCCACCGGTATCGGTGGGATCTCCAGTTCGATGCGGAGCCCTTCACGGCGGAGCAGGTCGCACGCGTCGAGGCGGCGTTCGAGCGGATGATGGCGGAAGCCGAGGGCTTCGGGGCGCAGCTGCGTCGGATGCGCGACCGATTCCGGGCCGCGCAAACGGGCGAGGACCAGCGCGCGGCGCTCCGGCCGCTGCTCGATCCCGAAACGGGATCGGGGCTGGGAGAGGAGTTCGCGCCCCCCGTCGCCGGCCCCGGCACCTACACGCTGCGGCTCATCGCCGGGGGCGCATCGTCCGTCTCGAGCCTGACGGTGCGTGCCGACCCCTTGCTGAACGCCCCGCGGTGACGGACGTTGACCCGCGTGACTGCGCCGCGCCGGGCGCGGCCGCGATCCATGGACCGTGACGAGGTGACGATGATGCGGCATCTCTCGACACTGCTGCTTGCGTGTCTGCTCGCTGCTCCGGCAGGTGCACAGAACATCCCGACCCCACGCGCGTATTTCGGGTTCGAGCCCGGGGCGGACCGGATGCTCGCCGACTGGAGTCAGCTCACGGGCTGGTACGAGATGCTCGCGACGCGCTCCCCGCGCGTCACGCTGGACACCCTGGGCGAAACCACGCTCGGCAGGCCGTTCGTGATGCTCACGGTCACGAGCCCGGCGAACCATGCCCGGCTGGGAGAGCTGCGCGAGATCCAGCGTCGGCTCGCCGATCCGCGGACGATCGGAAGCGAGGAGGAGCTGGAGCCGCTGTTGCGTGACGGACGGACCGTCGTCCTGGTGACCCACGGGGTGCACGCCACCGAAGTCGGTGGTCCCCAGATGGCCGCTCGGCTGATCCACCGGCTCGCCACGTCGGAGGACGAGACGGTCCGGACGATTCTCGACAACGTGATCCTGCTGGACATCCCCTCGCTCAATCCGGACGGACTGGCGATGGTGGTGGACTGGTACCGCAAGTTCGTGGGCTCCCGGTACGAGGGAGCGTCCCTGCCGATGCTCTACCACTTCTACGTGGGCCACGACAACAACCGGGACTGGTACGCGTTCACGCAGGCCGAGACCCAGCTGACGGTGACCAAGGCCCACAACGTCTGGCATCCGCAGATCGTGCACGACATCCACCAGATGGGAAGTGCCGGACCGCGGATCTTCGCCCCGCCGTACACCGACCCGTGGGAGCCGAACGTCGATCCGCTGCTCACCGCGGCGGTGAGCCAATTGGGTTCGTACATGGCCGCCGAGATGATCGCCCAGGGCAAGACCGGGGTGGCGATCAACGCCATCTATGACGCGTACACGCCGGCACGGGCGTACCAGCACTATCACGGTGGCGTGCGCATCCTGACCGAGACGGCCTCGGTGCGGATAGCGACGCCGATCGTGCTGCGGAAGGAGGATCTGGGCGGCCGTCGCGGCATGGATGTCTCGACGCGGGCCTGGAACTTCCCCGCCGTCTGGGAGGGCGGGGAGTGGGGCCTGCCCGACATCGTCGACTACATGGAATCCGGCGTGATGGCCCTGCTGACCAACGCCGCGCGGAACCGGCGGTATTGGCTCGAGAACTTCTACGCGATCAATCGCCGGGCGGTCGCCGGGTGGGCGGCGTGGCCCGCGGCGTGGGTGGTTCCGGCGGACCAGCGCGGCCCGGGACTCGACGCGGCACTGCGCGTCCTGACGATGGGCGACGTCGAAGTGCGTCCGGCGTCGGCACCGTTCACGGCCGGGGGGCGGTCGTTCCCGGCCGGCAGCTACGTCATTCCCATGCAGCAGCCGTACGCGTCCTTTGCGCAAACGCTCCTCGAACGGCAGACCTATCCCGACCTGCGGCAATATCCGGGGGGACCTCCGGTGCCGCCGTACGACGTGACGGCGCACTCGCTGCCGCTGCTGATGGGGTTCGAGGCGGTTGCCGTGGATGCTCTGCCGGACGTTCCCCTCGCGGATCCCCTCCCGCAGCATGAGGCGCGGTACGTGGCGCCGAAGGCGCTGCTCACGCGGCAGGCCACCGACATCGCGCTCTACAAGTCCTGGGACGAGCCGATGACGGAGGGTTGGACGCGATGGGTGTTCGACCAGCACGCCATCCCCTACGACACGCTGCACGACGCGGACATCCGCGGCGGGCTCGATCGCTACCGGGTGCTGGTGTTCGAGGACCAGGGTGCCGACGAGATTCGCGAGGGATTTTCCGACGAGCAGATGCCGGCGGCGTACGCCGGCGGGCTGGGAGACCAGGGGGTCGAGGCGGTACGCCGGTTCGTGGAAGGTGGAGGACGGGTGATCGCGATCGGCGAGGCGGCGGCGTTCGCGATCGAGACCTTCGGGCTCGAAATCGGCAATCCCGTGGAGGGGCTGCCTGCCCAGGACTTCTACATCCCGGGCTCCATCCTCCGGCTCGAACTCGACACCGCGCATCCGCTTGCCGCGGACCTGCCCGAGCACGGCGTCGCCTGGTACTGGCGCAGCAGCCGCGCGTTCGAGGTGAACGATCCGCGCGCGACCGTCGTCGCACGGTACGGCTCGGACGAGCCGCTGCTCTCCGGATGGGCGCTGGGGCAGGATCGCATCGCGGGGCAGCCCGCCATCGTGGAGGTGAAGATCGGCGAGGGCTCCGTCGTGCTCTTCGGCTTCCCGCCGAACTACCGCGGCCAGACGATCGCGACCTGGCCGCTGTTGTTCAATGCGATGGTGCGGTAGGAGACACGAGACAGAAGTCTGGAGTCCGATGACAGGCGTCAGGAGTCAGGAATCAGATCGCGGACGGGAGCCTCCGGACGCACGGCGGCTCCGCGTCGAAGCACGCCCTCGGACTCCCGACTCCTGACTCCTGTGTCTGTGTCCCCATGACCGAGATCCCCGCCGAGCTGCGTGCCGCGCTGGCCGAGCGATACGACCTGCACCAGGTCATCGGCCAGGGTGGCATGGCGACGGTGTATCTGGCGCGCGACCGCAAGCACGATCGCGACGTCGCCGTGAAGGTGCTCCGCCCGGACCTGGCGGCATCGCTGGGCACGGACCGGTTTCTCAAGGAAATCGAGATCGCGGCGCGCCTCACGCACCCCCACATCGTCGCGTTGTTCGACTCCGGCGCGTCACGGGGCTTCCTCTACTACGTCATGCCGTTCGTGGACGGGGAGTCGCTGCGTGGCGTCCTGCGTGCGAACGCTCCGCTCTCCGTGCCCGCGACGCTCGCCGTCACCCGCCAGGTGGCGGATGCCCTGGGGTACGCGCACCGGATGGGCGTGCTGCACCGCGACATCAAGCCGGAGAACATCCTGCTCGCGGACGGTCACGCGTTCGTCGTCGACTTCGGGATCGCCAAGGCGGTGAGCACGGCCGGAGGGCCGAACGTGACCCGGACCGGGTTCGCACTCGGGACGCCGGGGTACATGAGCCCCGAGCAGGCCGCCGGCATCCGCGAGATCGACGAGCGCACCGACGTGTACGGGCTCGCGTGCGTGGTGTACGAGATGCTGGTCGGGGAGCCCCCCGGGCTCTGGGTGACGGAGACGGCGGCGGCGCTGGGGAGATTCGTGGACGCCTCGCCGGCGCACCGGGAACGGCTCGACGGGTTGCCGGGCCGCCTCGAACAGGTCCTGGCGCGGTCGCTCGCCCTGCGGGCCACCGAGCGATTCCCGACGATCGCGGCCTTCCTCGACGCGCTCACGGTGGCGGCCGAGCGCTCCGACACGCGCTATTCCGATGTCGAGATCCGCGAGATCGTCGGACGTGCCGCCCGCCTGCAGGCCCTGCGTCCCACGGAGGAAGGGCTGCTCTCGATCGGCGGGGTCGAGCGCCTCGCGGCCGAAGTCGGCATCCCGCCGGAGGACGTGCGACGTGCCCTCGCGGAGCTCGACCGTGAGCCCGGCCGCGCACCGCTCTACGCGGGAGCGGCGTTCCCGCCGCCCGAGGCGCTGCAGGCCACGGACGTCACCGTGGCACCGATCACGGTGGACCGTGTCGCGAACGCCGCGCTTCCGGTGGAGGCCTTCCCGTTGCTGGTGCAGGAGATCGGTGCGGTACTCGGCCAAGGGCGGGAATCCGTGCAGGATCGTGCGCTCACCTGGCGATCCACCGCCGAGACCGGTCAGGCGACCGAGGTCACAGTCGCCCCCCGCGGCGGCGCGACCGTGATCCGGATCCGGGCGCAGATCGAGCGGATGACCGGATTGGTGCTCGGGGGGATCGCCGGGGCAATGGTCGGAGGGTTCGCCGGCCTGCTGCTGGGCGCTGCCATGGGCGGGGGGGATCCGTCGGTCACGTCCTTCTGGGGATTCGTCGGCACTATCGGTGGCTCGTTCGGGCTCTCCCAGGGCCTCGTCGTGACCGGCAAGCGGCAGCGAGAGAAGGATCTCAACGACCTCGCGGATCGTCTCACGGCCTTGGTGGAATCGGCGGCGGCGCTGCCGGCGCGGCGGCGGGAGGCGATCGCGCCCCGCGCGGAGGAACGCGAGTCCGGCGACTGGCGAAACGTGTGAGTCCGGCGACTCTCGGGAGGAGCGGAGTGTGTTGATGCGGAAGCTTCGTTCAGTGTCGGCAGTGCTGCTACTGGCGCTCGTCTCTGGATGTGCCGGAGAGCGGCCATCCCGGGTACCCGAGGAGTGGGCGTTTCCGCTCGACGCGGAGCCGATCCGGGCGGCACACGGGATGGTAGTGTCCACCGACGCCTACGCCAGCGAGGTCGGCGTCCAGGTTCTCCAGGCGGGCGGGAACGCCGTCGACGCCGCGATCGCCACCTCGCTCGCACTGGCCGTCGTGAACCCGGAGGCCGGGAACATCGGGGGCGGAGGGTTCATGCTCCTCCGCCTCGCCGACGGACGCACCGCGGCGCTCGACTACCGTGAGAAGGCGCCGCTGGCGGCGACGCGGGACATGTATCTCGACGACGACGGGGAACTCACGGAGGCCTCGGTGCTCGGCCATCTCGCGGCCGGGGTGCCGGGGACGGTTGCCGGGTTATGGGAGGCCCATCGGCAGTACGGTTCCCTGCCGTGGCGGGATCTCGTCGAGCCCGCCATCCGCCTCGCCGACGGCTTCGAGATCCGGGAGCGGCAGGCGCGATCGCTGCTGCAGGCGGCGGACGATCTTCGCATCTATCGGAGCACGGAAGAGATCTTTCTCCCCGACGGCCGAGCCCCGGCGGTCGGCGAGACGCTCGTGCAGTCCGACCTGGCGGCCACGCTGCGCCGCATTCAGGAGCTCGGTCGTGACGGATTCTATCGCGGGGTCACCGCGGACCTCATCGTGCAGGAAATGGAGCACGGGGGCGGCCTCGTCACGCATGAGGACCTGGCGGCGTACGAGGCGGAGTGGCGGGAGCCGATCCGCTTCGAGTATCGCGCACACACCGTGATCTCGATGCCCCCGGTCTCGTCGGGCGGCGCGACGCTCGCGGAGATCGCCAACATTCTGGAGGGTTACGATCTCGCCGCGCTCGGATGGCACTCCGCGGAGACCTTGCACCTGTTCGCCGAGGCCTGGAAGCGCGCGTACGCCGACCGGAACTCCTACCTCGCCGATCCCGACTTCGTGTCGATGCCGCTCGCGCGGATGATCTCCGACGCGTACGCCGCCGAGCGTCGGAGCACGATTTCGCTCGATCGTGCGACGCCGTCGCGGGAGATCGGCCCCGGACTCGGCACGCCGGAGCGCGAGCAGAACACCACGCACCTGTCCGTCGTGGATGCACAGGGGAACGCCGTCGCGGTCACCACGACGCTCAACGCATTCTACGGCTGCAAGGTGACGGTCACCGGCGCCGGGTTCCTGCTGAATGACGAGATGGACGACTTCGCGGCGCTCCCGGGCTCGCCCAATCAGTTCGGGCTCGTGCAGGGCGAGAACAACGCGATCGAGCCGGGCAAGCGCATGCTGTCGGCCATGACGCCCACGATTGTGCTGCGCCCGGACGGCCGCCTCCTGCTCGTCATTGGCAGCCCGGGCGGCGCGACCATCATCACGAACGTGTTCCAGAACATCAGCAACGTGATCGACTTCGGCATGGATCTGCAGACGGCCGTGAATGCGCCGCGGCTGCACCATCAGCATCTGCCGGACCGTCTGCAGTACGAGCGGGGAGGTCTGAGCCCCGAGACGATTGCGGCGCTCGAGGCACTGGGGCACACCGTGCAGGAGCGCTACGATCCCGACGCCCTGTACCCGTACATCGGGGACGTGCAGGCGATCGCCGTGTCGCCGGATGGGACCCTCGAGGGAGCCTCGGATCCGAGACGCGGAGGGAAGGCCGCGGGGTATTGATGGTGCAGGGTGCAGGGTGCGATGTCGGGGGAGGGGGGGAAGGGGGCAGGCAATCCACGGACGCCACGATCCTACGATCCTGAGATCCACCGATCGAGCGATCGACGACCGGCGATCGGCACTCTGCGCCCCGTGGTCCCTAGATCGCCGGGCGCGCCTTCGTTCCGTATCCCGTCAGCTCGACGTACCCCTCTCCCACCCGTGATCCGTCGCGCGCGCGAACTTCGACCGCTCCCTCCCAGTAGAAGAGCCCGGGTACGAGCGCGGTGACGTTCTCCTGGGCGGCGAGGAGGGGGACGACGTCGACGTCCAGGCTCAGTTCGGGCGACGCGAGGCGCCACCGGGAGGGGTACTCCGCACCGGTGCGCTCACTCCGCCACCGGCGCGTCACGGTCACGGTCCACGCGGCTCGATCGAGGTACGTCGGCGTCCCGTCCGGTGCGACGACGGTGCCGCGCCCATACGAGTCGCCGTCCTCGCTCCGCAGCAGATAGAGCATCACGTCGCGCCCGTCGTCGAGCCGCAGGCTGAACCAGTCCCATCCGACCTGGTCCGGCGCGAGCTGGTTGGAGCCGAACTCCTTGTCCATCCAGCTCTCACCGACGATCGGGATCTCCTCCCCGCCGACGGTGAGCGTACCGGTGGTGCGCAGACGCGTGAAGCTGTAGTAGAGGCTCGCCGCCGTCGGCCCTTCACCCTTGCGCGAGTATCCGTCCGGTCCCTGGAGCACGAGAGGCTTCGCGGGTGTCGTGGTGAAGGCGAACGCGATGCCATGTGCGTCGTCACGGATCGCGACGTCGAACGCCGAGCCGTTCCACGACAGGGTCCACCGCCCGTCCGTGCCGTACGGCGCGCGACTCCAGGCGATCAGCGGGTCGCCGGAGGCGCCGAATCCGCCGAGCAGGCCATTGGGGCGGAACAAAATCTCGCTGAACACGTGGTGTCCGGACCCGAGATCGGAGATGCTGGCGTGACCCATGATCAGGCCCGGCGTCGCCCACGCGGACCGGTACGGCAGCGAGTCTGCCGAGAGCCCGACGCGGAAGAAGGTGAACTGGTATCCGAAGCGGCGCGCGGAATCGGCTGTATCGCGCACGATGCCCGTGAGGTACCACCATTCGGTCCGGAAGCTCGGGTGCGACCAGTGATCCGCGGGGAACGACCACGCGTAGTCCGGCTCGGCCGCGCGCCAGGGCTGCTGCGCGCACAATGCGCTCGGCAGGCTGGCGGCCGCGAGACACCCGGCGAGCAGGATCCTCCTCACAAGTCCTCCCGGCTCAGCTCGGTGACGGGCGTGCGGGCGGCACGGACGGCCGGATAGACCGAGGCGACGGCGGCCACCGCGATGATCGCCATCCCCTGCCACAGCAGAGTCCCCCAGGGCCAGAACGCCTGGATCGTCCAGCCGAAGTAGGCACGATTGATCACGTAGATCAGGATCACCGCGAGGAGGGAGCCGCCGACTCCGCCGAGGAGCAGGGAGAGCACCGCCATCGAGAGCCCCTTCCCGAGGAACAGCGTGAAGATCTGCTCCCGCACGGCGCCGAGGGCGCGATACAGCGCCAGCTCGGACACCCGCTCGCGCGCGATGACGAGCAGGGTCAACGTGATGCCGCAGGCGGCGATGAGCAGTCCCATGACCTGCAGGATCCTCGTGATCGCGAACGTCTCCTCGAACAGCCGGTAGACCTCGTCTTTCAGGGCGCGGTTGCTCCGGACGTCGAGCGGCTGGTTCGTCACCAGGTTTCGCACCGCGTCGACGGTTCCCTCTGCGTCGGTGCCCTCCGTGAGGTAGATCGCGACCGTGGTGAGCGGGCCGCTCCCGAAGACCCGATCCATGGTCGTGAGGTCCATGGTCACATAGCCGCCCTCGCTCGCGTAGTCATAGTACACGCCCGCGATGGGGAGCGTGGCCGAGCCGCCGGTCCCGGTGACGGTGACCGAGTCCCCGCTCCATCGACGCTCCTTGCGGGCGAAGGGCTCGCTCACGATCACCGCGCCGTCACGGTGCACCCGCGCGATCGGATCGGGACCATCGGTCTCGAGGAACGGGTACCGCGTCTCGGGGAAGCCGGACCCGAAGTCGACGCCGCCGACCGCCACTCGGCGACCTCCGAGCTGTACCGTGAACGTGCGCACGAGATCGATGCCGCCGATCCCCGGCATGCGCCGGACGCCTCCGAGAAACGTCGTGTCCAGCGGCGCGGGCCCGGACGAGCGCGCCCACGACTTCGTGGTGACGTAGACGTCGGCGAGGAGCGTCCCCTCGACCCAGACCGTGAGGGTCTGGCGGAAGCTCGACACCATGACGGTGATCCCCGTCAGCATGCTCACCGCGACCGCGAGTGCCGCGACGGCGATGGCCGTGGCGCGCAACCGCACCGCCAAGCCCCGCAGGCTGTACGACCAGCCGAAGTCCCGTGCGCGGACCGCCCCGGTGGCGAGCCGGATGGTGAGCGGCGTCAGCAGAGGGAATCCGAGGAGCAGCGAGATCGCGAGGACGAATCCCGCCGGCTGCCATGACCGGCCGGCCAGCACGTACCAGAGCCCGCTGCCGCCCACGATGACCGTGCCCAGCAGTGCGAGCGGCACCGACGCGGTGCGCAGGCGCTCGTGGAGCACGAACGCGGAGAGCAGGCTCTTGGGATCCCGCCGGGCCATGTCCAGCGCGGGCCCGAGGGCGCCGATCAGCGCGCCGCCGATGCCGATGGCCGCCGCCAGCGCGAACATGCGAGGCGGCAGCTCGAGCCGCTCGATCTCCGTGAGAAGGTAGATGTTCGTCAGCGTGGCACTCACGACGTCGACGTTCGTCGCGGCGACCCAATAGCCCAGCGCGAGACCGAGCACGACGCCCAGCCCTCCGAGCACGACGGTCTCCGCCAGCATGAGGCCCAGCACCTGGCGCCGGGTAGCGCCGAGGGAGCGCAGCACACCGAACTCGGTGCGGCGGCGTACCAGCGAGGCCTGGGTGCTGGCGAAGATCAGGAACAGGCCGACGAAGAGGCTGATCAGGCTGAGCGCGGTCAGGTTCAGCCGGAAGGCGGCGAGGAGCCCCTCAGCGCGCTGCTCGCGCTGCTCCGGCGTGAGCACGTCCACCGTCGGGCCGAGCGTCGCGGCGAGGCGGGCGGCGACGTCGCGGCTGTCGGCGACCGAGGCGACCCGGATGTCGATCTGATTGATGAACCCGCGATCGCCGAAGAAGTGCTGGGCCTGGGCGAGGTCCATCACCACGATCTTCGTGCTGGCGAGTGGCGCGAGGCGCCGGAAGTCGACGATCGCACCGATGCGGAGCGTGGCCACGCGGGAACCCGCGGCCACGACGAGACTGTCGCCCGCCGCCAGGCCCATCGCGTCGGCCAGCTCGGGCATGATGGCCGTCCAGCCGGGCCGCACGAGCGCATCGGACACGTCGCCCGTCCCGGGCTCGATCGGCAGGCCGATGGGTTGGAACAAGTCGATGCCGTACACCTGCAGGTACAGTGGCCCGCGGTCGAGCACCGCCACGTCGGCGCGATACATCGGCCAGGCGCGCTCGACGCCCGGCGTGGCGGCCGTTGCGACGTAGAGGCTCTCGGCGAAGACGGGGGCGCGGCCGAGCACGACGAGGTCGACCTCGCCGCTCACCGCGCGCATGCTGCCACGGAACGCCGCGAGGGCGTTGCCGTTGATGATCTGGATCGAGAGCACGGCCGCGACGCCGAGGGCCACGCCGAGCACGGTCAGAATGAAGAGGCTGCGGCTGCGGCGGAAATGGCCCGGGGCGCTCCGCAGCAAGTAGCGGAGCATCAGAGCTCCAGTTGTCCGCTGTGGATCTCCCACACCGCGTCCGCCAGCGCCGCGAGCTCCCGGCTGTGGGTCACGTAGATCAGGGTGCCGCTCTCGGCGCGCACCAGGTCGAGCATGAGATCCATGATGGCGCGTCCGGTCGCGTCGTCGAGATTGCCGGTTGGCTCGTCGGCGAGCACGAGGGCGGGGCGACGCAACAGCGCTCGGCAGATGGCCACGCGCTGCATCTCGCCGCCACTGAGCCGGTCGACCGGATCGTCGGCGCGGTCGGCGAGCCCGACGCGCGCCAGCAGGGCGTCGATGCGTTCGCGGGATTCGGCCGAGCCGCCGCCGGCGATGAGCGCGGGCACGGCGACGTTTTCGCGGACGGTGAGGTGGGAGAGCAGGTGGAAGAACTGGAACACGAAGCCGACCTGGTCGCGCCGCTGCAGGGTACGCTCCCGATCCGGCAGGGCACCGATGTCGCGACCGTTCCACAGGACCGTTCCGCTGGAAGGCGAGTCGATGCCGGCCGCGAGGTTGAGCAGGGTGGACTTGCCGCTGCCGCTCCGGCCGACGACCGCGATGATCCCGCCCGGGGCCACGTCGAAGGAGACGTCGCGGAGCGCGTACTTCGTTCCGGTCGCGAAGGTGTCGTACGTCTTGCTGACCGACCGGAACGCCAGCGCCGCCGCCGTCTCGGGTCCCTGCGAACCGGCGGAGGATCGCCGGGACGACTCAGAATTCGACATTGACGCCGATCGTCGGCAGGATGCCCAGGGAGTCGTTCGGCTCCGTCTCGCCGGTGCGTGGATTCCAGACGTACTGGGAGACGTTCTTGCGTCCGTACACGTTCTGCACGTCCAGATAGAGGTCCAGCTGCCACCCGCGGAAGCTCCAGCGCCGGTCGATGCGCACGTCGAGGGCGTGAAAGGTCGGCAGGCGCGGTCCCGCGTTGTAGCGGGCGAAGTCGAGGCGTCCCGCGTCGGGCCCGGACTCGACGTACGGCGTCGTGGGCAGGCCGGTCGCGAGCCGGAACTTCCCGCTCAGTTCCCAGCCCCGATTGATCCGCCATCCACCGAGCACGTTGGCGATGACGCGCCCGTCGTACGCACCGGGCCGGGTGAGCGTGTCGACGGCCCGGAACTCCGACCGGCTCACGGCGACGCTCACGAGTCCGTAGACGGGGATCGCGCTCAGGCGTTTCTGCAGGAACACCTCGACGCCGTAGGCGCGTCCCTCGCCCACATCGTCGAGCGGCTCCAGGCCGAACGGGATGTCGGTGGTCGCGTCCTCGAACCCCGACGGGGCGAGCACCGCCTGGGGGCGAAAGATCCGGGCCGCGTAGTCCCCGTAGACCTTGAAGTACGTCTCGATCTGGAGCTTCACGTCGTCCCGCAGCCGGTGCTCGACGCTCAGCACCGCCTGATCGGCCCGGATCGGGCTCAGGGAGTCGCGGTTGCCCGGGGCGCCCACCAGCCAGATGTAGGACGGCGCCTGGTAGGTGCGACCGTAGCTCAGCGACACCGCGGTTCGGATTCCCGGTTCCAGCCGCACACCGACCCGTGGTGCGAGCCGGAAGGCGTGTCCCAGGAAATCGTAGTAGTTCCCGCGCAGCCCCACGGTGACGCGCAGGGCACGCGTCACCCAGTACCGCGCCTCGGCGTAGGCCGCGGTGCGGAATGCCGTGAACGAGGTGTCCACCGCCAGTGGCTGGGGCGTGCCGTCCTGATCGACCCGCAGGTCGCCCTCGAGGAACACGTCGTAGTCCAGCGTGCTCGCGAACCGACTCACGCTGCCGACGTCGAGCTCGAGGCGGGACGTCGGCTCGAGCACGAGGTCGGCGCGCAGGCTGTTCTCCCCCTCGGTGGAAAGGCTGCGGAACACGTCGTTGGGCGGCTCCAGCGAGTCGCGCTGCACCGACTGGAAACGGGTGTAGGTCCGACCGAGGGTCATCGTGAGGAGCCCGCGGTCGAGGAAGTGCTTCCAGGTGAGGCCGGCGAAGTACTGGTTCTGCTCGGGCGCCAGGATTCTGCTGTTGTCGTAGCGATCGTCGGCGGTTTCGTTGGTGAAGCTCACCGAGTTGAGGGCCCCGATCCCCAGGAAGGAGATCGAATTCGCGGCGTCGATCCGGTGCGTGGTCTTGAGCTGGAAGTCCCAGTATGCCGGGACGAAGCTGAACCCGGCCGCCTTGAACAGCAGGTCGAGGTAGCTCCGGCGCGCGCTCATGAGGAACGAGCTCGAGCCCCCGAGCGGGCCCTCGACGATGGCCCCGAACCCCGTGGCCGACAGGTTGACCTCGCCGGACAGCACGTCGGCGTTGCCGTCCCGCAGGGTGATGTTCGTGAATGAAGCGGTGCGGTCCCCCCACTTGGCGGCCAGCCCGCTGGACGAGAAGGCCACGTCCTGCACCAGGTCGATGTTGATCAACGACAGCGGGCCGCCCGTCGAGCCCTGCGACCCGAAGTGGTTGATGTTGGGCACCTCGATGCCGTCCACCACGAACAGATTCTCGTAGGGCGCGCCGCCCCGCACGATGAGGTCGTTGCGCCCGGCCGCCGTCACGGCGACGCCCGGCAGCAGGGCGACCGCGCGCACCACGTCCTCCTGGACCCCCGGCGCTCTGCGGACATCCTCGGCGCCCAGGTCCTGCGTGCTGGCGACCGCCTGCGTCGGCAAGCGGAAGAACGACGGTCGGACCTCCACCGCTTCGAGCCTGATCGCCTGGGCATCGAGCGGCACCCGCACCGTCAACGGCTTGCCGCTGCCGACCACCACGTCCGACAGGACGTATGGCAGGAACCCGATC
>Ga0209536_100010549_pt1 | contig 13610 bp, 10 predicted proteins | sample DeeMarSeWOR28_12_FD_187461 | JGI IMG/M metagenome (GOLD analysis project Ga0209536, IMG submission 187461) | Marine sediment microbial communities from White Oak River estuary, North Carolina - WOR-2-8_12 (SPAdes) (version 2) | ecosystem: Environmental > Aquatic > Marine > Intertidal zone >...
TTAAGGAGTGACACATGTATGAATTAGTTACCGGTCCCCTGGTCTGGTTGGCATTTGCGATCTTTTTCATCGGCCTAATTGTACGCGCTGTGCTGTATATCAGGGGCCTCGACTGGAAACTTGACCGGGTCACATATTCGGTCAACACCAATTATGGAATTAGGGGGGCGGTGCGCTCCATTCTGTTCTGGCTCTTTCCCTATGGCACCCGCAGCTGGCGGAACAACCCCTGGTTTACCCTGTGGGTGTTTATGATGCATATCGGACTTTTGATTACACCGGTGTTTTTGCTCGGGCACAATGTCCTGATGCGGGAAAGACTCGGATTCAGCCTATGGACCATCCCCGACGGGGTGGCGGATTTTCTGACCATTCTGGTAATGGTGTCGGTCGTGCTGCTGGTGTTGCGCCGCATCGCCCTGCCGGAAGTCAGACTGATCACCAGCGCTTATGATTATCTGCTGCTGGCGATCGCCGTCGCACCCTTTGTAACCGGTTTTATTGCCTTTCATGCGGCATCGGATTACCGTACGTGGATTATTATCCATGCCCTGTGCGGCGAAATTTTCCTGGTGGCGATTCCGCTGACCAAGATTTCGCACTTTATCCTCTTCTTTTTCTCGAGGGCTCAGCTTGGCATGGACTACGGTATCAAGCGCGGTGGCATGAAAAACAGGGGAATCGCCTGGTAGGGCAGGAAATGACGTATGGCGAATGTCGGATGGTGGATGTCGCTCGCGCTCCGTCGATGTAAATGAATAATGACGAATGACGAATGGCGGATGTCGCCGCGCTCCGTCTAGCGCATATTAAATCGGTAAATTTCCTTCATTATTCATTTGTCATTAGAAAATAGTCATTTTATAAATAAGTTTAAACTCATCAGCAATTGAGGCACTTAACTAACAATAAACGACCAAGCAAATAAAGGACTGAGAGTCATGCCGGAAGGAATACTCTGCAATACTAAAAACGTCGACACCAAGGAACAATTGCAGGCGCTTTTGGCCGATAAAAGCGGCAAACAGTATTACGAAGAAATGAACGGCCTCGATGTGGATCGTAAAAAATTGTGGGGCACGATCCAAAAGACCTTCAAATCCCGCCTCAAAACCTGGCTTGAGATCTGCTCGCACTGCGGGTTGTGTGCCGAAAGCTGTTTTTACTATCTGGCCAACAACAAAGATCCCAAGCAGGTCCCGGCCTACAAAATCCAATCTACCCTGGGCCGGATTATCAAGCGTAAAGGGGATGTGGACAACCAATTTTTGCAGATGTGCATGGACACGGCCTATGCCAAGTGCACCTGTTGCACCCGCTGTGGCCTGTACTGCCCGTTTGGTATCGATACCGGGATTATGTTCAGCTATCTGCGCGGGTTACTCTTCGGGCAGGGCTTTGTGCCCTGGGAGATGAAAATCGGCTCGGGCATGCACCGGATTTACCGGGCCCAGATGGACATTACCACGGAAGACTGGGTGGATACCTGCGAGTGGATGGCCGAAGAGTACGAAGATGACTGGCCGGGCTTGACCATCCCGATTGATAAGGAAAATGCCGACATCATGTATACGGTCAATGCCCGGGAGCCCAAGCATTATCCCGAAGATCTCGCCGAGGCGGCCATTCTGTTTCACGTGGCCGGTGAAAACTGGACGGTGCCCAGCGAAGGCTGGGAGGAAACCAGCCTGGCGATGTTCGGCGGAGACTGGGAGGCTTGCAAGATGCAGGTCGAATCGGTCTATGACGCCATGGCACGGCTAAAGCCCAAAAGAATGGTCGTGACCGAGTGCGGTCATGCCTACCGGGCAACGGTCATCGAGGGGCCTTACTGGGCCGGACTCGAATCCGGCAAAACGCCGATTGAAAGTTTCCACTATGTCGAATGGGTGGCCGAAGCCCTGCGCACCGGAAAATTAAAGGTCGATCCTGCCAAAAAGATAAAGGAGCCGGTAACTTATCAGGATTCCTGTAATTACGTTCGTAATGCCGGTCTGGCTGATATCGGCCAGGAGATTATGAGCTATATTGCCGAGGATTTCAGACCGATGAGCCCCAACCGGGAGCACAACTTCTGCTGCGGCGGCGGCGGCGGATTAAACGGTATCGGGCGGTATCGTCAGCAGCGCAATATCGGCCTGAAAGTTAAACGGGATCAAATCCTGGCGACAGGCGCCAAACTGGTTATCGCCCCCTGCCACAATTGCTGGGATGCGATCCGGGATCTGGAAGAGGTCTATAAAATCGGGATCCGGTGGTCATTCTTGAAACCGCTGCTGATCAATATGATTGAGGTGCCGGAGCACTTAAAACCCAAAGAGGAGGAGGAGGCTTAGATTTACCTGTTTAGCTTCATGGCTGAATTTCCACCTCTCAGCAGGTATCAACCGCAAGAGCCGGTTTATAAATTACAAGCACCAAATCACAAATATCAAATAATATCCAATAGCCAAAATTCCAAACCGTGGCAAGACCGGCGAATTAGATTCCATACTATGTTTCGGTCATTGTAATTTTGAATTTATTTGGGATTTGGTGCTTGTGATTTGTTATTTTGCGACAAAGCATTCGTATAATCCAACCATACCAATAATCCTGCCATGCCGAACCGCCATTGCCATTACCGGCGAAACCCCTTGACACCTTTGACGCTGATTGATAAATAAATCCTTTTACAACGCATGCTGCTTTGAGATAGACATTTCCGCAATGTGGAACGCTGTTTCAAATAGTTGAATGGTAAGCGGTCCCAAAACGGATCGTTTGGCGACGATTGCATTAAATTTGGTTGTTTTTCAATCCGCCTGAGGCGGGTGACAACCGCAACGTTTAAAGCACGGATTTGCTGCTGGCTTCCCCCGCCCATAAGCGCGGGGAATTCCAAGCCGCCCGCTTTGCGGGTGATCGTTGGCTCCGGGTTCATAAAGAGAGCGTAAATGGCTGATTTCAAATACCAGGAGATGTTTCCGCTGACAGAGGATTTCACTGAATACCGCCTGTTGACGGCAGACCATGTCGCCACCGCGACTTTCGATGGTGCCGGGGTGTTGAAAGTATCTGCGCAAGCGCTGACATATTTAGCAGAGCAAGCCTTCACCGACGTCTCCCACCTGCTGCGGGCCGCTCATCTGAATCAGCTGGCCGCCATCTTTGATGACCCGGAAAGTTCTGTCAACGACCGCTACGTGGCCCTCGAAATGCTCAAAAACGCGGTCATTTCGGCCGAGGGTATTTTCCCGATGTGCCAGGACACCGGCACGGCCATTGTTATCGGCAAAAAGGGGCAGCAGGTCTGGACCGAGGGCCTGGATGAAGCGGCGCTTTCACAGGGTGTATTTAACGCCTACACCAGGGGCAATCTGCGTTATTCCCAGAATGCGGCTTTAAACATGTATGAGGAGATCAATACCGCGAGCAACCTGCCCGCCCAGATTGAATTATATGCCACTGCGGGCGATGCATACCGGTTTTTGTTCATCGCCAAAGGCGGCGGGTCGGCCAACAAGACCTATCTGTTCCAGGAAACCAAGGCCGTTTTAACCCCGGGCAACCTGACGGCGTTTATGAGGGAGAAGATGAAATCGCTGGGGACGGCGGCCTGTCCACCCTACCACCTGGCGTTTGTGATCGGCGGAACTTCGGCGGAATTGAACCTGAAAACCGTAAAATTGGCCACCGCCAAATACCTGGATGATCTGCCCACCCGTGGCAGTGAAGCCGGTCATGCCTTCCGTGATTTGCAGCTTGAAGACGAGATCCATCAGATATCACGTGAACTTGGCATCGGGGCCCAATTCGGCGGTAAATATTTTTGCCTGGACACCCGAGTGATTCGCCTGCCGCGCCATGGCGCATCCTGTCCCATTGGGCTGGGGGTCAGCTGCAGCGCCGACCGCAACATCAAGGCCAAAATTACACGGGATGGCATTTTCTTGGAAAAGCTTGAAACCGATCCGGCCCGCTACCTGCCGCAGACACAAGTATCTTCCGACAACGCCGTGCGCGTTGATTTAAACCGACCGATGGGCGCCATCCGGCAGCAGCTGAGTCAGTATCCGGTGGCAACCCCCCTGTTGCTGTCCGGTAAAATTGTAGTCGCCCGGGATATTGCCCACGCCAAAATAAAGGAACGCCTCGACAGCGGCGACACCTTACCGGATTATATGAAAAACCATATTATTTATTACGCCGGTCCGGCCAAAACCCCGGACGGCCATCCGTCAGGATCATTCGGCCCGACGACCGCAGGCCGAATGGATCCGTATGTGCCCATTTTGCAGGCTCGCGGCGGCTCCATGATTATGCTGGCCAAGGGCAACCGCTCCAAACTGGTCACGAATTCGTGCAAGACCTACGGCGGGTTTTATCTGGGTTCCATCGGCGGCCCGGCGGCCAGGCTCGGCCGGGACTGCATCACCGGCGTTGAGCTGATCGAATACCCGGAGTTGGGCATGGAGGCGATCTATTTGATCACAGTCAAAGATTTTCCGGCCTTTATCATCGTGGATGACAAGGGCAATGATTTTTTTGAAAATTTATTATAGCGATCTAAATTAAATGACAAGGAGTAATTTTATGGCAACAAAATTTAAAACCATGGATGGAAACACAGCAGCTGCTCATGTCGGATATGCCATGAGTGATATGTGCACCCTGTATCCGATCACTCCCTCCTCCCCCATGGGGGAAATCGCGGATGAGTGGGCTGCCGAAGGGCGGAAAAACATATTCGGACAGACTTTGACCGTCCGTCAGCTCCAATCGGAAGCCGGTGCCGCCGCCTCGGTTCACGGATCACTGGCGGCCGGGGCACTGACCTCGACATTTACAGCCTCCCAGGGCTTATTGCTGATGATCCCCAATATGTATAAAATGTCTGGGGAGCTGCTGCCCGGCGTGCTGCATGTCTCGGCCCGGGCCATCGCCGCCCATGCCCTGTCAATTTTCGGCGATCATCAGGACGTGATGGCCGTGCGCCAGACCGGATTTTCTATGCTGGCGGCGTCTTCGGTGCAGGAAGTCATGGACCTGGGACTGGTGGCCCATTTATCCGCCATCAAGTCCAGCATTCCGTTTGTTCATTTTTTCGATGGATTCCGGACCTCCCATGAAATCCAGAAAATCGCTGTCATCGATTACGCGGACATGGCTAAAGTGGCCGATTGGGATGCCATTGCCAAATTTCGCGCCCGGGGCGCGAATCCCGAAAGGCCCGAACTGCGGGGAACGGCCCAGAATCCGGACATCTATTTCCAGGGACGGGAAGCCGCCAATCCTTATTATCTGAAAGTTCCCGGCATCGTCGACGAATATATGCAAAAGGTGGGTGACTTAACCGGCCGCAACTATCGGCTGTTTGACTATGTGGGTGATCCGGATGCCGAGAATATTGTCGTCTCCATGGGATCCTCCTGCGAAACCTTTGATGAGATTATCGACTACCTCAGAGGCCGGGGCGAAAAGGTGGGATTGGTCAAGGTGCGTCTGTTCCGACCTTTTTCTGCCGAACACCTTTTTGCGGCCATTCCCCAGACGGCCAAGACAATTACGGTCCTGGACCGCACCAAGGAGCCGGGGTCACTGGGTGAGCCGCTTTATCAGGATGTTTGCACGGCTTACATGGAAAAAGCGCAAACGCCCAAACTTCTCAATGGGCGCTATGGTCTGGGTTCCAAGGAATTTAATCCGGCCATGGCCATGGCGGTTTTCGACAACATGAAAACCGACAGTCCGAAGAACCATTTCACGGTGGGCATTGTCGATGACGTGACCGGCACCTCACTGGAGGTCGGCGACAGCATCGATGTCACCCCTGAAGGCACCGTGCAATGCAAGTTCTGGGGTCTGGGTGCCGACGGTACGGTGGGCGCCAATAAAAGCGCCATTAAAATTATCGGCGACAACACCGACATGTATGCCCAGGCCTATTTTGCCTATGATTCCAAGAAATCCGGCGGCATTACCATTTCCCATCTCAGGTTCGGCAACAAACCGATCCAGTCGACCTATCTGATCGATACCGCCGATTACATTGCCTGCCACAAAGACAGTTACGTGGAAGTCTACGATCTGCTGGAGGGCATCAAGGAAGGCGGGATCTTCGTTCTCAATTCCCCCTGGACCCTGGAAGAGATGGAAGAAAAGATTCCGGCCGGCCTGCGCAGCACCATTGCCAAAAAGAAGCTCAAATTCTACAACATCGACGCGGTCAAAATTGCGGGCGAAGTCGGTCTCGGCGGGCGGATTAACATGATTATGCAGACCGCCTTTTTCAAGCTGGCCAATGTCATTCCGGTGGATGAGGCCCTGGGGTATCTGAAGGATCAGATCCAGACATTGTTCGGCAAAAAAAGCCAGAAGATTGTCGACATGAATTTTGCCGCCGTGGACAAAACCCTTGAAAACCTGATTGAAATCGACTATCCGGCATCCTGGGCTGAAGCGACCGGGCAGGCAAGGGCCGGCAGGGAAGAACCGGATTTTGTCAAAAATGTCATGCGTCCCATGCTCGAACAACAGGGCGACAAGCTGCCGGTATCCGCTTTTACCCCGGACGGCATTTTTCCGGTGTCCACCACCCAGTACGAAAAACGGGGGGTGGCCATCAATGTGCCCGAATGGATCATGGACAATTGCATCCAGTGCAACCAGTGCGCCATGGTATGCCCCCATGCCGCCATTCGCCCCGTATTGCTGACCGAGGAGGAATTGCAAAATGCTCCCGAGGGCTTTGAAGCCAAAAAAGCGGTCGGAAAAGATCTGAAGGAATACCTCTTCCGCGTCCAGGTGGACACCCTGGACTGCTACGGGTGCGGCAACTGTGCTGACATCTGCCCGTCCAAAAAGAAGGCGCTGGTCATGAAGCCCCTTGAGACTCAGACGCCGCTGCAGGTCCCGCTCTGGGAGTACTTCGAGACACTGCCGGTGCGCGACAACCTGACCAGCCGGACATCGGTCAAGGGCAGCCAGTTCTGCCAGCCGCTGCTCGAATTCTCCGGCGCCTGTGCCGGTTGCGGCGAGACCCCCTATGCCAAGCTGATCACCCAGCTTTTCGGCGAGCGCATGCTCATCGGCAATGCCACCGGCTGCAGCTCCATCTGGGGCGGTTCGGCGCCGGCCATTCCCTACTGTGTCAACAAGGATGGTTTTGGCCCCACCTGGGGCAACTCCCTGTTTGAGGATTCGGCTGAATTTACCTATGGGATGCTGCTGGGTATCTTCCAGCAGCGCAACAAACTGGCCGATCTGATGCGTGAGGCCATCGAAACGGACATTCCCGGTGATATCAAAGCGGCCATGTCCGGCTGGCTGGACAACATGAAAGATCCGGACGGATCGCGCCAATACGGCGATCAATTGAAAGCGCTGCTGCCCGCTCAAAAGGGCAACGCCCTGCTGGACCAGATTGCCGCCATGTCCAAACTGTTCACCAAAAAGTCTTTCTGGATTTTTGCCGGGGACGGGGCGGCCTATGACATCGGCTACGGCGGGGTCGACCACGTTCTGGCCACCGGCGAGGACATCAACATGCTGATCATGGACACCGAAGTTTACTCCAACACCGGCGGTCAGTCCTCCAAGGCCACGCCGACCGGTTCGGTGGCCCGGTTTGCGGCTTCCGGTAAGAAGACTCCCAAAAAGGACATGGGCCGCATATCGATGAGCTATGGCTATATTTACGTGGCCAGCGTTGCCATGGGCGCCAACAAGAACCAGCTCATCAAGGCCCTGGTCGAAGCCGAAAGCTACGATGGGCCATCGGTCATCATCGCTTATTCTCCCTGCATCAACCAGGGCATCATGGCGGGCATGGGCAAATCCCAGGAAGAATCCAAACTGGCCGTCCAATCCGGATACTGGCCCCTGTACCGCTACGATCCAAGGCTGAAGGCCGAAGGCAAAAACCCCTTCCAGCTGGATTCCAAAAAGCCGGACGGAAGCCTGAAAAAATTTATGGAAGGCGAGATCCGCTACGCCTCGCTTAAGCGGACTTACCCGGAGGAAGCGGAGAGACTGCACGCCCTGCTCATCGAGCAGTTTGACAAACGCTATGAAGAGCTGGCCCTGATGGCCGATCCGACCCTGGTCTGCAAGACCGGGGAAGGCGGGGAGACGGGAGAAGCTAGCGCATAGTTCATAACAATTAATCTTTAACATCAAGAGGCTGCTGGGGGAATCTCGGCAGCCTTTTTTATTGGGTAACCATTATCAGTCAAGGATCTGGCTATTAGGGGTTTCAGCTTGGTTGGCAAAAAAATAAATGAACATCGAACATCGAACGTCCAACATCGAACATCGCAGGAATGAATTCGGTCGATTTAAATGATTGATAGCGACGAAAATCACTCCTCGTGGGAGCGGCTTCCAGCCGCGATTCACTCCTATCGGCCAATCCGCAATTGAACCCTTTGACTATTAGACTCCGGGACACTATATTATTGAAACATTCAAATTTACACCTTAACGAATTTTTACCAGTTGCCTGAATATGCGGATATTTGCCTACATTTTTCTTTATATTATGATGGTGGCCCCATTGCTGTCGCATGCCCAACAGCCGCTGGATGACCTGCGGGCCGGGGTTGAGAAGGGCATTCAAATCCTGGAGGACTCCCGCTTTAAAGATGCTTCTAGGAAAAAAATCCAGCAGCAGAAACTATGGGAAGTCATGCAGCAGATTTTTGATTTCCGTGAGTTTTCCCGGCGGGTGCTGGCGTCCCACTGGCAAAAGTTTACCCCCGAGCAACGCGATACCTTCAGTCTGGCGTTCGCCGAATTTCTGGGTAAATTTTATCTGAGCCGGTTGCAGAGACGCTACAACGGCGAAAAAGTCCTCTATGTGGGCCAGAAATTAATCAGCGAATCCCGGGCGCTGGCAGAGATCAAGGTCCTTTGGAAAAATGTGGAAGTCCCGGTTGAACTCCGCATGAAAAAAAGCGACGGCACCTGGAAGGTCTACGACCTCACGGCGCTGGGCATTAACGCCGTTGCCAACTACCGGGCGCAATTTCACTGGATTCTGAAAAATCAAACCCCCGAAGAGGTAATAGAGACGTTGCAGGCAAGGATACGCCATCTCGAAAGAGGTGTCTGACGGGGTGGAAATTACTTGCCTTCATTTAAAATCCCTGTATATTTAATGCGGATTTTTTGTGAGATGACCTGCGTGACCACCTGCGTCTAGGGAGGCTTATCCGGCCATGGTTAAAGCAACCTTCGACAACCTTTTACAGGCGCTTTATCAAAGACGGTTTTTTATTTTGCTGGTTTTGATTCTGCTGACGATTGTCCTGACGCCCTTCCTGGATGATTTTATCGAGACCCGGATACTGATGGACGTCTTTCTGACCGTCATTTTTTTCGCCATCATTTTCGCGATCAAGTCCAAACGCACCCACGTGATTGTTGCCTCTATTTTAGTGCTGCCGCTGGTCGCATCCACCTGGTCTTACTATTTTTATCATTACACCCAAATTAGTCTCTTAACCAGAATTTTTGGGGCGCTTTTTTTCGGATATGCGGTGGTGATCATTTTGCAGATTATCGCCCGATCAACTGAAGTTACCAAAGAGACGATTTTCGCGGCGGTGGTTGCTTATTTGCTCATTGCACTGATGTGGGGGTTTCTCTATATGATGCTGGAATTGCTGATTCCCGGATCCTTTACTTTTCCGGACAAAGGGGTCAGATCCGAGAATATGCGATTCGAGTATTTCACCTTCGTCACCATCACCACCCTGGGATACGGTGATATCACCCCTTTAACAAACAAAGCCAGTGCCCTGGTTCTGCTGGAAGCACTCATCGGCCAGATATATCTGGTGGTGCTGGTGGCCTGGTTGGTGGGCATGTATGTTTCCCGCAAATCTAGGTGAGTTTTAACCTCGATTTTTCACATTGGAATGTAACGATACCTGTGTGGTGATAAGACGTTTGCTTACATTGTGGAATATTGGAATGTTGGAATACTGGAATATTGGTTTTAAGTAAGGATGTTGTCGATATTTTGATATATGATCAATGCATTGATCAGCCTTATCCCAATATCTCCTAACCCACCCTTCCACTATTCCATTATTCCAGCAATCCATTCTGTTCATAGCGCTTTAAGAAAGGAAGAAAAATGAAAACAACGTTGATTTTTTTCTTGTTGCTAATCTTATTGGTGCCGGTGGTTGCATGGGGTGATGAATGTGTCGAGGGCGATTGTGTAAACGGTCAAGGCACCATGCACTATTCCACCGGCCACAAATTCACCGGGGAGTTCAAAGACGGTGTCCGGCACGGCAAGGGGGTGATGCTGATGCCGGGCGGGCGCAAAATCGTCGGGGTGTGGGTGGCCAACGAGATCCGCGAAGGAACATATACCGCGCCGGACGGGACCATTTATGAAGGGCAGTGGGAATTTCGCGAAAGAAACGGGCGAGGAACGCTGACCTTCCCCGACGGCAGGAAATATGTCGGGGAATTTAAAAGCGGCCAGCGCCATGGCAGGGGAACCATGACCTGGCCGGACGGCCGCAAGTACGTGGGAGATTTCCAGGAGGGCACCAGAACCGGCCACGGCATTATGACCGATTCCGATGGGAAAACGGTGGAGGGGGAGTTTAAGGACGGGGAATTCGTTAAATGATGAGGCCGGAAAGCGGAATGCGGAAGTCGGCAGGTTTATTTCGCAAGAGAAGAAATGAAAAACGGGGATGCATTTTTTGGGTAACAGCCATGTTCTCCGAGGCTCTGGTAAAAATCTGAGAGAAAAAAATTTCCGTAGCTGTCAGGTAAAACGCCGCAAGGCAGTTGAGCAAGCGAAGAACGTTGGGATCCTTTAACCGGGATTATAAAATTGCGGTTTGCCGGCTAAATTCATGAAAAGGCATAAAAACAAGGGTTGTCTTATTTATTCTAAGGGTTTTGTTCAAATCGAGATTAACGATATAAGCGTATCTAGGATTGTACTTGTTAATGAAGCTGCGTAAGGATACCGGAACCTTATCGTCTCTGAGATGTTTATATTTAACTTCCACGGGGATGAGCTCTTTGCCGGCTTCGATCACAAAATCCACCTCGGCCTTATCGGTTGTGCGCCAGTAATTCAACCGGGCAGCTGTGAGCCTGAGTTTTTCTTTTAACATCAAGAAAACCAGGTTTTCAAAAACAAAGCCTTTTTCCGCAGGGCTTTCAAGGTGTCCAAAAAGACCCAGGGAGTAGTTTCTCAAGCCCAGATCCCAAAAATAGGGCACCGGTGATTTGCTGATTTCTTTTCTGACATTGCGCGCATAGGGTGTGATGAGTTCTACTAAAAATATCTTCCGGGCGTACCATAGATACTTTTTAACGGTTGCAAACGAGACATTCAATGTCGATGCCATTTCAGAATAGTTCACCAACTGCCCGACCTGTCCTGCCAGAATCTTGATCAGAGCGCTAAAAACCTCAGGCTTGTCTAATTTGAGGAGATAGACAATATCCTTTTCAAGCACACTGCGGAAGATTTCATCGATGAGTTGACGTTTTTCACGTTCTTCGGCCGCCATGACAATCCGGGGATATCCACCGAAGTTCATATATTCAGACAACAGCTGCTGCGCCCTGTCTTTTTCGATTGCCAAAAAATCGGCAAGGTTGTGTTCATACCGGTAATCCGTGCGGTGGTTGATAAATTCCTCGAAAGTAATGGTGGGTAACTCAAAGAGTCGTTTGCGGCCGACCAGTGACTCGTGGATCTTTTGTTTTAGTTCCAGGCTGCCGGAGCCGGAGAGGATGAATTTATATGGCAGTTTAAGGTCAAAGAGGCCCTTCAAAAAAAGGCCGGCATCCGCTTTGCGCTGAATTTCGTCGATAAAAACATAACCGAGCTGTCGGTGACCCAGTTCCAACTCGATTTTTTTGATAAGCGCCGCCTGAGATTCAAAATGAGGTCTGTCCCATTCGACATCGAGATTTAGAAAAAGTGTCCGCTCGCCGTTTTTGTCCAGATGGGCCTTCAGCATCTCCATCAGGGTCGTCTTGCCGGATTGCCGGGGCCCGATGATAAGACTCATTTCCTTTTTCGGCAGGTGGTCCACCAATTCATCGAAAAGTTTTCTTTTTATCATAGTTTAATAATAACCCGATAATTTATAAAGTCAATATAAATAAAACCAAAATTCTCTTCATTAAATTTGATTGGTTGTTTTCAAATGCCGCCATGGCGGGACTGGCATCCGGTTACAACCGCACCCATTGATTTATTCCCGAGGCACGAAATCTAGCAAAAATAAAGGTCAGAAATCGAACCACTAATTTGATTTCGAATGGCGTAACCCAACAAATCATATAGACGAGTTTGCAGAACACTGAAACCTGAAAGGGCGACGAGCCCGACCAGAGCCGGATAAACCCTGAACCAGCCAGAGTCGCCATGACATTTTCCAAAAAGGCAAAAGAGTCTTTCAAGATCGCCCTGGCGATGGTGATCACCTACTGCATCTCGCTGGCGATGGACTGGGACAAAACGTTCTGGGCCGCCTGTCGGTGATTTTCTGCAGCCTGGCGACGACCGGTGAATCGATCAATGCCAGCATCGATCGCCATCGGGTTGAGCATACTGCACGGCGGTGCCGTGAGCGTGGCCACGGTTGCGGCCATATTCCTGTCGAATCTTCCCGAAGGGCTGTCGAGTTCGGCCGGTATGCGAAAGGCGGGACGATCCGCGGCTTATGTTTTCGGTGTCTGGACGACTATTGCGGCAGCCTGCGGCCTTTCGTCTTTGGCGGGATACGCGCTTTTCGGTGCGCTTTCTCCGGGCATCGTTGCGGCTGCGACGGCTGTTGCCGCCGGGGCCATGCTGACGATGATCGTTGGCACCATGATCCCCGAGGCTTTCGCCGAGACCCACGACTGGGCCGGTCCCATCGCGGTCCTTGGGTTTCTGGTTTCGTTTGCGCTGACTGAAATCACCGGTTGATCCGGTCGCCAGACTACAGAAATAGACAAATCTGAGTATTCCTTGGTAAAAGATCAATAATTCTCTTGCTATTGGCTAAAAAAGGGTTATACTCTGCACACTCAATTAAGTCCCGCTTATAAAATCGGGATGGTTTCTTTCTGAAGGAACAATCCATTTGTCAAGGTGGCATCCTCCAGTTTGCAACATTGAAAATTTTATGAAAGGAGAATGCTATTATGCCTAATGGAACTGTTAAGTGGTTTAATGACCGCAAAGGGTTTGGGTTTATTGAACAGGAAGACGGGCCGGATGTCTTTGTTCATCATTCCGCAATCAATTCAAGCGGTTTTAAATCCCTAAATGAAGGCGACAAGGTTTCCTTTGACATAGAGCAAGGCCCAAAAGGTCCTGCCGCTGCCAATGTGAATGTGATTTAACCTTCGATTACGAATAAATAGGGCACTCTTCCAACATAGAGGGGTGCCCTTTTGTCACTTCTGAATTACGATCAGCACGACCTTTACCATCAGATCTTTAATCAGAGAAAATTTCGGTCTTGTTTACTTTTCCGTTTGGCCCTATTGGGTATCGCGACCAGCATGGCGGCAACCTTGCGAAATCCCGCTATTCGGTAAAAATGTGTAAGAAGGCTTAGACCGCCTGTTCGAATCATTTTTAATTA
>Ga0209536_100010550_pt1 | contig 13610 bp, 24 predicted proteins | sample DeeMarSeWOR28_12_FD_187461 | JGI IMG/M metagenome (GOLD analysis project Ga0209536, IMG submission 187461) | Marine sediment microbial communities from White Oak River estuary, North Carolina - WOR-2-8_12 (SPAdes) (version 2) | ecosystem: Environmental > Aquatic > Marine > Intertidal zone >...
ACCTACTCCTTACAGTGAACCTCAACAATTAGGTCAAGAAGTAATCTTGGGTGTAGCAGTCACAATAGCCGTAATAGCTGTTGGTTTAGGCTTGCTGGTTTACCTTATCAAAAGAAAGTAATCTCTGTATCTGTATGTGTGTATGTTGTTTTCCTATTCCACATGAGAAAACACAAACACTAGTTTAGGGAGCCTATAGGAGACTTTGAAAACGGAATACATATTTAATTGAATCCACTGTGAATTTAAGGGGGGCATCTTTGGAATTAAGAATTAAATCTCTGTGTCTTCTCTTAATATTTATCTCTTTTTCACTTTGTGTTTTTGTGGTTGATGTGCAAGCTGGTTATCCTGTTGTTCAAGAAGTAGTTGTTTGGAGTAATGGTGAAAATACAATGTTGAATGTTACTTTTTACCATATTCCCGTAACCACTTTCCATTATGTAGACCAAGTTGAAGTAGATGTTAATGGAGTTGTTACTAGTTATCCTGTTTCTCAGTCTTCACCAACATTTACTGCTCAAATTAATTTGGGACAAATAAGTGGAAATCCGCTCGCAAGAACACGGGTGGATTGCAATGTTGACGGCTGGAGTTCTTGGAGTAGTCAACAAACTATTCCAGAGTTATCTTTATGGATAACGATTCCAATTTTCATAATTGGGATTTTGGCAGTGGTTGTTCTCAAGAAGAATCTATTGAATGAAAGTGTAGCGAAGTTAAAACCAGTATAACCACTTAATATTCAAGTTTCTTAGTTGGAGTGTGCCTGTGTTTCCGCATTCTGGGCATTCAGTCTTGATGCATTTGTATTTAACCATGTTGTTTCACCTGACTTGGGATCTTGACCAGCAGAAGTGGCATAAAAGGACCAATTTCTGAAGAATATCCTCCTCCTTGTCCTATATGTTGGGGGATTCAGCTAAGATTGCGTTTTTCTCTTTCTAACTAAATAGGTGATGTTCATCACTAAGGATACCCCGATGAGAACTCCTTCTGCGAAATCTGTAACTGAAAAACCTGCAATCTCAAAATGCAAGAAACGCCCAATCAGAATACCTATTGCCAGTGATATCATTCCAATGGATAGTATTCTCTCATCACTAAGTTTCATTACTGAGCCTCAATTTTTATTCTTTAGTTGTCACAGGTAGGTTATTGTTGGCTTAAATCTTTTTACTGCCACAAAGCATAACTAAATCAGCTGTAGTTGGAGGTGAGGCCTGTGAGATTAAGAAAGTGTGCGATGAAACGTGAGGAGATAGTAGATTCTGGTGGTGCACATTGTGATGGAGGTTTTCTTTTTTGGCTGCTTGGATTGTTATTCGCTGCTTTGGGGGTTGCTAGTGATGCTATGAACATCAATCTATTGATAGAATCAATGTCTTGGTTGTTACTGTCAATCGTTTTCTGTTTATCAGGCATAGCTAGTTGGATGGCTTGGGTATTAGCAGTGCATCTAGATGCTATCAAAGGAAAAAGCAAGAAAGAGGAGTAAGTATTTCCTCGTTTTTATCTATTCTCCTAAACAAACAATCAAGAACCAGCTAGATACTAGTATAGTCCTTTTTCTCTGATCTGGGTATGCCCATCCATCTTGAGGTCCTATTCACATATTCTCTGTATGCGTCTCCATAATTCTTCAGAAGGAAGGGTTCTTCAACAGATATTACGTAGTAGCGTAGTAACAAGAAATCTGCAATTGCTATTAACAGAGTCCAGGAGAGACCGGCTATGCCGATGCCTATGTTTACAAAAAATGCACTAACATATGAAGGCTTTCTTGAAATACGATAAGCGCCCTTGGTGACTAGTGCATCTGCTGGTGCATTTGCAAAATTCATTAAGCCTGTGATTAGCAAGGAAATGACTGGTAAATAGGTGAGTAGAACAATGATAAACCAGATTGTGTCTAGTTTTAGTGGTAGGAATACGCTATAAGCATAAGATAGAAGAACAATTGAAAAGTACAGGATACTTGCTGTTTTTCCCTTAGTAACTCCTGAGATTTCTTCAGATTTGCTGTTACTTAGTAATCTCGCATCAAGAAAGGAAGCAAATATCATTGGGAGAATGAAAATCCAAGCATTCTATAAGCCTAAATCAAACGCTGTAACAAGAGAGATAATTTCTCTCTTTATAGTTGCCTAATAACTATCTAACATTTGTTATGAGTTATTTGGATTAAAACCTAAGGCACTGATGTTTTCATACGAAACCTCTTTGGTATGCTTGTGAAGTGAAAAAAGGGGACTGGAGAAATGTATTTTTAAGGTCTAAGGGTGTGGAGCAGTGAGTATCTTAGCTGCTTCTGTCTCTGTCCACGCTTTCATTGTCCTTGTACGGACATTTCCCATACTGCCTAGACACAAGAGAATCGCCATAGCATTCTCATCTTTTGGAACTTCAATAATAGATACAAAATCATATTTACCCAGTGTGTAGAAAACCTGCATTTTCCCTCCAGCCTTATTGACCATGTCATGAACCTGCTTAGCTCTCTTAGGCGCTTCAGTTATTTTTCGTATACCTTGATCAGTCCAATTCCCAAGCACTATAAAAACAGGCAAACCTTTCACCTCCAAATAATTCTGAACTACCTAAAAATAAAAACCTTTGGTCTCTGTGTGTTCTCAATTGCTAACCTTGGAGAGAAACACTTTTTCCCCTAAGACATTTTCTTCAATGCTTGGAATGTTTGTGAAGTGAAAAACTGTTAGCTTATTTAGCTGTTGGGTCTTCTTCCATTAATCCAAATACATTACCTTGTGGGTCTTTGAAGAGAGCAGTCCAACCTACACCTGGAATGGCTTTTTTTGGCACTAATATTGTTCCTTGATTTTCTTCTATTTTCTTGAGGTATTCATCAATTGAAGATACGCCGATTGTGTTGACAGGCTGTGAAGTTTCTGACTTCTTAAATAGTCCACCATCAATGCCTGGCTCATTTTCTCCAGTCATTATCATCCAATAATCCATTGGACCTGCCCACTTTTCAAACTTCCACCCAAAGATTTTCTTATAAAACTGAGCTAGATGCTCAGGTCTGTCTGCTTCTATTTCAAAATGTGTAACTCTAGGCAACTAATCACCTGTCTAGCTTATTTCGGGCTTAGCAGAAAAGCTTTATGCACCTGTCAAATCGTTAAGTGGGATATGAGAGTAGGCTACTCTCCATTGATTCAGTAACAGCATTTACCTTATTAGTTTGTGAATTCCAAGTTCAAAATCTCTAAGACAAGCGATAACACTTATAAGCGAAGTCATTGGTGTGCTTTGAGTCTAAGAGTGAACAGAAATGTCTAAAAGTAAAAAGGCTAAAAGAGAAGGGCTAGAAAAGCACAGACAGATGCTTAGAGAAAAGAGAATGAAACTTAAAGAAAGGAAAATGGTGTCTTTGCCTGCGAAACATTTGAGAGGCAAGAAATGAAACTACACTAATAATGAATTCTTCAAGTTATCTATTTCAACTGAAATCTTGTACACTAGCTCTTTGACATCTTCAACTTTCAGGTAGTGTCTGGAAAAAACTGACTTAGGAATTCTACCCTGAAACAAATCCATGTATTCAGCCAAGATTCCATGCTGATGCAAATAAGTGGCAAAGTACCTTCTCAATTCCTTAAACCGCAACTTCTGATTGTTCATGGTGAGTCTTTTTCTAATTGCGTAGAGAAGAATTGGTTAAGAAATATGAAAAAGGGGTATTTGTTGTGGTTGTTTTTATCAAGGTCTATAGTGCTTCTTTTATGGTCAGCCCATTACTGTGCCAAAACGAGTGAGTTGGACATACTAATAGGGTTTATGGGACGCTTTGAAACAGTCGTTTCAACATGTCCCTTATGTTATGCTTTTACTTATAGTACATATGATGATTTGAGAGTGTATTCACTTCTAGCAATTTCTGCTTAGAGGCTAAAAAAGATTGGATGAAAATATAATTCCAGAATCTTTACTTATAGAACTTAGAAAAATGGGTTATTCTGAAGAAATGATTAGGGAGTTGTATAAATGGTATGATTCTTCAGATCATAAAGGGGTGGCTAGTTTCTAACGATTCTTTGTTTGTTCCACCCAAGAATACTTAGAATACTAAATGTCCATTAAAACAAAATCAGGGAGCGTAAAGGGAAACTTAGTTTGCATTCATAAAAACCAAATATCAATTAACCTGCCTATTCTTTTAGGAAAGTTGAAATTGAAATATTCCATAATATTTTACGGAACGCTTGTCATCTTAGGAATTGTCTTCTTAGCCTTAGTTCTTGAAGGCGCCTATCTGAATTGGTACAAGACAAGTATTCTGTTATTCTTGTCCGGATATTCTGCATCAAATTTTGGAGTTGCTTTTGTCTTGGGCGGAATAATGCTGTTAACAATTGGGATTGTTGGAATTGGAAGGCAATGTTTCAAGAATCATAAAAAACTGTTCACTATACTTGCAGTTCTTCTAGTTCCAACTTTAACCTTTGCAAGCTTTGTTGTTGGTTACAGTTTCGCAATTAGCAGTTCACCAACTCCTCCTTTGAGAAGTGAGATAACACAACTCACAGTGGTTGATACTGACCCTCTTATTCTCTCCGTTACTATGAAAGCTATTACAAACAAGGACAGCCTAATTGATACAGCATGGGTTTACAATGACAATGATGACGGCGCGAGTGTTGCTCACTGCTTTAATGAAGAAAGTGTATTGCCTGCTGGTTCAGAAGTAACATTAAATTTGAATTTTAATACTACTCTTCCTTCTGGAAATTATACTTTAAGCTTTTCCACCTGGCATGTAAATCATGACAGTTCTCCTTTTACTATACCATAATCTCTATGTCTTTGCTTTTTTCCTCTTCTACCAGAGAAAACACAAACAATAGACTTTGGAGAGGCTAGAAAACTGTACTGAAAAAAGAGAAAAAGATGATTGTTACCAAATCCAAGGAATAAGTCTGTATCTAACTTGTTTGGAATAATCTAAGTATCCATTTAGTTCTTTTTTTAGAGTTTTATCTTCCAGCCAAGTGCGAATTATCATCAACAGAATGTAAATGCTAACTGGAATAAAGGAGAAAAGTGACCCAATAAGCTATGGAATTGAAACAGCAAACAAGATTCCTGCCAAGTAGCCTGGGTATCTCATAATGCGATATGGTCCACTTGTTATTACCTTGTGGGCACGTTCTTTTTGTATTCTTACAGTTGGTTCAAAATGGATATTTACAAACATAGCATAATTAAGAGCGATAGAGGAGATTGTAATACACACTAAGCCTAATGATGCAAAATAGATATCAATATTTGACCATTGAAATCTGCCAACATCTAGTCCTGCCACAGCAGGTATCGCTATTATTATCATTAGGTTGCTTGTTCGCATCAATATTTCATCCCATAGTTTGGTGCCTTCACGTTTGACTTTGAGTCTTTGAACAAGTAGCTGAGGGTTAAGTTTGTACTGGGCAGCTGTGCTTACTGAGTAATGTACGAATGCAGCAATGAAGTAGAGCCATGGTCTTTGATTGGCAATGTTACCAGCGGAAACAAAGAAGACGATAATTTGAACTAAAAGAAAAATGGATGTTATGGTGAGTTGTTTGATTGTTGCTACCCTGAACTGTTTGGTGTTCTTTTCTGGCATGCTTATGATTCTGTTTTTCTCTAATTTAAAGTCCTTTGAATACCCTAGTTTTGGAGCGCCTAGAAAACTTTGGTACTCCTGACTTTTATTTGTCAAGAAACCTTGAGTCAAGATATCTTTGCAAAAATTGCTTTTAACATGGAAAAAGCTGATTATTGCTGGTGCTGTTATGAAGGCATTAGGTGTTGTCTTCATCTGGAGCCTTCTTTTATCAGCTTTAGCTCAAATTCCGTGTTCTGGGTCTCTCTCTGGCAGTTTTCAGTATGACATTGCTTCTCCAGAAGAGACTATTTATAAGGTGCACACAGTTCCGCTGAACATTTCCATCAGAACAACTAATGGTTTAAGATTTGGCTATAACAACTATGTGACTAAGATTTTCTATTGCCTGGATGGGGAAAAAAATGTCACGGTTCATTTTACTGAAACAATTACAAGTGGAGGAGCACACCACTATTACAGAGCCTTAACAGATTTATCATCTCTTAGGGATGGTGACCATAACGTTATAATTTATGCTGCAGGCCAAACCTATCCTTTTGTTGTGGATTCAGTAGATTTTGCCGTTGGGTATTCATTAAAAACACCAGAAGCTGGGTCAACGTATTTGTTAATAGCATTAGTCATAGTTACCATAATTATTGTTGTTGTGTTTGCTGTTTTCCCCGTCTAGATGAGAAAACACAAACACTAGATTTGAGTGGCTAGAAAACTCTGTTAGTAGAAAAAAGAAATGGCCTATTCTTTCTCTTTGTTTTTGGAATTTTCTGGAAACAAAACAATAATGACCACAATCGCAGCCAATATTAATCCAGCAAATATTAGAAGAAGTGGGATTAATGTCTCACCATACTGATAATATAGAAAGCTGAAAACAAACATTAAGGCGGAAAGTATAATGAGCCCAATTATGCCAAGTGTAGACCTTTCAGCCATGAGTATTCCTTCTCGTTTTTGTTTATATGGAAAGAGATCTTTACTTAGGTATTTATTTCTAACTTTTAGTACAAAAATACAGTGTCCTTTTGTATGTCCCTTATTGTGGATGTCGGATCTGGTCAATCTTGATTCTATCTAATGTTCTTTATAAAAACCTAAAATCATCATTAAAACAAATTCAGGGAGCGTCTAGAAAACTTTGCCATCTTCTGACTTTTGTTTGTCAATATTTGTTGAGTCAAGAATTCTTTACAAAAAACAATTTATTCCATGAAGTTGGAGGATAGTTTGAGCTGATGGGCTCTGGGTAGGGTAATGATATTGTCTCTCCCGAAAAATGTCATTTCTCTCTCCTTTAATTTCTAGTTCCAGAGCCCCAGCGCACCTATTACTCTCTGTTGTTGTGTTTGCTGTTTTCCTACTCATGAGAAAACATAAACACTAGATTTGAGTGGCTAGAAAATAAATTAATAAAGAATGGAATAGTCTATTAATTCATTGACTTTAAAGCTTAGTTTTCGCCAGCTAATTCTCTTCCTTGCATTGGAGAAGTCGATTCTTGTATTGTCAATTGACCATGTTTATTAGCATGCTTAAATCACTATTGTGTAGAGGCTGATTTGTAATGGTAGAAGCATACATGCTGCTTGTTGTGGAACATGGTGCTGACGAAGAGGTTCTTCAAAATTTGATGAAAATTGAAGGCATTAAAGAAGCTTCTCTGGTTTTGGGAGAATATGATGTCCACCTTAAGCTCAGAGTAGATAGCATGAGTAAACTTAGGGAAATCGTTGCTGAAGTTAGAAAACTTAGGATACTTACCAGTGAAACACTTATTGCCTACGAGAAAGCTCCAAGAGTTAAAAGAATAACAAATGGGAATATCAGAAGAATGGGGCACAAGCGAGCTAGACACTAATGCGTTTAAGGGTATGACACAAAACATTTTGGTATGGATTTGTGCTTTCTATTGAGTAAATAGCACAAATGATGTTCTCATCTAAAGAAATGGCTTAGACCTCCTCATTGAGAGTATAATCACCTCCTTAATACTAAAGATTTTATCGTCAAGCTCCACCAATGGAAAATTTTATTCGAAACTAAGGGTTACTTTTAGTATGTTTGTAAAGTGAAAACAGATGAAGGTAAGAAAAGCTGAAATAAGTAACTGTGTATTTTGATATTAGGTGATTAGACTTGAAAGTCAGTAAAATGAATGGAATGAAAGTAATTACTGCTGATGCTTTCACTCTGGGAGAAGTTGATGGAGCTCGCGCGGATATAGAGACTTGGCAGATAACACATTTGGATGTGGCTTTAACCAAGGAGACTACCAGTGAACTTGGACTTAAGAAGCCAATTTTGGGTTCTCTCACAGTCTGTCTGCCTGTAACTGCGGTAAAGAAAGTTGGTGATGTGATTACTCTCAAAATGTCTATTATGGAATTCAAAGACATGAAAGAATGCAAAGTTGAGTAGACCTACTCCTTTTTTAAACAATCTCTTTTTTTATTTGCGAAGTTTTAAACTATTAGCAATAGAATAATCTTGTAACTTTTTTGAAGTTAAGGAAAGGCATATTCCAGCCTTAACAAAGTAAGTTTGCTCGGAATAAAAAAATGAAAAGGGTGTCTGAGGTGTTATCAGATGCTCTTGGCATTGGGCTATAATTTTGCATTAGTTCTTTTGCTGGTGCCCTTAAATGGGTCTTAAATAAATGTGCAATTGCTTCTTTGAAACTTTAATTTCAACACCTTTGTCTGTGCAGCAAGCCATTCCCTTTTCTAAGGCTGAAATTGCAATTTTATTGAGTACGCTTTTAACGGCATATGAAGCGCCAAGTATTTCTTCAGCTGCTTCTTTGGTGAGTTCAATTATGAGATGAGTTATTTTCCACTCCTCTGGATCGATAACTACATCTTTAACTTTAGCAATTTTCTGGTCGTCCACAAACACATCCTGGTCTTTCAATTCACTAAAATTCATTAATCCATCTTCTCCTAAAATTTTAATTTAATATTCGGCTCAGTTAGTATAAAAGATATGTGGTTGCTATAATGCAATAACACTAATATTCTATCTAATTTCTAAAAACTCAAACTATTGACAAAGCTGGAACAGATGAACCAGAGTTAGGTGACTAGGTCTTTCTCCAGTTTATCTATGATTGCCAGTAGCTGTGCTTTAAGGACTTTAAAGTCTTCAATCTTGAGGTAGTGCCTATCAAACACTGACTTTGGAATTCTACCCTGCAGCAACTCTATGTATTCAGCCAAGATTCCATGTTGCCCTAGATAAGTGGCAAAGTAACTTCTTAATTCCTTAAAACGTAGATTTTGCTTGTGTCTAGTGAGTCTTTTTCTAATAGTGCTGTAGGAAACTTTTCTAGACCTTTCTATTGCAGAAACTAAGGCTTTGGGCATATTGAAATGTAAACTTTCTTTATCTGACTCAAGAACAAATCTGCATACTTTAAAGCCTCCAAGATTTCTATATTAGAATTGTAATACTCTGAAAGCCTATTCTGTTTTGAAAGCTCAACAATCAAATTATAACTGTTAACAGCCTCACCCTTCCGTAGTCCACCAACTAAAACAAACTCAGGGAGCGTCTAGGTAACTTTACCAAAAGAATGAAATAGAAAAAAGGGAAGATGACTTTGTATTAGTGTTTCTTGTTGGTTTCTACATGTCATGAGCCATTGTGAAGATAGATTTGGGATTCAAGTAGATGCTCCAGGATTTCATAAAATTCTTGCCTGCTTCTGTTCCCAGAAAAGCTACCATTGCATCCAAATCAGATACTTCTATCTTGGCAACGTACATGTAAGGAGACTCCTTTGGCATTTCTCCTTTGGGTTCAGATACTGCTGGGGCAAGAACCTTATCTATCTTCCATGTGTTGAAAGCAGTGCACCAAGGTGCTCCTCTAATCCCCGGAATTTTTGTGTTAGTTAGGTATTTGTCATATTCTTCTGCCATTTGTTTTTCTTTGAGGTTGTATACTGCAAAAAGAGTTGGCAAATGCTCACCTCTTCTTTGAGAATAGTGTGCAATCCCTTTTTAGTTTTGGGATTGAAATAAATGACTATTAAAAAAATTCAGGGAGCGTCTAGAGAGTTATGAGTTGTGAACTGTACAACAGTTTGCATATTTGTCGTTTTTCTGAGATTTTTGTGGTTGCCTTAATGCAGTTGTCTGAGGTTTTTGTAGTTTATGTAATGGAAAAGTGTGGTTTTTTACTTTCCAGTTTGTTTGTTGTGTGTTTCTGTAGCACATTGGATATATTACTATAAAGGAATTTGCTTTATATTGAGTATTAATATAGGAACTAATTGAGTATCAAGATGAGTTCCAGATTGTCCCGTGATGATTTCGATATGCTCTACAGGGTTATTTGGAAAATTGGTCCTCAGGTGAAGTATACAAATCCAGATTGCTGGCGATGCTGATTAAACTCTTTATTTAATCTCAATTGGAGAATGGAGAAGACTTTTGCATTAAGGCTGGGTTTTCTCAATCTTTATCCCTCCTTAAGTATTTGCAGGAAAGGAGACAGAAATGTTGAGACTCTTTAAAAAGAAGGATGAAGCTGTTAAGAACTGGCGTTCAAGGGCAATGCTGATTGACCTTCATGAAACTAGAATAACCATTGTCAATACTTAGACTTTCAGTTTCGATATTTGGTTAGTTTTACTGATTGTTGTTGTGTTTACTGTTTCCTATTCTACATGAGAAAATACAAACACTAGGGGGTGCATCAAAACAAAAGGTTTTTACAACATGTTTAAGTTCTATCTCGTAATTGGAGTCAATGAGCATTTATGAGAAGAACAAGTTTTTTTACAATTCTCATAATTGTTTCAGTTGCCTGCCTGATAGGTCTCTTCGTGTTTATGGTTTACAGTTTTCCCTCTTCAGATTATCCAGATTGGATGTCAGACATGTGGAGCCACATGGGAGGAGGAATGATGGGAGGAACAACCAACCCTTACTTAGGATATTTTGGAGTGCTATTCATACTCTTAATGGCAGTGGTCGTTGTTAGTTTGGCAGCCCTAATTTACTTTTATCTGTTCCCTGAACTTAAACTCGGTCAAACTGGAACTCAGAGACGCTTCTCAGAGACCTTAAAAAAACCAGACGCAATAGAATCAATTAGAAGAACTCTAACTTCGGATGAACAAAAAATTCTTGAAGTTCTCGAAAATCATAATGGAAAGTATTTGCAGAAATACTTAGGAAAAGAAGCTGGTTTGAGCAGATTGAAGACTCATAGAATTCTTGCTAGATTTGCAGAGAGGGGAATTGTGACTCTGGAAAAGAAAGGGAATACTAACGAAGTAAAATTAGAGAACTGGCTCACTTAGTAGAAAGCCACTTTACTTTTTCAAAACCGTAAATCTCTATTAACGGCTCAATAATTTTACAAGCACAATTATCATCAGTTTCTAACCCAACTACAAATGAGCCAATCCTGTAAATGACTGCAACACATGTATCTTTGAGATTAATTTCAATAGTGAAAAACTCGCCTTCGTCATTTACTTTCCAGAAGTATTCATCCTCTTCAACAAAGTTGGCTTTACAAATCGCCTCTCCAACAGTTTTTGGCGGATCTTAAGTTCTGCAGTAAATGAACATATAAAAAATCTCAACAACAAAAAATAGAAAATGGTAATCAAAAGAAGCAGGATAATTCTGAGTTATTATCTGTCCAGTTCTTTTTTCATTTCTAGGATTTCTTCTTTTGCTATTTCTCCTCTAGCATATCTCTCAGCCATAATCTCTCTTGCTCTACTTGCACTGTTTGCATTGGAAAATCTAGGCGTGTAGTGTGAATGGCAGTTTTTTCTTGAAGAAACAACCAGGAAGTAGATGGCTATTGCTCCAAAGATTAGGCATACAGGTATAAAGAAAAATCCCCAACCAAACCACATCAAACTTGTTTCACCTTTTTAAAGATTCCAATTCTTTGCGAATCTCAATGAACTCTTCTCTGGTAGTTTCTCCTCGGGCATAACGTTCTTTCAGTATCTCAATTGCTTTTCCTTCTTTGCTGGAATGTTCATGAGTTTGATTGCAACTTGAAAGGGCAATCAGGGAAAACAATCCAAATCCACATATCATAAACAAAGTATTTCACCTAACTTCTTCGGTTTATCAAAGAGGACTTACCAGCCCCAACAACCTCTTCTACCATAGTATCTGGGACCGTAGTAGTTGTCTTCATAGTTTCTATATCTGTAATGGTTGTAGCCTTTTTCTTCCATGAATTCTAGCATTTGGTTGAGCCATTCTTGGTTTTGCACTTCGTTCCAATGCTCCTCCATATATTCTGTCATATCATGATACCATTCTTCATCTTCTATTCCACTCCACCTTGCTTCCATGTGTTCACGCATCTGAGTCCACCAGTCTTCATCAAAAGTTTCTTCGGCATTGATAGTTGCAGGAGCAAAAGGATTAGTTCTTGTGTAATGTCCAAAGGCTAGTCCTGTTATGATTGCACTTAGTCCTATCACGGCTATTAGTGCTAGCGCGATTTTTATTGTTTTCATTTTTTCATCACCAACAGCTCTATTCTCATGATGTCTTAAGTAGGTTGGCTGAAACAAAACTGAAACAGTCTTGAAACAGTTTACGAAACAAAAAAATCTCAAAACATGTTGCACCCAACAGTTTTGGAGCGTCTAGATAACTCTGGTCAAGTTGTTGCTTACTATTCTGATTTGGGTATGCCTATCCATCTTGGAGTTTTTTTCATGTATTCTCTGTATGAATCACCATGCTTCCCTATTAGAATGGGTTCTTCTACAAGTACCACATAGTGGCGCAACAGAAGAAAATCTAATATTGCTAGTAATAGAAAAACCCAAGAAAGACAGGCTATGCTTATGCTTAGGTCTACTAAAACGAGACCAACAAACATAGGATTTCTTGAAATTCTATAAACACCTTTTGTGACCAGTTTATCTACTGGTGTAGTGGCAAAATTCCATAACGCTACAATTAGAAAGAACATGAATGGCAAATAGATTAGCAGTCCAATAACAAACCAGATTGCGTCCAGTTTCAAAGGTAGGAATATGCTGTAGAAATAAAACACAAAGCGTATCACCATATCAATAATTCCTAAAATTTGCCCCTTCTTGCTGATACCTGGATCCTCTTCAGACTCTCTTTTGCCTAGTATTTTGGACCCAAAAATCATAATAATTATTATTGGTAAAATGAAAATCCAAGCATTCCATACGCCCAACTCAAAGGCCGGAATGAGCGCCACAATTCCCCTCTTAATAGTTCCTTTAGAACATATCTAACAATTTGGGTCTATAAAACTTTGAAACAGATATGGAGACAAAAAGAGATATTGCAGAGGTTTAGTTTTTTGGATTAAGCAGTTATTGATACAAATTATACTTATGGCTCAGTGGGGTATCCTGCGGCAATACAAGCATTAAAGCCTCCATCCATACTATAGACTTTCTTGAAACCCGCATCAATGAGAATTTGTGCTCCAGTTGGACTTGCTAGTCCAGCAAGGCAATGTATTATAATCTTGTCATTAAGGTGACTTTGCCCTTCACTTTCAGTCCACGCATCCAAAACATCCCAATGCAAAACAGGGGGACCCCCGGTTAATTCAATCACTGGTACATTGATAGCTCCAAGTATACGTGCAGATGTAAACATGAAGGTAGGTCTTAGGTCTATTACCACAAGGTCATGGTGTCCGTCAGATAAGACCCTTCTGGCTGCTTTTTCAACAGACATGTCCATGTAAAAGGGTCTAGCTAAAACTGTCCCTATGGATGTCACCAGCATTGCCACAGCCATTGAAGCCAAATCAAATCCCTTTAGTTTTCTGATCATTCCATTCACCTCTCTCCAAAATGAGTCAGAGACAAAGTATGTCTCAATTTACTTTTGACTTTTGAAGATAATTCTATTCTTTTTTAGTTAAAAATCAGTGAAGCGTAGTTCTATTGAGTGCGTGAAACCTGCTCTTTTGTTTTGGTTTTTCAAGAATCGTTATA
>Ga0209536_100010551_pt1 | contig 13610 bp, 9 predicted proteins | sample DeeMarSeWOR28_12_FD_187461 | JGI IMG/M metagenome (GOLD analysis project Ga0209536, IMG submission 187461) | Marine sediment microbial communities from White Oak River estuary, North Carolina - WOR-2-8_12 (SPAdes) (version 2) | ecosystem: Environmental > Aquatic > Marine > Intertidal zone >...
GGGGGGAGCGCCGCTGGGTCCGGAAATATTCAAAATGTTTCAGGCCCTCAACGTCAATATCAAGCAGGCCTATGGCATGACAGAGCAGACGGCCGCTTCCATAACTCACCGCACCGATGACATCCGCCTGGATACGGTTGGCAAGCCGCTGCCAGGGCTGGAGTTCAGAGTCTCGGACTCCGGAGAGCTTCTATCCAGAGGAGATACCATCTTCAAGGGTTATTACAAGAATCCAGAGGCCACCGCAGAAGCGCTTCGGGATGGGTGGTTTCATTCAGGAGATGCCGCCCTGATTGAAGAGGACGGACACGTCATCATCATCGATCGCATGGCCGATGTCATGAAGCTGATGGATGGCAGCAAATTTTCACCCCAGCTCATCGAAAACAAATTGAGATTCAGCCCCTACATCATGGATGCCGTGGTGGTCGGGCAGGAGAAACCCTTTATCGCAGCCATGATCGCCATTGACATGGGCAATGTAGGCAAATGGGCGGAGAACAATCAGATCCCTTATACGACCTTTACGGACCTTTCCCAGAAGGAGGAGATCTATGAGCTCATTGAAAAAGAAGTAACCAAGACCAATGAGTCACTGCCCAAGGTCGCCAAAATCAAAAGATTTGTCCTCTTGTACAAGGAACTGGATGCAGATGACGATGAGCTGACCAGAATCAGGAAGGTCAGGAGAAAATTTGTCGCCGAAAGATATCAAGATCTGGTCGAAGCCCTTTATGGAGATCAACAGGAGCTTGAAGTAGAGGCGGATATCCGCTACAAGGATGGCAAGGGATTTCGCATGAAAACCCTCGTAAAGATCAAACAGGTGGAACCCTTGGAGTAGAAGAAAATCATGAGTCGTAAGCAAGACTATCAACTCAGAGTAGAAGAGGTTTACCTCAGATTCGGGGGATTGGTAGCCCTCAACGAAGTGAGCATCGAGGTTAAGAAAGGTGAGATTTTCTCTGTCATCGGACCCAACGGTGCCGGCAAAACCTGCCTGCTCAATTGTATTAATCGCTTTTATCATCCGGAAAAAGGCAAGATCTTCTTTGAAGGTCAGGACATCTCCCATTCAAAGGCCCACAGTCTTGCGTCGCTGGGGATTGCACGCACATTTCAGAATGTGGAGCTCTTTGGCCACATGAGCGCCATGGACAACATCAAGCTGGGCGGCCACGTCCATTTGAAGTCCGGTTCCCTGGCAGGCGGCATATACTATGGCAAAAGCAAGAAGGAGGAGATGGCCTTCAGGAAATGGATCGAGGAAAGGATCATTGATCTTTTGGAGATCGAACATATCCGCAAAAAGACTGTCCACACCCTGCCCTACGGGCTCCAAAAGCGCGTGGAACTGGGAAGAGCCCTGGCCATGCGACCCAAGATTTTGCTTCTGGATGAGCCGGCCACCGGGATGAATCTGGAAGAGACCGAGGACATGGCCCGGTTCATACTGGACATCAACGACGAATGGGATGTCACCGTTATTTTGATCGAACATGATATGGGGGTGGTCATGGACATTTCGGACAGGATCTGTGTCCTGGACTTTGGCCAGAAAATCGCCGAGGGCAAACCCCAAGAAATCCGCCACAACGATCAGGTGATCAAGGCCTATCTGGGAGAAGAAGACCTGACATACTCAAGGCTGGGGGCATAAGCCGTAAATGGAACCGTTGCTCAACGTCAACAACATCGAAGTCATCTATCACAACGTCATCCTGGTGCTCAAGGGCATGTCCCTCAAGGTGGAAGCAGGCCAAATTGTGACCATCCTGGGCAATAACGGGGCGGGTAAGACCAGCACCCTAAAGGCCATTTCAGGATTATTGAAATCCGAAGATGGGGAGGTTACCGACGGACAGATCTCATTTATGGGCACCCGAATTGACAAGAAATACCCCGAGGAGATCGTGCGCATGGGGATCTTCCAGGTCATGGAAGGCAGAAGAGTCTTTGAGGATCTGACGGTGGAGGAAAACCTGATTGCCGGGGGACACACCATCAATAAGCGCAACCGGCTCAAAAAAGACCTGAACATGGTCTATACCTATTTCCCCAGACTCAAAGACAGAAAGAAAATCCTGGCGGGCTATATCAGCGGCGGCGAGCAGCAGATGCTGGTCATTGGCAGGGGACTGATGGCCTCACCCAAACTGATGCTTCTGGACGAGCCCTCCATGGGCTTGGCTCCCCTGTTGGTTGCCGAGATATTCGGTATCATCCGGCAGATCAACACCGAAGAAGGCGTCAGCGTTCTGCTGGTGGAGCAAAATGCACGTCTGGCCCTCAATATCGCCAGCCACGGCTATGTCATGGAAAACGGTCGCATCGTCCTGGACGATACGGTCGCAAAGCTCAGGGAAAACGAAGACGTCAAGGAATTCTATTTAGGATTGACAGAGGTCGGAAAAAGAAAGAGCTATCGCGATGTCAAGCACTACAAACGCCGCAAACGCTGGCTCAGTTAGTGCTTATCGGCAATTTTCCCAAATTGCATGTTACATTTTGAAATCCAATAGAAAAACAAGCACTCCGAATTTCACCATCAGGTACGATTTAAACAATTTTCGCAAGGATGAAATCTTGTATATTTGTCATTGTGCAATCCGCAATCTGAAAATCCTTGTCATATTCCATTGATATCCGTAAGATTGCCTAAGTTTTGATATTCTCAGAGACTGTCGAAAAACTCCAAATCTGTGAATTTTATGCGTGTAAGATATTGATTTCATTATAGGCGAAATTGCGAAAAAACTCCATTTTGGGACTTTTCCGACAGTCTATCAATTAATCACCATTGCTGGTGGAATCCTCAATTTTATTGACTAAATCTCATCGATTTGGGTATAAATCCATATTAATTATTTCTGAATCTCCTATTTTACCTGACTTGAAGCGGTGCTTCACCAACTGAATCGAATCTGATTCTTCATCTGATTTTTGTGCTCCTTCGAATAGTCTATATACTGAGTTTCTCTGTTTGAAATCTTTCATGAAAAGGATGCCATTATGTGAGCCGGTATAGTACCTTTTTAAATTTGGTAGGAATCGCTTATATCATTATTTATTCCTAATCCGTTTCAATCAATTGGAAACACCTCATACAGGCATAATGAGAAAAGGGATTATTAGCTAGAAATGAAAGCACTGGTTACAGGCGCTAATGGCTTTATTGGCAGTAATTTATGCAAATCTTTGATTCAATCCAGACAGATGGTCGTTGGTCTTGTCAGGGAATCAAGCGACTTAAAGTTTTTGGAAAGCCTTTCAGGTCTGCACATAATAAAGGGAGATATTACCGAAAAAGACAGTTTAATCGCAGGAATGCAGGACGTTTCTGTCGTCTACCATACTGCCGGGTATGTATCGGATTGGGGCTTCTGGAAGAACTTCCACGAAGCGAATGTTGAAGGTGTCCGTAATGTGATGGAGGCTGCTCTTTATTGTGGCGTCAAGAGAGTCGTACACATTAGTTCCGTTAGTGTCTATGGATTTCTTGGAGGGGTTGATATTGATGAAAATACGCCGCTGGTCTCCCGACCGGATAATCCTTACATCACAACGAAAACCGAAGGTGAAAAACTCGCATTGAGTTATAATAGCGATAAACTATCTGTTACTGTTATTCGCCCCGCAGGCGTTTATGGTCCCAATGACCATACCACAACGCTCCAATTGGTTCCGGCGATTTTATGCAGGCATTTTGGCTATGTGGATGGCGGCAAGCATATTATGGCGTGTGTTTACATCGACAATCTCGTCCAGATGATCATACTTGCCGGAGAAAAGAAGAATGCACCGGGCCAGATTTACAATGCAGTCGATGAAGGTAAGATAACATGGAAGCAATATATCGAGTGGATGTGCGAAGATTTGGAATGTAAAACTCCCTGGCTTTCGGCACCTCGCTGGATTGTCTGGCCGCTGGCTGTATTAATAGACAACTTTGCTAGGGTTTTTAAAAAAAAAGAAAGTCCCATGATAAATAAGTATCGCCTCCGGGTTGTGATGAATGACAACCATTACAGCGCCGAAAAAGCCAAAAAAGAACTTGGCTATCGTCCCGAAGTGTCCACCCGGGAAGGCACCAAACGAACTGTTCAATGGTATCTCGACTACACCGGTCAAAAGAAAAACGGAAGTTGACATGTCAAGAACTTACTGTGTCACCGGTATTTCCGGTTATATCGGAAAGCTGCTGGTACAAAGATTGACCCGTGACCTCAAAAACAAGGTCATTGGTATTGATTTAAAAATGCCTAACGGCCTGGAGAATGTTCAATTTTATCAGGACGACATCCGCAATCCTGATATCGTTGACATTTTCAAAAATGAAAACGTAGATGTGGTTGTTCATCTGGCCTTTTATACCCATCCTGAAGGGGACGCGAAACTGGCCAAATCTGTTAATATTGATGGGACTAAAAATATCCTGGAGGCTGCCGGCAGTGCTCCGGTCAAACGGTTTGTTCTCTCCTCCAGCTCTGCCGCCTACGGGAGTCATCCGGACAATCCGATTCCGATGGTTGAATCTCAACTTCTCAGGCCGAATAGCTATTTTTATTACTCCGCCCATAAAGCAACCCAGGAAAAATTAGCCCAGACATTTAAAAACGAACATCCTGACATTCAACTCATAATCCTGCGACCCTGCGCACTGATCGGGCCTCATATCAACAACCTTACCGGGGATTCATTAAGACAAAAGGTGCTTATTTATATTAAAAATAAAAAGCCTCCTATGCAACTGATCTATGAAGATGACGCCGTGAAAGCTTTTTATCTGGCCTCAACGCATGAAACCGAAGGTGTTTTTAACATCGCCAGCGGCGGTACGATCACGTTTGACGAGCTTGCCCAAATGATGCGCAAGAAAACGATTCTATTACCGTTTGGATTGCTTTCGGTATTGGCAAATATCGGAAAGCGACTGAGATTGTCTCCGATAAGTGCAAAGACATTGAAATTCATAAGCAATCCAGTTGTTATCGACTCTACCAGATTTAATAAGTGCTTTAATTTCGAACCGAGATTCGATACAAAGGGAGCAGTGATTCAATTCAGTAAAACCATCTAATTTGCTGTCTATCTGAAAGGAGTAGCGATATGGCTCCGACACTGAATCATCTCAACTATTATCGCCTCCCCTGGAACCTTACCGATAACGGCATATCATGGCTTGAACCCACTACGGACTGCAACCTTCGCTGTGAGGGCTGCTATCGGGATGCAACCGGCCCCGGCCACAAGACGCTGCAAGAGGTGCGACAGGATCTCGAAGTATTTAAAAAATTCAGGAAAAGCGATTGTATGAGTATTGCCGGAGGAGACCCCCTCGTGTATCCGCAAATTGTTGAACTCGTGCGAATGATAAAAGATATGGGCTGGAAACCCATCATCAATACCAATGGACTTGCTCTGGACGACCTGTTGCTCCGGGAACTAAAAAAGGCTGGCGTTTTTGGCTTCACCATTCACATTGACACCAGCCAAAAACGACCCAAAGCAAGGGCAACAACAGAAACCGAACTGAACGAGTTGAGGCTTTATTATGCCAAGATGATAGCAGAAGTCGGGGGAATTACCTGTTCATTTAACGCCACGGTGTCTGAGAAAACGGCTCACGAAATACCCGATATGGTCAAATGGGCTCAAGAACACGCGGAGATTGTCCACACAATGGTGTTTATCCTATTCCGCTCTCCAGAGTTAACCGGTGATTTTGATTTTTTTGCAAACGGGGAAAAAGTTGAATTCGGCGATATGTATAAAGAAACAGCGTGGGGTGGCGAGTGCTATCTAATGGCCTCGGACATCGTCGAAAAGATCAGAGAAGCCGATCACTTGTTTGAGCCTTCAGCTTACTTGAACGGCACCGCAAATCCAAATTCATTCAAATGGCTTTTGGCCAACCGTATCGTGCTCAATGGAAAGACCATGGGATACGTGTCTCCACGATTTATGGAACTGGTGCAAACCTTCAATCATCTTTTCACCGGAACCTACCTTGCTTATGCAGAACCCAGAAGTGTCGCCAGGGGCAAAATGGCCGCATTTTTTGTAGGCCTGTTGGACAAGCCAATGCGCCGTATTTTTTTCAATATCATAAAAAGCTCTCTCATTAGTCCGTTAGACTTTTTTAGATCGGCCTACATCCAAAGTTTCATGATTATCCAACCGGTTAATTTTGAAGCCGATGGAAGGCAGGATATGTGTGATAGCTGTCCGGATATCACCGTTCACAACGGCAAACTGGTATGGAGCTGCCGCTTGGAAGAGTTGAATACTTTTGGGACTTTTGTCCAATCAGTACCAAAGCGCATTTAAGGCGCAATGGAGAATTCGCACCACTATTTTTATCAAACTCGGCTGTTTGAGTGAAATGGGTAACCTGTGGGAGATAGGAGGGAGACTTTAAACTTTACCATCAATGCGTGTAACCCAGCTTTTTGATTACTATTTTCCATCGAGAGGCAATTTTCTCTCTGGTTTCATCACTGAGCACATGCGTATTGGTTTTAAAGTTCTTTTGCGTTGATATAAAAGAGATAAAAGCCTTCTCAGATTCTTTGTAACCTTTAAGACTCAGTCCCTCGTATATATGCCTAACAGTATTTAGTGGATTCTGAAGAAGGTCATCATAGCTGACCTCGATTAAATGACCAGAAGGAATCATGGCTCTTTCTTCAAAGTATTTGTTATATATTCCCAAATACAGGTTAATAATGAACTCTTCCTGATTCATCGCGGCCTTTTGAAGGTAAAAGAAAGGAAACATCATTCTATACATTCTTAAGGTGGAAGCAAATACCTCATATGGATTTCGATGGATATGAATAAACTTTGCTTCAGGAAATAGCTCTAAAATCAGCTTAATCCGACATGTGTTAACAGGGTTCTTCAAGACGAGACGCTTACCTTTTGAGAAGAAGGTCACCTTTTTAAGGAAGAATATGTAAGTATTTTTCCATTTCGCAACTATTTTTTGAGGTAATGCTTCAAAGAAACAGTAACGTGCGTAGTGTTTCATATTTTGGGGAAAACTCAGACCATTATAGATAGAATAAGGCGTTAGGTTAGCCAGAGCGAATTCATCCTCAGAGGGATTGTCGAGTTCCAGCGCAAAGTTGTCCATTCTCCTTTTTTGGGGTATAGCGTGTCTAATCAAAGGTCTGAAGAAATTTCCACCGCTTATAAAGACGGCAGGAGCAACAGCCTGTAAATTTGAGACATATGCAAAACTTTTATCCTGGGTCAGAAGCATGTGAAGATAGGATGTACCGCCTCTCCAGTGCCCGACGATGAAGATAGGAGGCTTATCGATTATTGTTTGCTTTATCTTTTTACTATAACGGATTCTTTCAAAAATCACGAAAGGCAATGACGTCAGCGTAACGAAGGTTACGAAAATGGCTCTGGGTAAAAAGCACAGATTCACTTTGAATCGATTCTCCCAGAGCAATTTTATCCAATTGATTAAAGTGGTTCCTGCGATAAGCTGCTCTGTGATTTTGTATTTTTCTTTCATTCGCTCAATCTAATCTAATTTTCAGCTTGGATTTTTAGTGGTGATAGAAATTGACTCTTGGCTTTAAATACATTTTTACCTGTACGTCCACGTCAGAACAGGTTGTAGATACGTATTTTTATAACGATATCACAATAAATAGTTGGGTTTCAATGACGCAGTATTATAATAGGTCTTGCGACTTTCTACCCGTGAAAAAAAACGAAATTGACAATAATGCCCGGTTTTGTTATCTGGATGTTCATTGTTACCGCTTAATCGATACCTCCATCTGGCGAGCTGCAGCTCAAACCGATTCACAATTCAGCATTTACGCTTAACTTACTCTTGAAAAGCGAGTTCTCATCAATTCCAAGCGGGCATAATCACCAATACTGGGACTTATGACAGCAATCATCAAGCTGTATCGCTTAATGTAAGATAATGAAGCGATTCATAGTTGGGGATGCACCTGAGTCAGCCGGTTGAGGTGATGTTCCTTCAACAATAAAGCTTGTCTCAGATAAATACCAAAAGACAAACGGTTCAGTTTCCATAGAAAGGCTGAAGGAAATGAAAAGCCTGATGTCCGAGGGGACAAAGTGCCTACTTGCCAGTCCAAAGTTTTCAGACTATCATTTTCTGAATTATTCGGAGGTATGCGATTTTGTAGGTGCAAAATATCCTGTTTCCCCCTTGGGTCTGATGACGGTTGCAGCGTTGTTGCCCCAGAAGTGGCAGTTCAAATTAATTGATGAGAATGTCGAAGCCTTAAAGAATGAACACTTTGAGTGGGCGGATTTAATTTGTACCGGTGGTATGCTGTCCCAACAAGCACGGGTTCATGCCATCATCGACAAGGCGCATGAGTACAATCGCCCCGTGGCTGTTGGTGGGCCGGATCCGACATCTCAACCGCATTTGTATCAATCCGCAGATTTTCTTGTACTCGGTGAAGGAGAGATTACAATACCGCTTTTTTTACAGGATCTTGAGAAGGGTTGCAGAAGTGGGCAATACCAGTCACCGCAAAAGGCCGATCTCAACAATTCAGTTATTCCGAGATTTGATTTAATCCGTTTTAAAGACTACGGTCAGATCGCTGTACAATTTTCTCGAGGATGTCCTTTCAATTGTGAGATTTGCGATGTTTCTGCTTTTTTTGGCAAGAAATTTCAGATGAAAGGCTCTGATCAAATAATAAAAGAATTACAGGCTCTTTATGATCTGGACTTTAGAGGGTCCATTTTCCTTGGCGATGACAATTTTACCGCAAACAAGAATTCTGCCAAACAAATACTGCCAGCCATTAGGGAATGGTCTAAGGCGCACAATTATCCTTTCTACTTTGGGAGCCAATGTTCAATAGATTTAGCAGATGATGAAGAGCTCCTGGAAATGCTGAGAGATATTGATTTTAGATGGGTTGTCATCGGTATTGAAACACCTGAAGATGAAGTTTTGCGATCCATCAAAAAGAAGCAAAATCTAAAAAGACAGATTCAACAAACTTTTAATAAATTCTTATCTTACGGAATGATTGTTCATGTCACACTCATTTTAGGATTCGACAATGAAACTGACCAAACCGCTGACAAAATGATTAAAGCCATCGACGACTCAGGAGCACCCGTGAATTACATTGGGCTGCTTGAAGCCTTGCCGAATACTCAATTTGCAAAACGCCTAGAGAGGGAGGGAAGGCTGCTGGAAAAAAGTTTAATTCAAAAGAATCCTGTATTTGATAAAATGACAAGCGGCTTAAATTTCATTACCAAAAGATCAAAAACAGACATTCTGGAAGACTACATTAGGGTAATACGTGTCGTATACCATCCCAAAAATTATTATAAAAGGTCAACGTATATGGCAATGAATCTTAAGCCGGCTTATAAATATATGCCAAGTGCTCGGGAAATATTAAAGATGGTCAGGACTTCATTGAGAGTTTGCCTAGTAGTAGGATTTGATAAATTAACTGGGGTCCTTTTTTGGAAAATGCTCTTCGTATTGCTTGTCAACAATCCAAAGGGTATTCTCATCGCACTTGAATTTGCAGCTTACTATATTCATTTTTATAGACAATCAAATTTCCTTATCAAATTTACCAAAAGAAGAGTTGAAGAAGAGAAGTTATACGAAAAAAAACAGAACCCGTTGAGGGTCGGTGATGGGTATCATTAAATTAATTGTGTTTCGTGGTGCGAATTCATTAGACGGTCATTGAAAACCTCAAGCAACAAAACCGAAAGAAACACCTTGTATACACTTAACGAACAACAGTCTGCGGAAAATCAGCTGAATGGATCATTGCGCATTGTCAAAGTGGACGGACGAGGTGCGTTGAATGAGTTTATTCGCATGCCGTGGTCGATTTATCGGAATGATCCCGTATGGGTACCACCTTTGCTTTTCGAGCGACGTCAGCACCTATCCTCCAGCAATCCTTATTTCGAGCACGCCCGCTATTGTTCCTGGATAGTTTATCGTGGATCAAAAGCGGTGGGCCGCATCAGTGCTCAGATTGACGAGCTTCACCTGCAGCGCTACCAGGATGCCACAGGTTTTTTCGGTATGCTTGAAGCCGAAGACGATCCTAATGTTTTCGGAGCACTCATGAACACGGCCGAAACATGGTTACGCGAACACGGTATGCGCCGCATATCCGGGCCTTTCAATTTGTCCATAAATCAGGAATGCGGATTGCTGGTGGATGGCTTTGAAACACCGCCCGTGGTGATGATGGGCCATGCGCCTTCATATTATGCAACCAGACTCGAAGAACGAGAATATAGCAAGATAAAGGATATGCTGGCTTTTCTTGTAAACATTGATTTCAAATTCTCACCTGCCATGCAGGCAATCATCCGGCGGAATAAAAAGCATGTACGTACACGACAGATTCGATATTCTCATTTAGAAGATGAATTACAGATTATACGTGATATTTACGAGGATGCCTGGTCACAGAATTGGGGGTTTATTCCATTTACCAAGAAAGAATTTCGCCATTTGGGTCGGGATCTAAAGCAGTTGGTGCCTCCGGATTTTGTGCAGATTGCGGAAATTGACGGGCAGCCCGCAGCGATGATCGTTGGTTTTCCCAATATTAATGAAGCTATTCAGGATCTCAATGGTCGACTGTTGCCATTCGGTTGGCTGAAGCTGCTGTGGCGTCTTAAGGTGCGCTTTCCCGAAACGGCTAGAGCTGCGTTAATGGGGGTGCGCAAAGAATTTCAAAAAAGCCGCCTGGGCGCTGCGCTTGCTCTGATTGCAATTGAAGCTATTCGTAACTACGCACTGCCACGTGGTGTTCAACAGGTCGAGCTTTCCTGGATACTCGAAGACAATATGGGAATGCGTAACATAGTAGAGAACATCGGCGCCAAGGTCTACAAGACCTATCGAATCTACAGCAAGGCTCTTTGTTGACAATTGAATTGGTTTATGTCAATGGATCAATATTAGAAAGGATATTAACAGAATAGAAGTTTCAGCGGTATTGTGATCACAGCGTCCGAATGGGCAAAACCAAGCACGACTGACAGGATTTTGATCAAGGAGGCTTCAGTTGCCATGGATGCTACACCTGCCGTAAATAATCTGCCGTTTCGAGCTGCAGATTTCTCCACGCTAGTCGAAGCGCTCGATTATGCCGCTCAGGGGAAAACCGGGTATAATTTTTATTCCGCTGGCTGCACGTTATGTGCATCTCTCCCCTACGCGGAACTCCGGGCTCAAGCGCAAGCACTGGCGCGCCGTCTCATGGGTTTGGGACTGAATCGTGGTTCCAGGGTAGCTCTGGTGGCGGATACCCATCCCGATTTCCTGCGTTTCTTTTTTGCCTGCCAATATTCAGGTTTAATACCTGTACCTCTTCCGGCTTCCATCCATCTGGGAGGTCATAAGGCTTACGTGGCACAGTTGCAGAGACTGCTTACCATATGTCAGGCAAAAGTTGCCATGGCGGCTGATGATTTTCTCTCTTTTTTAACGGAAGCCGCAGATAAGCTGAATTTGCGGTTTCTTGGAAATCCAAAAACATTTTATGATCTTCCGGAACCCAAAATACAGCTTCAACCCATGCAACCGCATGAAATCGCATATCTGCAGTACACCTCCGGAAGCTCACGCTTTCCGCGGGGGGTGATGATCACTCAGAAAGCGGTCCTTAGCAATATAGTTGCCATGGTTAAATATGGAATCCAGATTCGCCCCGGGGATCGTGCCGTATCGTGGCTCCCCTTTTATCATGATATGGGTTTGGTCGGACTCGCGTTGGCAACGATGGCATCACAGATGTCAGTCGATTATCAGCGCACACGTAATTTTGCTATGCGCCCCCGTCAATGGCTGTATCTGATATCACAAAATCAGGCGACAATATCCTTCAGCCCGCCAATTGGATACGAGCTATGCGGGCTGAGCCTGCGAAGCGAAGAAGTGCAAAATTTGGATCTCAGAACCTGGCGAGTTGCCGGTGTAGGGGCGGAGACAATAAAGACCGAACCCCTTGAGTATTTTGCACAACTCCTTGAACCCGCCGGTTTCAACAAGAATTCTTTCTTATCATGCTATGGTATGGCGGAATGTTCTTTGTTAGTGAGCTGTACAATCCCCGGCGCTGGGATTAGCGTGGATCATGTGGACAGCAATCAACTCGCCCAGCATCAAAAGGCTGTTCCTGCGGAGCCCAGCAAAGAAAATGGGTTTGTGCGGTCGAATACATTTGTAAATTGCGGAATACCTTTGCCGGGTTTTGAAGTCGAGGTGAGAGACCCTCAGGGGCGTGTACTGCCGGAGCGTCAATGCGGCACTCTCTATGTCCAGGGGCCAAGCATGATGTCTGGCTACTTCGATGATCTCGAAGCCACTAGAGAAACTTTGTCACCCGATGGCTGGTTAAATACAGGCGATTTAGTCTATCGTGTCGGAAAAAGCATAATAGTTACAGGGCGTCGAAAGGACCTGTTGATCATCAACGGCCGCAATATTTGGCCACAGGACTTGGAATACATTGCTGAACAACAGCCTGAAGTCAGAGCTGGTGATGCATCTGCCTTTTCTGTTTCGGGTCCGGTTGGCGCGGAGCAGGCTGTTATGATGGTCCAGTGCCGCGAATCCAACGCACAAAAACGCATCGACCTGATGGAGCGACTGCATGGCCTGGTCTGCGAGGAGTTTGGCATTGACTGTCTGATTGAATTGGTACCGCGAAATACATTGCCCCGCACAACCTCTGGAAAGCTCTCTCGTCCTGGAGCGCGGAAGGTGTATCTAAATCGGGTTGCTGCTGGAGAAGTAAGAGAACCCCAAGAAGATCTTAAAGCCGCAAGGCTCCGTCAGCGGGTTATATAGCCTGACATTATTAGCCACGAAGCACCTAGCCGACAATTTACAAACTGGCAAGGGATGTTGGCGGACCGGCGCAGGATGCCTGTTTTCGGAAACATAGAGAGTTGGTCGTAGTAATCTCGATGATATTCCGCGCTAAGGTTCTCGTGAATAAATCTCCAACATAAGCATTTGCTGGAATATTGATATGTCTCGGACAGTTGCTGTAACAGGGGCAACGGGATTTATTGGCAGCGCGTTGATGCAGCGGTTAGCATCCGAAGGCTACCATGTCAGAGCTCTGGTTCGCCCCGGATCAACGCATAAGCAGCCGGCCGGAATTGAGGCAGATTGGATCAAGGGCGATCTAGAGGACATGGGCAGCCTTCGGCGCTTGGTTGGCGGTGTAACTGCTGTGGCTCACTGCGCAGGCCTAGTTCGTGCTGTCAACCAGGAGCAATTCAAGCGTGTAAATGTCGATGGCGTGGCGCGAATGGTACAGGCAGCGACTGAACAAGACCCAATGCCGCACTTTTTATTGATATCTACGTTGGCAGCGCGGGAACCACACCTATCCGATTATGCTGCCAGTAAGCGACAAGGGGAAAAAGTCTTGGCTGCAAACTCAGCTGACATGTTCTGGGCAGTCTTTCGTCCACCCGGTGTATATGGGCCTGGGGATCGGGAACTTCTTCCTATTTTTCGCTGGATGGCTAACGGTTTCGCTCCAATTATTGGATCCGGAAGCGGACGTTTCTCACTGCTT
>Ga0209536_100010553_pt1 | contig 13607 bp, 9 predicted proteins | sample DeeMarSeWOR28_12_FD_187461 | JGI IMG/M metagenome (GOLD analysis project Ga0209536, IMG submission 187461) | Marine sediment microbial communities from White Oak River estuary, North Carolina - WOR-2-8_12 (SPAdes) (version 2) | ecosystem: Environmental > Aquatic > Marine > Intertidal zone >...
AAGCTGTCTCCGGTACCGGTAAAGAAGCCATAGAAGAATTGGCAGGCCAAACAGCGAACCTGCTAAATGCGAAAGAAATCGCCTGCGAAGTGTATCCCAAGCAGATCGCATTTAATGTATTACCCCACATCGACGTCTTTTTGGACAATGGTTATACCAAAGAAGAAATGAAAATGGTGTGGGAGACTAAAAAAATCTTTGGCGATGCCGCTATTACAGTGAACCCGACTGCCGTGCGCGTGCCCGTGTTTTTTGGTCACTCCGAAGCGGTGCATATTGAGACTCGGGAAAAGATCACGGCGGAACGCGCCAGAGAGTTGTTGGAAAAGGCGCCAGGCGTTGAAGTGCTGGATAGGCGTGAACCCGGTGGATATCCCACAGCCGTCACCGAAGCCGCGGGTAAAGATCCGGTCTATGTTGGCCGAATACGTGAAGACATTTCACATCCTCGAGGTTTGAATCTGTGGGTGGTAGCGGACAATGTTCGCAAGGGCGCGGCCTTAAATAGTGTGCAAATTGCTGAAATATTGGTAAAAGAGTATTTGTAAGCTATAGTACTTTCTATAACTGGCCCCGTAATTGCTTAATATTCTTAGTGATGTATTCCTCAGACTTACGGTGTCTAGCGAAGGTCAAGTGAATGCGAGGAGAAGGCAGGAATAAAGATGGAATTCAGGAAAACGGGAGTTAGTATGGCTAAACGGCTTGTCCCAGTCGTAATTATTTTCGGATGGCTCATTCCCAGCGTCGTTATGGCGTTAGGGTTAGGGCCTATAACTATGCGATCTGCATTAAATCAGCCTTTGCTGGCGGAAATCGATATTCATTCGGTCCAGCCCGGAGACTTAGACAGTCTAGCCGTACGATTGGCCTCGGAGGAAGATTTTCAGCGAGTCAATGTCGAACGTCCTTCTTATCTTAATCGCATCGATTTTAAAGTAGTCGTGAGGGCAGATGGCTCAGCCTATGTCAGATTGACCACCAAAGAGGCAGTTACCGAACCCTATCTGGACTTTCTGGTAGAAGCGCGCTGGGCTCGTGGCCGGGCGTTAAAAGAGTATACCGTTTTAGTCGATCCACCCGTATTAGCCGCCGAAGCTCCTGCTCCAGTAGAACAACCCAGCACTGCTCCGGTGTTTGCGCCACCGCCACAGCAACAAGCACAACGTCAGCCCGCACCGGCGCCACAACCACGGGCGGTGCAGCAACCCCGGCCTCAGCCACAGCCACAAGCCGCACCCCGGCCGGCTCCGAGACAATTTACGGCCCCGCCTCCTTCTGGCCCCATGGACTATGGTGTGGTCAAGCGCGGCGATACCTTGTGGGAGATCGCCGAGACGCTGCGTGAAAGATCCGGAAGCGATGCTACCGTACATCAAATCATGATGGCGCTGTTACGCGCGAATCCCAAGGCGTTTATTAATGGCAATGTCAATCAATTGAAAGCCGGATATGTATTACGCATAGACAATCCCGACATGGTGGCAGACATGTCCCATGGCGATTCGTTGCAGGAATTCCGCCGCCAATACCGCGAATGGCGCTCTGGAACCGGCCGTCTGGTACAACAAGTTGAAGTGGCTTCCGGTGATGTGGAAGAGGCCGGCGAGGCACCCAGCGCTCCCGGACGGGTCTCGCAAGCTGAACAAGCGAAACTGCAATTGGTGGCTCCCGGTCGCGAAGGGCAAGGTAGCGGCAGCGCCTCAAAGGACAGCAGCGAAGCGAAACAATTGCGCGACGACTTGATTTTGGCCACCGAAGCGCTGGATGCCAGCCGTCAGGAATCCACTGAGCTGCAAACCCGCTTGGCTGAATTGGATGAGCAGCTGGAAAGCATGCAACGTCTCATTACGTTAAAAGACGAAGAATTGCTAGTGGTCCAGAATCAACTCAAGAAGCAGGCGGAAGCCGCGGCGCCACCGGCAAAACCGCAACAGCCTGAGCAGACTACCGCTGAAGAGAGCGCAACCGCATCCTTCTTGTCCGACTATCTGTTGCTCGGTGTTGGTGTTTTAGCCGTGATCGGCGTAGTAGCCTGGCTGGTGATTCGCCGTCGCAAAATGCAAGAAGGCTTTGAAGAGAGCATTCTCAATGTCGGCATGGGGGCTTCTGCCGCCGCGGCCGCGGCCGCAATGACCGCTCAAGCACGTGGCGGTCCGCAAACCTCCGAAAGCAGCATGGTAAGCGATTTTGTTATGAGCGATATGGCAGGCATCCAATCCGACGCTGCGGAAGTGGATCCCATCTCTGAAGCCGACGTTTATTTGGCTTACGGGCGCCATCAACAAGCCGAAGACATTATCAAACAAGCGATGGAAACCAATCCGGAACGCCTGGAGCTTCAAACCAAGCTGCTTGAGGTGTATCACGCAGCCAATAACCGTAACGCGTTCGAACAACAAGCTCAGGCGCTGCATGACGCCATTGGCGGTGACGAAAGCAATGAGCACTGGCAACGCATTGTCGGTTTGGGTGGTGAACTGTGCCCGGGTAATCCCTTATTTGGAGGCACAATGGGTGGCGGTGAGGCCGATCTCGGTTTTGAAAGCGCCATGAGCGATGTTACTGCCGAAGAAGAGGATTTGTTGGATTTCGATTTCAATGAAGAAGAAATTGCTGACCTTGAAACGGCCACCGCTAGTGCTGCAGCGGAAGATACCAGTTTAGACTTCGACGTCAGTTCACTGGATTTCAATCTGGATGACGAACCGAAAACCGCTAAGGCCCCCGCTGCCGATAACTCCATTGATTTCGATATGCCAATGGCAGCACATGGTGGCGATTTTGATGAAGATTCAACCGAACTGAATTTATCTTTAGACAGCGATAGCGATGTAGATTTGGGATCTATCGACTTCGAAACCGAAACGGGAATCGCCGAAGAACCTACCCAAGCCATCGGTGGTGCGCGTCTGTCTTTAGACAATGAAGTACCTACAGAACTCATAGAAAAACCCGCCGATGTAGGTTTGTCATTGGAAGATTTCGACAACGAAGAAACCCTGCACGCCAACAGCGATGAAATGGATTTAAGTCTCACCGATTCTTCTGAATTTGGCGCCAGCGAATTGTCTCTGGAAGACTTGGGTGAAGACGAAGAGCTGGGTGACGATATTTTCGCGGATGTAGATGAAATCGGCACTAAATTGGATCTCGCCAAGGCTTATGTCGACATGGGTGACAGCGACGGCGCCCGGAGCATTTTGGATGAAGTCATGGAAGAGGGCGACGATACTCAAAAAGAACAAGCCCAAGAACTGTTACGGCAGATCGGTTAATTGCTAACAATCTGGGACAGTGCTGTGGCCTTCAACAGTACTGTCCCACTTCCCAGTGGTATTTCGGTCAAACGTCAAACTTTCGCCACTGAACTCATTCCTATAACCAACCAACACCGAGTTAAATGCATCCTGTCATAAGGATTGTGACGTTTTTAGTTTTTACCCTGTGCGTCGCTTTCGGTGACTATCCCCAACTTTGGTTCAGCGTGGCGGTATTACTGTTGTTTTATCTGCTCACGCAATCCAATACAGCTCATTGGAGCTTCACATGGCGAATGCTTAAACGCATGCGTTGGTTGTTCTTATCCATGCTGGTTATTTATTTGTGGTTTACGCCGGGCCAAGCGGTAATACCCCTGTTTGACGATTATTCACCCACATGGCAAGGCATAAAAATGGCAGTTTATCGTATCGGATCGCTAATAGTAATAGTGATGGCCGTGAATATTGTCATCAAATCCACGTCGACAGAACTGATCACCAGCGGTTTGTTATGGTTGTTAACACCGTTGCGCCATGTGGGATTGCCTCACGAGCGTCTGGCGCTGAGAATTATTCTGACCTTCAATATGATTTCCGAAATTCAATATGAATATGACTTGTTAAAACGCTCAAAGGGCGTCAATCCGCCAAACCGGCAAGACACATCAAATAACAGTTACGATTTTATGCAGCGCTTAGATCGTTTAGCGGAACTTGGCGCGAATCTATTTATTAACGTGGTCCAGAAAGCTCAGCAAACGCACGAGCGTTCCATAGAACTGCCGGTCGAGTCAGCGCCGCCACTTTACCAATGGGGGATGCCGCTACTGCTCGCCGGAGGATTTATGCTGGTAAAACTTTTTTAGCGTAGTTGCCTCTAGCGGAGTTGTCGTCGGTTCAATCAAGCGTTCAATAGGTAAATTTAGAACCCGGCTTAAAGCCAAACACTTCCTCAAGGTTTAATTCCCGTATCAATTGATCCACCGCAGATTGACCATGATGTTTGTGGATTTCTGCCAATATCACCTTGGTGGCATTGCGGTTATAGCCGCCCCCTATGCTGGTTTGAATGCCAATGAGTTCGCGGGCTCTTTCTAAAGTCATATTAGTTCTTCGTTGCCAATATTTCTCCGGCGTGGCTGACCACATAATCTTTAAACGCCTGGGCAACCGGTGATAAGCGTTTGCCTTTGCGGTGTACTACATACCAGCTGCGGAGAATGGGAAATGATTCCACATCCAATAGTTCCAGGCGTTTGAGTTCTAATTCCATCTCCAAAGTGTGTATGGATACAATGCCAAGTCCCAGGCCGGCCTGCACAGCTTGTTTAATTGCCTCGTTACTGCTCATGCTCAGTGATGTAGTGATTTCAAATCCATGATCCGAGAAAAACCGTTCTATGGCATTGCGGGTTCCCGAACCTTGTTCGCGGATAATAAAAGTTTCTTTGAGTAATGTAACAATGGGAATATTCCGCACGCCAACCAAAGGGTGGTTGGCCGGTGCAATGGCCACTAATGGATTTTCCATAAAAAACTCGGCTTCCACTTCCATGTTCGCCGGCGGACGGCCCATAATAACCAAGTCCGTATCATTATTGTCCAAATGACTGAGCAGGCCTTTGCGATTGGTAACATCTAAACTGAATGTGACTTTATCATAGGTTGCTTTAAATGCCGCCAAAATTCGCGGGGCAAAATAGTTTGCGGTACTGGCCACCGCGATCGTTAAAGTGCCGCGTTTTACCCCTTTTAAATCTTCGATAATGGCTTCGGCTTCCGCCAGTTGTTGTTGGATAGAGCGCGAATAGTTAAACATTTCCTGACCGGCCTCTGTGAGAAACACTCGTTTGCCGACTTGTTCGAACAAAGGCAAGCCAATGCTTTCTTCGATTTGCTTGATTTGCATTGACACCGCAGGTTGAGTGAGGTGCAGTTCTTCAGCCGCTTTGGTGAAACTTAGGTTTCTGGCGACGGCTTCCAACACAGCCAATTGACGGATGGTAATATGCATGCTATTTGCGCCTTGATTCTCACATATGCATTGGTAATGCAATCCGCTGCCATGAGCAACGGTTAGGTTTGTGGAGAGCAGAACCGGCAAATATAACTAAACGTGGTGATAAAATGCCCAGAAAATCGAAAACCGGAGGACATGTTCTTATTCCGCAGCACGGTTTGTCAAGGGTTTGAGATTATTTATTTCCCAAGATCTTGATTTTATTCGGTTACAGATTTGCCGTGCTGCTTCGTTACTATAGTGAGTGCCGATTTAACACCACAAATGGTGTAAAATGCGGGGATTTTGTTCAAATCCTCCAAACCAAAAATATTAAAGTGAATAACATAGTGTATTGGTGCTAATGCAAGGGCGGAATCTTAATAGCGATAGCGGGACTCGTGGGGTATTGCAAACCTTGCGCTATTGGAGTCCCTCCGTGATTCTATCGGTGATCGTGAATTTTGCCTTGATTGAATTTTTCTGGTTTTTAATCGCGGCCACTGAACCCGTTGCGGCTGAAAAAAACCGTTTGTATGTGCATGTGTTGCAGAATCGGTCGCAAAACCTAATAGTACCCTCTGAAGCAAGCCCTAAAACGATGGAATCATCGGAACCGAAACCTCAGATTGCCAAAAAACCAGTGGCCAAGGTGAAACCGACTCCACCAAAAAAAATAGCGCAATCGACGCAGCAACCGAAGCTAAAATCCAATCTAAAACCAAAATCGATCCCTATGCAACCTATTAATCCCGTTGAGACACCGAAAAAAGAGCCGTCTATAAATCCCGTCCAAGAAGTGGCGAAATTTAGTGAACCAACTGAAGAGCGAGGCACAACGAATCCGCCGATACAGGTGCAAACACCTGTGGTTTCGGAGACAGTACCGTTATTCCGCTTGACGCGCCCGCCAAAACTAGTGGACTACAATCGGGAAACTTTTAACCGTTTTTATCCGGAAGAAGAACGTCGTTTTGGTAGAGAGGGGACGGTGGAAGCGATGATATTGCTGGATGAGAATGGCGATATTTTGGAAGTTGAAATTATAAAAAGCGCCGGTAGCAGATTTGATGAAGCGGCCAGAAAAGTCTTGTTGAGCAAAGCGCTGGTGATCGAACCTGGCTATATCGGTGACAAGCCAGTGGTTACCCGGGTGGCAATTCCGATTCCATTTGTTTTAACAGACCGATAGCTGCGGGGATTATATTAGGATTTTAATCAACCTTGAAATGCAAGTAGATCACGAGGACACTGCTTTTAATGAGCATCTGCAGCGATGTTTTTTACTTCGTGATCTTCGACCGTCTGGTGGTGAACAGGCGCGCTTGCGCAAAAAGCAGTAAAGAAGTTACTGCAAAATGTCCGGTTTAATATCGTCAATGGATAACAATTTGATGGGGACGGATTTTACTTTCCAGATATCTTGGCTGTATTCTCTGATGCTTCTATCCGAGGAGAATTTTCCGCAACGCGCCGCGTTTAATATGGACATGTGAGTCCAGTCGGATTTGTTTTGATAGACTTTGTTAACCTCGTCTTGGCAATCCACATAGGGCTGAAAATCGGCCATGACCATATAGGGGTCGTGTCCCAGCAAGGTGTCAATAATGGGATGAAACATCTCACCGTTGCCTCCCGAAAAAAAGCCGTTGCGGATTAAGGTGATAACTTCCAGCAACAGTTCGTTATTGCGCACGTATTCATCCGGGCTGTAACCGCTTTGTTTGAGTTGTGTCACTTGTTGTGCGGTCAGGCCGAATAAAAAGAAATTTTCTTCACCCACTTCTTCGCGAATTTCAATATTGGCGCCATCTAAAGTGCCAATGGTAAGCGCACCATTCAATGAAAATTTCATATTACCTGTACCGGATGCTTCTTTGCCGGCGGTGGAGATTTGTTCGGAAAGGTCTGCCGCTGGGTAAACTTGTTGGCCGTTGCTGACATTGAAATTGGGTAAGAATACGACTTTGATCAAATCATTGATGGATGCATCGTTGTTAACGACATCGCCGACGGAATTGATCAGTTTGATGATGAGTTTCGCCATGTGATATCCAGGCGCCGCCTTACCACCGAAAATAAAAGTGCGCGGCTCAATCTCCGCATTGGGATTGGCTTTGATCTTTAAATACAAAGCGATCACGTGCAATATATTCAAATGTTGGCGTTTGTATTCATGAATGCGTTTCACCTGTACATCGTACATTGAATCGGGATTTAGGGTTAAACCGGTATTAGCTTTTACCAAGTGTGCGAATGTCACTTTATTTTCATGTTTGATGCGTTGCCATTGTTGGCGAAAGGCGGCATCTTGAGCGTGAGTTTCCAATAGTTTGAGCCGGTTTAGGTCTTTCACCCATTTACTGCCAATGGCATCGGTAACGAGGGTTGCCAATTTGGGGTTGCTCAATACCATCCAGCGCCGCGGTGTCACGCCATTGGTCTTATTGCTGAATTTTTTTGGCGTAAATTCGTAGAAATCTTTCAAAACATCCTGTTTCAACAGCTCTGAGTGCAGTTCGGCGACGCCATTGATGGCAAAACTACCAGCACACGCAAGGTTGGCCATGCGCACATAGCGTTCACCGAATTCGTCGATCAGAGACATACGGGCAACACGCTCCTCGTCTTTGGGAAACTTTGCGCTCACTTGTTGCAGAAAATGTTTGTTGATCTCCAGAATAATTTCCAAGTTCCGCGGCAGTAGTCTTTGAAACATGTCCAAAGGCCAGCGCTCCAAGGCTTCGGGCAACAAGGTATGGTTGGTGTAAGCGAAAGTTTTTTGCGTAATCGCCCACGCCTCTTTCCAGGGCATGGCGTTGTCGTCCATCAATAGCCGCATAAGTTCCGATACCGCCACGGCGGGATGCGTATCGTTCAATTGGATGGTGAATTTTTCATGGAAGCGGCTGAGTGGAATTTCTTGAACCCTTAATATGCGCAGCATGTCTTGCAGCGAGCATGAAGTAAAGAAGTACTGCTGTTGCAAGCGCAATTCCTTGCCTTGAATTTGCTCGTCGTTGGGGTACAGGACTTTGGTGATATTTTCCGAATCGATTTTTCTATTCACGGCGCCATAATAATCACCGCGATTGAAAGTTTCGAAGTCAAAGGATTCGGGGGCTTCGGCCCGCCATAAACGCAACGTATTACAGGTGTTTACACGATAGCCCAATATGGGGGTGTCGTAAGGAACACCCATGACGGTTTTCTCTGGTATCCATTGCACCTGATCAGTACCGTTGTTACTATGTTGGTGTATAGTGTGACCACCGAATTTTACTTCCAAAGACCATTCAGGCCGGGCAATTTCCCAGGGATTGCCAAAACGCAGCCATTTGTCGGTCTTTTCCACTTGCCAGCCGTCGACGATATCCTGGTCGAAGATGCCAAATTCGTAGCGTATGCCATATCCTAGAGAGGGAATTTCCAGTGTGGCCATGGAATCCAAAAAACAGGCCGCCAGCCGACCCAAACCGCCGTTGCCCAATCCTGGTTCTTCTTCCTGCAGCAGCAATTCGTCGAAATCCAATCCCAGTTCTTCAATGGCGTCTTTTACTTCGTTGTAAATTCCCAGATTGATTAAATTGTTGCCCAGGTGAGGCCCCATCAAGAATTCTGCGGATAAATACGCCACTGTACGCGATCCTTTAGCGGTGTATTCGGCGGCTGTGCTGATCCAACGGTGTAACAACCGGTCCCGTACCATATACGCTAGGGCCATATAATAGTCGTTTTGGGTGGCCAGGGTGGGGAATTTGCCCTGGATATAAAACAAATTGTCCAGGAACGCCCGTTGCAGGGCATCTTTATCCAGATCCGTGCGATCGGCTACCACCCGAATTTTTTTAAATAGATTGAATATGCGTACATCTACAGCCAATGGGATTACCTCTTGTGATATCGAATTTATTTTTGTCCGGCCCTTTTGGGGGCTTTGCTTGCCCAAGCAATATTTGTGCGTAAATCGTAAAGATGTCGCCGGAGCGCCAATTTTACTAAAATTTCGCTGAAAAATTCATAGTCGCCGGCATAATGTTTTCGCTTGCGGGCCGAATATTGCACCACAGGCGCGCGTAGGCTTTGCTTCGCTGCCCGATTGGAGCGCAGATATCTTCGCTTTTTTACCAAAATCAGGAAAAGTGCATTTCATTTGTGTTTATATAGTGCTAACTTGCAGAAACGTTTGCTTGTGCGGACCATACCAAATGTTTTAAGACTTTATTTTCGGGTGAAAACCGCCAGTAGCAATAAAAAATGATTTCCAAATCTTCAAACAAAAGCAAAAAACGCCGGTTACGTGGCTGGGATCGCTTGAGCAGGGAGGAATTGCTGCAGACCCGTATATGTGACTTAGGCTTAAAAATAAAAGGTAGCTCCTTAGAACAATGTATAAAACAGTTATACCGCGAGCTGGATAAGAGGCGGTTTTCTTTTCGGCCACATTTTTGGCTTTCGGATGAGTGGTATTGTCCCGATGGAGTGCCGGGTGTAGCCATTCCGTTCTTTCTTGCCCATAGCAGGTTGCGTCGCTTAGAACAATATTTCTTGTTGGAAGTGGACGGTGGTACCCGCAATATGTGCATGAAGTTATTACGCCATGAGACCGGCCATGCAGTATTAAACGCCTACCGCCTGGATAAGCGCAAAGACTGGCGCGCCTACTTTGGTAATCCCAATGCCCGTTATCCGGATACCTATTTACCCAAACCATACAGCAGGCGGTTTGTAGTCCATCTGCCAAACTGGTATGCCCAGGCGCACCCGCATGAAGATTGGGCGGAGACTTTCGCGGTGTGGTTACAGCCCAATTCCGATTGGCGAACACGTTATCAGGGCTGGCCGGCCTTGAAAAAATTGGAATTTGTGCATGAATTAATGTCGGAAATTAAGAATAAATCACCGCGTTTAACCAACAAACAAGAAATTTATCCGGTGGAAAAAATTCGCATGACTTTGGGGGAGTATTATGAGCGCAAACTGGAACGCTATGGCGCCGACAGTCCCGAATTTTTTAATTTGGATTTACGCAAGCTGTTTTCGGACGCGCCGGAATACGCCCACAATGAAAAAGCGTCTACCTACATTAAAAGGGTGCGCACAGAGATCATTGAAATCGTTGAACGGTGGACCGGAGAGTACAAATACCGGATTAATGAAGTGTTGGTGGAGATGGTACAGCGTTGCGATGCGTTAAAATTGCGGGTTACCGGTAAAGATGATGTGATGAAGCCGGAGTTCACCGCCTGTTTAACCATGCTGGTCATGAACAAACTGCACAGTGGGGGATTTCACATTAGTTTATGAAAAAATTGCGCGTAATGATGTTAGTGCATTGGGATTTGGTACCGCCGGAGGATTTACTGGATGAAAATGATCCGCGCATGGAAAAATACGGTACCGAATTCGACGTGCGCAATGCGTTATTGGAGTTGGGTCATGAAGTGCAGATTGTGCCCGTAGAGAGTGATATTACGCCTATCCGCCAAACCGTAGAGGAATGGCAACCGCACATTGCATTTAATTTGTTGGAGGATTTCGCCGGTTACAGTGCGTTGGATTATTACGTAGTGAGTTATTTGGATATGCTGCATGTGCCGTACACTGGTTGTAATCCTCGGGGTTTGTTGTTAGCGCGTGATAAAGCGCTATCGAAAAAAATCCTCACCTACCACCGCATTAAAGTGCCAACATTTGCGGTATTCCCACACGGAAAAAAAATTAAAAAATCAGTAATCAGTCAACTGCCGTATCCTATGATTGTAAAATCCTTAATTGAAGAAGGATCCGTAGGGATTGCCCAGGCTTCCTATGTCACTAATGAGGACGAACTGGTTCAGCGGGTCGATCAATTGTTTGAGATGCTGGAAGGCGATGTAATTGCGGAACAATATATTGAAGGGCGCGAGTTGTATGTGACGGTTATCGGTAACCAACGCCTCGAAGTATTGCCCATTCGCGAGTTGATATTTGGTAAAGTCGAGGAAGATATGCCCAAAATGGCGACTTACAAAGTCAAATGGGATGCCAAATACCGTGAGCGGTGGGGTATAGACTATGATTTCGTGCGGCCACTGCCGCTAGGCATGCCGGAACAAATCACCCGGCTTTGTAAGCGCATTTATCGGTGTCTAGATCTCAGTGGTTATGCCCGCATGGATTTACGCTTAACCGACGATGGGCAGTTATATTTATTAGAAGCCAATCCTAATCCCGCCATAGCCAATATTGAAGAAGTGGCGTATGCGGCGGAAAAAGCCGGTTACAGTTATGAACAATTTATTCAGAAAATAATTAACTTGGGACTTAAGGCGACCCGCTATTACCAATACAAATAAAATCCCATTGTATTAGTTTAACAAAGACGCCAGCTTGCGCCGGTATTCGCGCACGATATCACCCTGGTTGTTCAACAAATTGAAAATTGATATCACGGTTTTTCGGCCAATGTCATCCTGAAATTCCCGGTCTCGTTTGATGATTTCAAAACACTGTTCGATGGCTTGGGCGTATTGTTGCTTACCGATGTAAACATTGGCCAGATCAATGTGTGCTTGTAAGTCATCGGCATTGGCGGCGATTTTTTCCAGCAACACGTCTTCGTCTTCCAAATGTTGGCTTCTTTCCGCCACTTCAATCTGGGTGATGAGTTTGGCCACAGCCTCTTCAACTTGCATATTGGCGGGTAACTCGCCGACGATGGCTGTGGCTTCAGCGTATTGACCTTGCGCGGCAAGGATGGTGGCGATATCAAGTTTGGCTGCATGGTTGGAGTTGTCCATTTGCAAAGCTTGCTGCAGCATTTCAAGGGCCTGGTCAGCTTTACCCTGGTTGTACAGTTGTTGGGCTTGCAAGCGCAGTTCTTCTGCGGGAGAAGGTATTAAACGTTGCAACCACTCACGCACGGCATTTTCCGGAAGCGCACCGGAGAATTCGTCCACTATTTTGCCATCCCGGATTGCTTTCACGCTTGGAATCCCCCGTACCCCGAATTGTGCGGCAAGCTCCTGGTTTTCATCGGAGTTGACTTTGGCCAGGATAAATTTGCCTTGAAATTCCTCGGCGAGTTTTTCCAAAATGGGTTTGAGCATCTTACAAGGACCACACCACGGTGCCCAGAAATCCACCACCACGGGGTGTTTAAATGAGCCGTCTACGACGACATCTTTAAAATTTTGTGTTGATACATCAAATGAATACATGGAGCGCTCCCGCTGTTAACCAGTAAGATTTTATATGACGGCAAAATATGCTATTTCAACAGGAGGAAACGCGAGAGTTTTATTGTAAGCGGTTGATTTATTAGTGGACTTGAGAAACTGTTTTATTGTCAAATGCAGAGATTATAGAATTCAGAGATGTGGTTGCATGCGGCAATTCTCTGCGATGAGAGCGTTACAGATCTGGTGGTGAAGGTGAATAGTAGAAATCTACAATCAACAATTGTTGGTGGGTTATTCGCAACGGCTCTGATTTTAACCGGTTGCGGACAGGAGCAAACTGGCGATCAGCGAAAACTCCCCACCACCAACAAACAATACATTGTCAATCTTGCTGATACTTATACCGAATTGGGTGATTTAGATGCGATGCAACAACGCGGTATCATCCGGTTTTTAATGCCCCGCAGCAGTGAAGAAGATGGTTACTTACCGCGCCAGGGATTTCCTTTATACCAGGAAATGGAAATGGCCAGTGAGTTTGCCGATTTTCTGGGATTGGAGCCGGAGTGGATATTCGTTGATCGGTTCGATGAAAACATTCCCTTGTTACTGGCCGGTAAAGGGGATGTGATCACCGCGAATATGACCATCACCGAGGAACGTAAGGAAAAAATCCTGTTTAGCGTGCCGGTTGAAATCGTCAAGGAACAAATCGTCACCCGTGCGGGAGATAATGTCAGCAAGCCCGCCGATCTGGTTGGCCGGCGTATTGCGGCACAAAGGTCTTCTTCCTATTGGCAAACGGCGACTGCTTTGAAAGAGAAATACCCGGGTATTCGTGTTGAAGCGGTGGACGAAAATCTCACTATTACGGAAATACTGGAAGGCGTGGTCAACAACGTTTTTGATGTGGCCATCGCCGACCGCAATATCGTTAAAGAAGTGCTGGCCTATCAAGACGGATTAAAAATCGCCTTTGACGCCACTGGCGACCGTGCCATCGGTTGGGGCATGCGCCCAAACGCGACGCAATTGAAACAGGCTTTGGACCGTTATATCAACCGGGAAAAATTTACTAAGTTCAAACAACCGATCTATAAGGTCGATTTGGGGGAAATCAAAAAACGCAAGGTATTGCGGGTACTGACGCGCAACAATGCCGCGACTTATTTCTTATGGCGG
>Ga0209536_100010554_pt1 | contig 13606 bp, 8 predicted proteins | sample DeeMarSeWOR28_12_FD_187461 | JGI IMG/M metagenome (GOLD analysis project Ga0209536, IMG submission 187461) | Marine sediment microbial communities from White Oak River estuary, North Carolina - WOR-2-8_12 (SPAdes) (version 2) | ecosystem: Environmental > Aquatic > Marine > Intertidal zone >...
GAAGATGGCAGCGAGGAATCCACGCCGATCCGTCGCCGTCACCAAATCGGCACATTTCGACGTCGCTGGGGCGAAAACTGCTTTGAGGCGGTAGCCCATCGCAAACCCCACCCAGTACGGGCATCGCACGAGCAGTTGATCGCCGGGTGGGGGCGGAGTCAGACACGCGTGGCACAGCTCGATGGTTCGCACGGTGAACCATGGACAAACTGGCTCTGGGCATGGCAAAATCCCTACCCAGATAAAGCAATTGCCGGGATTCGCTTCGAGCCGGTGTCAGGCCTAACCATCGTGTCGGCGGTTTCGGCTGGCAATGCGTCCTCACACCCCCTGCGCTGGATGGCCCGCCGTAAGGCCATCTTCAAGCTGGCCTTGGGCGAGACATTTCTCCCCAAACTGGACGAACGTGGGCTGCTCGGTCAGATACAACTCGATATGGGACAGGTTATCTCGGCAACACCTCGCCTTGTTTATCCCAACGCCAACTGGGACGAGACCTACAATAATCAAATCCCGAAAACGTCTGAAAATGAGGTGTTGATTGAGTATACAGCGCACCCAGACGCTTACTTCCATCGTTCTGACGGCCAAGTCATTCCTGTAAGCCAGGCCGAAGACGCCCAGTCATCAGCTCGGCTGCAACCGGTGGCGCCAGCGAGGCGGCGAGTGACCTTGCGAGCGGTGGAGCCCGGCAGCAGCAAGCGCATGCCGGTCAAGCTACACGTCCACGGCGAATGGGGCGAATACCTGGCTCCGGTCGATCGCCACCGCATGCCTAACCCGGCGTGGTTCGAGGACTACAGTGTGGACTTTTCACACCTCGACAACCATTCGTGCACGTATATCCCCGGCGAGACAATCATCGACCTGCCGCTGGGCAAGGTGTACATTGAGGTATCGAAGGGGTTTGAGATTCGGCCGGTGCGCCAGGTAATAGAAGTGACGCCTGGCACTGAGGAAATCGTCATAGAGATCGAAAAGGTGCTGCCCTGGCGCGAAAAGGGATGGGTCACAGCCGATACCCACGTTCACTTTCTGTCGCCTACATCTGCACTGCTGGAAGGATCAGCCGAGGGCGTGAACGTCGTCAATCTGCTGGCCAGCCAGTGGGGCGAATTGATGACCAATGTGGGCGACTTCGACGGCGAGACCACCTGGGGTTCCAAGGAAGCCGGCGGGGACGGCGAGTATCTGGTGCGGGTGGGAACGGAGAACCGGCAGCATGTGTTGGGGCATATCTCCCTGCTGGGCTATCAGGGTCAGATCATCGCGCCCATGACGACGGGCGGCCCAGACGAGTCTGCCTTGGGCGATCCAATTGAGATCCTGCTGACAGAGTGGGCGAGGCAATGCAAGAAGCAGGGAGGCCTGGTCGTTCTCCCACACTTTCCAAACCCCCGCGCCGAGCACGCGGCCACCATCCTGAGTGGAGACGTGGACGCCATCGAAATGACCTCGTGGGGAGATCTATATGGCGGCATCGACCCATATTCGCTCTCGGACTGGTACCGCTATCTGAACTGCAGATACCTGGTACCAGCCGTGGGCGGCACCGATAAGATGTCAGCCAACACTGCGGTGGGAACGGTGCGTACCTATGCCCGAATCGCTCCGGATGACGTGTTTACCTATGGCTCCTGGATGGACGCGGTTCGACGGGCGGAGACCTTTGTGACATATGGCCCGCTGCTCGAGTTCGCTGTCGACGGGAAACCGATGGGCAGCCGCATCGACATGTCCGCAAACGGGGGCACGGTCGACGTGACGTGGCAGGCGGCCAGCGTCACCATCCCCATGTCTCGGGTCGAGCTGGTCGTGAACGGAGAGATCCGAGAAAGCCTGGCAGTCCCACCGGGCGAAGTGAGCGGGCATTGGTCGGTCAAAGTTGACCGAAGCTCATGGCTGGCTTTACTGGTGCGGGGGCAGTATCCAGACAAACCGGAGATCGTCGCTGCCCACTCGTCGCCGGTGATGATCACCCTGGAGGGATCGCCTTTGCTGGCTGCCGCTGATGCAGTTACCATTCTTGAACAAATCGAAGGCGCTCTGGCTTACCTGGACACGGTCGGCACCAGAGCAGACGACGTTGCCTACAAACGTATGCGGTTGGTCCTGGAGTCTGCACATCGCAGCCTGCACAACCGGATGCACCAACTCGGATTCTACCACGGCCATACGCCAGTGACTGATCACCCGGAGCATCATTAGTAGTCTGGCAGCAGTGATTCGATCCCATTTTGCGGGATTTGGCAGGCGTGAGCAAACGCTGCGGGGAGCCAAATTTGCCTGTCAGTGTAGTCTTGACAGACCTCAAGGAGGATTACCTTGGCCAAGCTTGTCATGATTGGGGCCGGGAGCGCGCAGTTCGGCACCGACATGTTATGCGACCTATTTGCGGCGCGCGAGGAATTGCGAGGCAGCACCATCTGGCTGGTGGACATCGACGCCGACGCGCTGCGGGTAATGACCCAGGTGGCGGGACGACTGAACGAGGCGACCGGTGGGCCGTTTGCCATCGAGGCTACCACTGAGCGTTGTGAGGCCCTGCCCGGCGCCCAGTTCGTGATAATTTCTATTGCAGTCAAGCGCAACGAGCTGTGGCGGCTCGACTTCCAAATCCCGCTTAAGCACGGGGTGAAGCAGGTACTGGGCGAGAATGGGGGCCCGGGGGGCATTTTCCACGCCATGCGCAACATCCCAATCATTCTCGACATCTGCCACGACATCGAACGGTTGTGCCCGGGTGCCCTGGTGCTAAACTTCACCAATCCTGAGGGACGCATGTGTCTGGCAGCGACCCGTTATACTGACCCGCAATTCGTTGGTCTGTGCCACGGCATCGGCATGGCACAACACGCCATCGGTCAGACTCTGGGGCTGCCGCCGGACGAAATCGACCCCAAGGCAGGAGGCCTGAACCACTTCAATTGGATTCTGGAGCTGCGGCATAAATCCACGGGTGAAGATCTGTATCCAGCCTTTAGGCGAGCGGCTGCACAGAAGAAAATCGAGGCAGCCAAGATCCGAACTCACCGCTTTGGGGTTAAATTGTGCCGCTACCTGATGGATACCTTCGGTTACTGGCCGTTGCCATCTGACGACCATGTGGGGGAGTATTTGTCCTACGCGTGGGAGTACTGTGGGCTGGAAGGCTATGATTTCGACGCTGCAGATCGGCAGGCCGCCGAGAACTGGAGACGTCTGAGACGGCGGGCAGCGGGCGAAGAACCGGTGGACGCGCTGTTGAAACACCAGTCGGGGGAACGCGCTGTGCCGATTATTACCGGAGTGTTGGGCAACACTCACCAATACGAACTGGCGGTCAACGTGCCGAACGCAGGTTTTATCCCTAACTTACCGGACTGGGCCATCGTCGAAGTCCCAGCCACAGTCGACGCTGGCGGCGTGCATGGGGTAGCTGTCGGTCCATTGCCGGACTCCATCGCCGCCATGTGCCAGATACAAATCGCTGTCAACGACCGGCTGGTCGAAGCAGCGGTTCACGGCGAACGCGGTGCAGCCCTCCAGGCCTTGCTGCTTGATCCAGTGGTGCAAGGTACTTCTCAGGCGGAAACTATTCTGGACGAGATGTTGGCGGTACACAGAGAGTTCTTGCCTCAGTTCGAGTCCGCAGCATAGTAGCCCGAGTTTAAGACCAGAAAAGTTGACCCTAACCAACCCCGCAAGTTCCATCTTCAAGGGTGTTCATATGTTCAATGCTGAACACTTGACACTCACGCCAAGGTATGATATTATAGCTCTGCTCATTTGAACAGCAACGTTCATTTGAACAGGTATCTGCCATGGCAATCGCTAGTGACAGACAGAAACTGCTTTACAAAATTGCCAAGTCCTACTACGAGGATGGCCTGACGCAAGGTCAAATTGGCAGACGATTTGGCATCTCTCGTATAAAAGTGTCACGTCTGCTGCAACAAGCCAGGGCTGAAAAGCTCGTTCAGATAACCATAATCTCCCCACAACCCTCCAACGCTGATCTGGAACGCGACTTAGAGGCTAAGTATAGCCTGGATGAGGCTGTCATCATCTCACCCTCAAGGTATGAAAAGGCCATTGTAACTAGTGCGCTCGGTTCCGCAGCTGTCGATTGCCTCCTGCGCTGTCTGCAAGGCAATGAAGTGCTCAGCGTAAGTTGGGGTAGCACTTTGCTCTCAGTAGTAGATGCACTGCCGATTGAACACTGGCCCGAGATGACAGTGGTGCAGATGATGGGGGGTCTGGGACGGCCAGAGGCAGAGGTCCACGGAAACGACATCGCACGTCGCATGGCGCAGGCCTTCGGAGCGAGGCCACGCCTGCTATCCGCTCCCGGGGTCGTAACCAGCAAGATGGTACGCGACGCCTTGCTTGCCGATCCCCAGATCTCAGATACGCTGGCCCTGAGTGCGCGAGCAGATGTTGCCATGGTAGGAATCGGAGTGCCAGTCCCCGACTCGGTTGTGATGCAGGCGGGTGCTATTCTTGCGGAAGAGGTCGAGCAGTTGAAAGCACGGGGCGCAGTGGGTGATATCGCCTTGCGTTTCTTCGACGCCGAGGGGCGGCCGATCAACCACGAGATCAATGAGAGAATCATTGGCCTTGACGTGGACCAGATAAGAAGAATTCCACGCGTCATCGGCGTGGCGGGCGGCGGGGAAAAATACGAGGTAATTCGTGCCGCTTTGCGCGGCAAGTTCATCAACGTATTGGTCACAGACGACCAAATTGGTGCCAGGCTGCTGGAAGAAGTATAGCAAAAGCCCAACAGCTCGCTTGATAATAATAGGGGACTGGTAACGACAAGAACCGACACTGACCAAGGAGCATGCCTGTATGGAACTCTTCGATCACTTGCAGAGACGAGAAGCAGCAGGAAATCCAATTCGGGTAGGCCTGGTGGGGTGCGGGCAAGAGGGCTCTGGGATGGTTCACGTCACGCACCAGATGGCTGGTCTGGACACCCGAGTGATTGCCGATATCATCCCTGAGCGGCCCCTGGATACATTTGCAGCGATCGGCGTCCCCAGGTCTGAAATCTGCATAACCAACAACCGAGGCGTGGCCGAAGACGCCCTACGCACCGGCAAATATGTGGTCACTGAAGACGCCCTAGTCTTGCCCCAGCTTGAGAGTCTGGACGTTCTGGTCGAAGCAACCGGGGTCACCGAAGTCGGGGCCCAAGTTGCCTGGAACAGCATTCTCAGCCAGAAACACATTGTCATGTTGAATGTCGAGACGGATGTAACGGTCGGTTTCTTTCTGCATCAGTTGGCACAGAAGGCAGGCTGCGTATATACGGTGGCAATGGGCGATGAACCGGGTGTTTGCAAGATGCTGTACGACTTCTCCCGCACCCTGGGCTTTGAAGTGGTATGTCTCGGGAAAGGCAAGAACAACCCCATCGACTACGAAGCAACGCCCGAGTCATGTCGCGAAGAAGCTGAAAGCAAAGATATGAACCCGAAGATGCTGGCCGCCTTTAAGGATGGCACCAAGACAATGGTTGAGCTGGCGGCAATGTCCAACGCAACTGGCCTGGTTCCAGACGTGCCTGGCGCACACGGAGCGAAAGTAGATGTAGAGGACCTAAACAAGGTGTTCATCCCCGAAGAGGACGGCGGCATACTCAGCAAACGCGGTTGCGTTGATTATTCGACTGGCAAGGTTGCACCTGGCGTATTTGCTATTATTGCGACTGATGACACACGTATTGTAGCCGATATGAGATTCTACTCCATGGGACCTGGCCCGTATTATTTGCTTTATCGGCCTTACCACCTGTGCAGCATCGAGACACCGCTTTCGGCCGCAGAAGCAGTTGTTTACGGAGAAACGACGCTGGTGCCAAAAGGGCTGGTATCCGAAGTGGTCCCCATAGCCAAGCGCGATCTGAGGGCCGGCGAAACCGTCGGCGAAATCGGCAGCGCTGACATTTACAGCACGCTCTACACCCACCAAGAGGCAAGAGCGATGAAAGCAATCCCAACCGGTCTTGCACCCGGATCGAAAGTGCAAAAAGATATCCCCAAGGGAGGGATGTTGACTGGAGAGAACGTCGCGCCCGATGCTACAAAGTTGGTGTATAAACTGCGCCAAATGCAGGATGCGATGCTTACAACGGGACAACGACAAGAAGAGAAGTCTGCTGGATAGTTGCGAGTTGGGAAATTGGTAGAATGGCAGAGACTATGAAAGCCGTGGTGGTCCGCGCGCCGATGGATTTCAATATAGAAGAAGTGCCTGTGCCTGATGTGCCGGAGGGTGGTCTCCTCTTGAAAGTCAAGGCGTGCGGGTTATGTGGCTCAGATCTGCGAACCCTGCGCAGCGGACACAGAAAAGTCACGTTCCCGTGGATCATCGGTCATGAGATCTGCGGGACGGTGGTTGAACTTGGTTCTGGCTATCAGGGCAAATGGGGTGAAGGTGACCTGCTTGCAGTTGGCCCCCTAGCTTTCTGTGGCGTGTGTGATTTCTGCCTCAACGGAGAGTATGAACTCTGCGAGAACTACCTGGAGATTGCCCAGGCCTGGCCTGGTGGCTTCGCAGAGTACATCGCCATCCCTGAAGAGTGTGTGAGGCTGGGCACGATGGACAGCGTCCCCAATGGTTTGGATCCCGCCTACGCAGCCATATGTGAGCCGATTTCTTCCAGCATCCACGCCCAGGAAAAAGGCCAAGTAGGCTTAGGCGATACGGTGGTCATCATCGGAACGGGACCTGTCGGCTGCATTCACACCAGTCTGGCTCGAGCCAGGGGCGCCGACAAGATATTCGTGGCCGATATTGTGGATGAGCGGCTCAGACTAGTCGAAGCTTTTGAACCGGATGCTACCATCAATGCCTCCAAGACGGATCTGGTGGAAGAAGTCCGCAGGCTGACCAACGATAGAGGCGCAGACGTCATCATAACCGCTACACCTGCACCTATAGCTCAGGTTCAAGCCGTGGAAATGGCGCGTAAGGGAGGTCGTGTACTGCTCTTCGGAGGGTTACCAAAAGATCAGAGCAAGCCTGGGGTGGATATGAATATCGTCCACTACAACGCCTTGCACCTAATTGGAACGACCATCTTTTCCCCCAGGCATTATCGTCTCGCGCTGAAGTTCGTTGCCTCTGGCCGGATCCCGGTAGACAGACTGGTCACGCATCGGTTCCCGCTCTCAGAATTTAAGGAGGGAGCACTGCTAGCGCTTGAAGGCAAGGTTCTGAAAGCGGTCTTTGTCTGAACCAGCTAGAGCTGTGGGCATAGGATGTTGGGAGACCAGCTTATCAATTACATTCCAGTTTTTCAAACTGAGGAAAGGAGATGATGAAAATGAAGGTGGGTAAACCAACATTGGGAGTAATTGTTGGTAATCGTAACTTCTTCGCTGACAAATTGGTCGAGGAGGGACGCAGGGAGGTATTGGGTGTTCTAGACGGAATGGGTGTCGAGACCATTGCCCTAGGCGAAGAGGACACCAATCTAGGTGCGACCGAGACTTGGGCCGACTCCCAGAAGTGTGCGGATCTCTTCAAGGCCAATCGGGAAAAGATAGACGGGGTACTGGTCACACTTCCCAACTTCGGGGACGAGTTGGGTATCGTAGACACCCTCAAGCTGTCAGGCCTGGAGGTGCCTATTCTGGTGCACGCTTTCCCCGACAGCATCGACGAGCTGACGGTCGCCGGTCGCCGCGATGCCTTTTGTGGTAAGATCTCCGTCTGCAACAACTTGTATCAATTTGGCTATCCCTTCAGCGTCACTGAGAACCACACTGTGGCTCCCGGGTCAGACGAATTTAAGGTGGAAATCTCCCGCTTCCTCAGTCTGTGTCGCGTAGTCAATGGTCTGCGTACAGCACGGCTTGGTGCGGTCGGGACGCGTCCCAACGCGTTCAGGACCGTTCGGTTTAGTGAGAAGTTGCTGGAAGCATCGGGCATCAGCGTCTCTACCCTGGAGCTCTCCGAAGCATTGGGCAATGCCAACAAGTTACCCGACGACGACGCCCGCGTGCGAGGCAAGCTGGAAGAGATCAATGCCTATGCCAACACCGAGGGCGCACCGCCAAGATCGCTGCTGTTGATGGCCAAGTTAGCCATCGTCATCTCCGACTGGATGGATGAGCTGGGTCTCGATGCCACGGCCCTGCAATGCTGGACTTCAGTGCAAGAGAACTATGGCATCAACGTCTGCACGATTATGAGCATGATGAGCGACAAACTGATGCCCAGTGCCTGCGAGGTAGACATCGCGGGCACGGCCTCAATGTATGCATTGCAGCTAGCATCAGGCACGCCCAGCGCTCTGGTGGACTGGAACAACAACTTCAACGGTGAGCCAGACAAGTGCCTCTACTTCCACTGCGGTAACTGGGCCAAGAGCCTGGTGCCGGAGATCAAAATGGTCTCGGCTGAAATATTGGGCGCTACCCTTGGTCAGGAAAACACCTGGGGAGCAGTAGAGGGGCGGCCTACTCCTGGGCCAGTGACCTTCGCACGTATTGATACGGATGACCGCTATGGGTTGATTCGCACCTACGTTGGTGAGGGAGTCTTCACCGACGATCCTATTTCGCCAATATCAGGCATGCACGCTGTGATAGAAGTGCCAGGTCTTCAGAAGCTGATGCGCCATATCTGCAAAAAAGGCCACGCTCACCACGCAGCTATGAACGCATCGCACGTGGCAGGCATCCTGGCCGAAGCTTTCAAGGATTACCTGGATTGGGATGTCTATTACCATCAAGGTTAAGACGTCATCTTTGGCACGCATCGATTTCGGAGTGCGGTCCGTTCTCTGGAGTGTAAGACCTTGAAGGGAGGTGATGCGGCACCGGATAGAAAACGGCTGGTAAATATCTTGTAGGTCTCAAAGGAGGTGATGCGGACTTTGAGCAAAGACAGGTACAAGTCAGCTTACGTTTATCAATCCCTTTCCATAGTTCGTGAGGAGGAAGGATATGAGTAAGACAATCTTAAGTCGACGAGACTTCCTGCGGGCCAGCGCCCTGACGGCAGCCGGCCTAGTCGCTGCCGGATGCGCCGCACCCGCCCCCGAGGCCCCGCCCGCAGCCGAGGAAGCACCAGCCGCTGAGGAACCCGCCGCCACCGAAGCGCCTGCTGCCGAGGCCCCGGCCGGCGAAGAGGTGACTCTGGATGTCATGTCCCTGGCCGAGTACGAGGGACCCTACCGCGAGATCTGGAACGTCTTCCAAGCCGGCCACCCGGGCATCAAGATCAACGTCTTCTCCATCAACGAGGACACGGCGGCGGCCCACGAGGCCAAGGTGGCTGGTGGCTACCTGCCAGCCATCGAGCTGACCCAGGAGATGCAGATCTTCTTCGACAAGAGCAACTACGAGATGGCCGTAAACCTGGGCGAGTTGGACTTCCCCTGGTGGGACCACTGGCAATTCGACGTCAAGAACGCCTGGTCCGACCTACACGGCCTGCCCGGCCCACGCTCGCTGGACGTGTTCCAGGGCTTCGTCATGACCTGGCAGTATAACAAGGAACTCATGGATGAGGCCGGTCTTGATCCGCAGGCAGACGTCAAGAGCTGGGACGACCTTAAGAACTGGCTGACCGAGGGCACAGAATGGGTCAAGACCAAGGACGGCGTCGACTGGTTCTACAACCAGGCTTGGCACAACTGGATCTTCGGCAATAACTACACGGACTGTATGCCCCTGGCCTTCGCCGACGGCCAGCGCGATCGGCAGCGCGACTGCTGGCTGGGCAAGGCCAAGTTCAACGCCGAGGACTCCCCCTATCGCCATTTCTACGAGTTCTTCGTGGAAGCCAACGACAACGGCTGGATCCCGCCCAGTATGTGGACCCGGCAGTGGGAGGGCGACATGGAGGCCAGCTACATCGCCGCCAAGTCGGTGATGATGCTGCACGGCCCCTGGGTGTGGGACAAGGCCTTGGCCGCCGGCTCCGAGTTCGCGGTGGCCGGCAACCAAGATGGTCTGCCTGCCACGCCACCCGCCGAAGGACAGTCCCCGTGGATGCAGAGCGCCCTGCCGCCTAACATTGACAATCAGTGGTTCATCCGCGCCGGCAACGAAGAGACGCCGCACTGGGAGCAGACCCTGGTGGCCTGGAACTGGTTCTGGAGCCCCGAGGCCGTTCCCGCCAAGGCGCAGGCAGAAGGTCGCTGGCCGCTGTATGACCTCGACGAGCCGCTGGACCTCAAGGGCCCGCAATTCCAGGCCGTCTTGAAGCACATCGGCACCGAGGGCGGTAAGTGGGCGGATGCTGAATTCGAGCAATCGATGACCGGCAACGTGGCGGCCGGCCCCTACCGCAAGAAAGGCTCCAAGGGTGTCTGGGACTGGGAGTCCAACGGCAACAACGAGGTGATGGCTGACGTGCTACAGGGCAAGATCACTGTTCAAGAAGCTCTGGATATCGCTCAGCGCAACTGGGACGAGAGCTTCGAAGGGCTGCCCCTGGAAGGTTAGGCACACTCTCGCCCAGTAACCCGAAGTCACCAGTTTGAGCTAAGTGAGCGGCCCGGCAGGGTGGTCCGCTGCCGGGCCGCGATTCCCAGTACCCTGTCACACTGATTATGATGGAGAGAGGATCGTGCCCACGAGGGTCAAACGCAGCGTATCGAGATCACTGCGACCGGGCACTAGAATCAACGATTCCACTTTTGCAATCGTGCTCAACCATTGCTCATCCTGACTAATCGACGTCCAACCGATTGCAGCAATCGCAATCGCTAACGACTCCGGTCAGGGCAGCTCCCATCTGAAGCGGGCTGCTCTGCCCCACATCTTGCTGTGGAGGGATACGAGTATGCAAGCTGCAACTGCAGATACTCTCAGCGATGAACTCGCCAAGGGCTCGGAAAAGAAAAGACTTAGCAGACTCGAGCGCAGACGCATCGCAGAAGACTGGGCCTTCATATTACCTCAACTCATCGTCTTCATCTTCCTGACCATTGTCCCCTTCTTCGTCGCCATCCCTATCCTCTTCACCGATATGGCCCAATTCAACGATCCCAGGATCAACCCGGTCGGCCTACGCAACTTCACCGCTCTCTTCACCGACCCCAGCGTCCAGCGCGACTACCTGCCCGCCCTGCGCCGCACCATCATCTTCGTGGTTCTCAACTACACCACCGTCTACATCTTCGGCCTCAGCCTGGCCCTGCTTATGTACGAGGTCGGCTTTCGCGGCGGCTTCTTCACTGTCGTCTACCTGCCCCTCATGGTCTCCGGCCTGGCTGTGGGTTACATGGCCGTCATGCTCTTCTCCCGCGAAACGGGCACTGCCAACCTGCTGCTCCTGGAGTTGGGCCTCATCAAAGAACCCTTTGACCTCTACTCTGCCGAGGGTACTGCCTTCATCTTACCACTGCTCGTCGGGTGGCGCTACGCCGGTTACAACATGGCCATCTTCTTGTCCGGCCTGCTGGCCATCCCCCAAGAGACCATCGAGGCCGCCATCGTCGACGGCACCAACTACTGGCAACGCCTCACCCGCGTCTACTTCCCCCAGATGTGGCCCTCCTTCATCCTGGCCACCACCATGTGTCTAATCGGCTCCTTCGCCGTCTTCGATGAACTCGTGGCTATGGGCGCCCTGTACGTCAATCCCGAGGCCAAGCTGCTCAGCATCCTCTTCTTCACCTACGGCTTCCAGGTTGAGCGCCTGGCCATGGGCATGACCCTGGCTGTTATGACCTTCCTGCCCCTGGTCTTCGTCGGCATCGCCCTCCAGCGCCTCCAACGGCGTCTGCAATATTAACCAGAGGAGGATTAGATTATGGCTTCAAATGCACTGACCCAACCCCAGCTCGACAAAGGCCCCGTCTTCACCGTCGGCCGCCGCCGTACTCTGCTGCGCATCTTTGCCCTGCTGGTTATGGTCATCTACACCCTGCTGACCCTTTTCCCTTTCTACGCCCTCTTCGTCCGCTCCTTCGTGCCCACCAAGGAGTCGGCCGACCTACATCTCTGGCTGCCCGAGGTGCAAGAGGTCAGCATGAGCGCTGAGGTGGGTAACCTGGCCGTCTTCTACGACCTGGACCTGACCGATATGAAAGAAGTCCTGGGCATCCCGCCCACCGAGTTCATCATGGCCCGCACCTCTCTGGCTGAAGTCGCCGAAGACTATAACATCCCTGAGGAGGAGATCAAGAAGTTCTTCGCCGGCTTCTACCGCTACAACGGCTGGAACACGCTGCTCCTCGGCGACCTGTACGGTACCACCTTCTGGGGCGCCCTGTTCCGCAGTTTGCTGGTCACCGCCGTCAGCTTGGTCATCCTCATCACTCTGTCCATCTTCACCGGCTACGGCCTGGCCGGCCTCCGAAGGCGCGACCAGATGGCCGTCTATAACATCTACCTGCTCCAGATGGTCATCCCTGCCATGCTCATCCTGCTGCCCCAGTACCAGCTCCTCCAGTGGATCTTCAACATCTTCCCTGCCTACGCCGACAAAGGCCTCACCCGCTGGGGACTGCAACTCCTGGCCATCGTGCTCATCAACATCAAGGGCACCGCCCTGTCCACCATGATCTTCACGGCCGCCATAAGCGCCATCCCCAAAGATCTCGAGGACTCAGCGATGATCGACGGCGCCTCCCGGCTCCAGTACGTGCGCTACATCCTCTTCCCGCTGCTCAAGGTTCCCATCGTCAGCCTGGTCGTCATCTATATGCCCCTCATCTACAACCAGTTTCTGGAACCCTACGTCTATCTCGACCCGGCCAACGCCACCCTGCTCCCCTTCACCCAGTCTGCTGTCGGCCAGTTCTCCACCAACTTCCAGGTCATCTATTCCGCCATCTTCGCCTCGGTGGTACCCATGATCATCGTCTACCTCCTCTTCCGGCGGCTCTTCGTCCAGGGCGTTATGGCCGGCGCCATCAAGGGATAGCTTTGGACCATACGGCAGTCTGCCCTGAGCTGAGTGGCAGTCCGCCACAAGCCGCGGGCCAGAAAGCCGGAACAGGCCAACCCGCCTTATAAGTTGGATAATTTGACCAAGGATGAGACGAATTCTATGCCAAACTCGAGAACACGACGCGTTGTCTTTCAACCAGCCACCTACCAGGGCCTACAACAGGGCATCAACCAGATCGTCGACGCCATCCGCCCCACACTGGGACCCAGACCCCGCATCGTCGCCATCGACCGCATCCTCGATAACAAGATGCCTGAAATGCTTGACAACGGCGGCATCATCGCCCGTCGCATCATCCAACTCGCCGATCGCGACCAAGACGTAGGGGCTATGTTCGTCCGCGATATGCTGTGGACCCTCCACGACCAGGTCGGCGACGGAACCGCCACCGCTGCCGTCTTGTTGCAGGCTATCTACAACCAGGGTGTGCGCTATCTGACCTCCGGCGGCAACGCCCCTCGCCTTCAGCACCATCTGGAACAAGGCATGCACCTCATCCTCAACGAGCTTAGCCAGATGAGCACACCCGTCAGCGGCCCCCAGCAGCTGGCTCAAGTAGCCGAGTCGATATGCTACGACCCATCCCTAGCCAGACTGCTGGGCGAGATCTTCGACATCATCGGGGAATATGGCCGCCTCGAGGTCCGGCCGGGACGGGGACGCGCTGACGAGCGAGAGTACGTCGAGGGCATGTACTGGGAGC